>Ga0137412_10001514_pt1 | contig 18186 bp, 15 predicted proteins | sample CZODoug2_1_16fun_FD_122160 | JGI IMG/M metagenome (GOLD analysis project Ga0137412, IMG submission 122160) | Vadose zone soil fungal communities from Angelo Coast Range Reserve, California, USA - CZODoug2_1_16fungal (Hybrid Assembly) | ecosystem: Environmental > Terrestrial > Soil > Vadose zone...
CAGGAAGCCCTTTGAGGCGCGATTGAGCAGGTCGCCGTCGGTGACCAGGACGCGGAGGCTGGTGCCGCGGGCAATCTGATCGGGGACGTGGACGCTGGTTTCTTCGATGTGCGCGGAGCCGCGATACGGATGCAGCAAGATGCGCACGCGGAGGGTTTCGCCGGGGGCGGCTTCGCCCTTTTCGAGCCAGGCGCTGTCGATGGTGAAAGACTGGCGGCCGGGGACACTTTCCACGCGGAGCGCGATATGTTCTACGGATGGAATCTCGTAGGCGTTGGTGAACAGGCGATTGAAGATGCTTTGCACGCTCAGCGCGATGGGCAAGCCGTCCTGGCCGAGGGAGTCGCCGGGTGCGTAGGTATTTTCGATCTGGACTGGGGCGTGGCCTTGGACGCGGATCTCGCCGGACAGATGGAGTGTAGTGCCCTCGCCATAGACGGAGTTCTGCGTGAGACCGTTGAAGGTGGTGAGCGCGACGAGCAGCGGCGTGAGCTTCGGATGATTGACGAGTTCGAAGTGCAGCTTCTTCTCGCCGGCCGCGGTAGCGACGGCCAGATCAAGAGGGATCATGGCGGGTGGCGCGCCGAGTCTTCCGGTGACGGCGGTAAGGTGGTCGCCGGTGATGGTGCCGATAGAGCCGCCGACATTGACGATTTTGGTGGAGGCGAGCGACGAGGAAAGCGTAGTGACCACGCGGCTGCGGGCCATGGGCAGCGCGACGTCGCCCAAACTTAAGAAGGGGTGCCCGCAGAGATAGACTTTGTCAGCTTGGACCGCGGTGACGGTGCAGGCGGAGTTGATGGAGGCATCGCCCTGGACGAGAACCATTCCGGCCATGTCACCGGCTGTCAGTCGTTTGTCGTCGGAGCGCGGAGCGGCAGTGCCGCCTTGAGCTGCTACGAAGCCATAATTTTGGATTTGCGGGGCAAATTGCTGGAGGGTCGAGGTTTGAAAGCCCGAGAAAACCAGCGGCGTGCCGATGGGCTCAAGGGAAGAACCTGTCGGCAAACCGGTGCGAGAGGCGGCGTCATTTGGAACTGGGAACTGTTGTGAGGAGACGGCAGGAGCGTTGTCTTGCACGTTGGGATGCAGGATGTCTTCGATGGGTGTAACGCCCGCGATGGCTTCTTTGGTGAAGACTCCGAGTTTAAGGGATAGTGCGCCCGCGAGTTTGCCGTTCAAGTAGACGGGACTCCCACTCATGCCGGCAACTACGCCGGTATGCTCGACCTTCGGGCCTTTAAGCTCAATCAGGATTATGGATTGGCGAGGGCCGAGGAAATTGGGCATGACACCAATGACTTCGAGGTCGAATTTTTCTACCTGGTCTCCGGCGAAGATGGTGTAGGCGTAGCCGTGCATCCCGGGCTGAACCTGGCTCAGAGGGAGGATTTCGTTGGATTCCTGCGCCGAAAGGGTGGGGGCTAGTGCCAGCGCGAGGCCCAACGCCCAAACCAGGATGGGGAAAGGAACCAAGCGCAGCCCACGGTGAGCCGGGGGCGAATCAGTGGGCCAAAACGAGATCATCAAGGGCTCATGATACTTGGCGGAGTACGGGGAAGCAATTGGACGAGCGGAAGGCGCAGGATGGGCCGAGATGGCTAGGCGTCCTAGGACTGTGTCTGGTGGAGAGCAAGGTTCGAAATTTGCGCGTATGGTGAGGGAACTCTCACCGTGAAGACAGTTAGGGCGGTAGGTTCATCGTTTGCTTGATTGGTTTTCGAACACGGATATCGCGACACTCGATCCCATGGGAAATGGCCGGCACGGCAAATCGACTGTTTTTCCGTGGTATCTTTTGCGCATGAAAACGAAACAGAGAAATTTACGAGTTGCATTTTCTTGATCGGCGTTTTATTTGGCTGGGCCGATCGGGTGCTTGCGCAAGAACCTGTTGGGCCGCAACTCGCGACGGGATTCGACTCTATCAAGGAAGAAATCTTGCGCGCGGACCTTACTTTCTTGGCTTCGGATGCGCTGCAGGGACGCAGATCTTGCGGCTGGCGTATTTGTCGGGTTTGCGTTTGCGACTGAACAGGCCCCGCCGAAATTTGTGGAGAGCACTACCGGAAATGCGGCAGCAGGATCTGCGGACTGATCGAAGCTATTGCGGAAATCCGATGCGATAGAGCAAGTCGGTGAAGCGTGGGTCGGAGCGAACGGCTCCCAGAAGGCTAAAGGTAGGCGAGACGCGTGAAACATTGTTCGCGCGCTTTTTCCAACCACTCGGAGGTGTGGGCTTTGTCTTCGAGCCCGGTGTAGACCCACGGAAATGGGAAGGCGGGCGCGTAGCTTTGGAAGCTGCCGTAAACTGCTCAAGTGCGTGGAGCGCCTCGCCGCGCTCGCCCAGGCGGGCGTGGGCGTAACCGAGAAGCGCGAGCGACATGGCGCTGCCTCGGCTGAACTCCGAATATTTTTCGTCGGACGGCAGGCCTTCGCGATCCCTTCCTTTGGCGGAAGAGCATTGTCCGAGAATGGAGTACGTGACGGCGAAGGTTGGATCGAGATCCAGAGTCTTGCGGCTCTGGTCGATAGCTGAAAGTATTCGAGTGCTTCGACAATCCAGTAGTGCGAGATCGTGCGGCCAGTCATTTGTCGTTTCGAGGTTCCTCAGACCGGGAAGTCTAGTTCAATGGGATCGATCAGCGGTAGAAGCCAAATCAACAAGTCTTGATGGACGGGATGAAAGTTGTACCTCTCGCAGGCGGCTGAGTCCGCGAATTTCATCGCGCCGCCGAATTCGTAGCCTTGGCCGCGAGGCGAGACGTTTAAGCCGACCCAGGATTCGAGGACTTCCGGGATTTGGTCCTCAAGTTTGCGGATTTCGGTGAGCACGCGATCTTTTTGGGCACTGGTGACACCGGGTTTGAATCGGAAGGCGAACATATGAATGAACATGCGGGATCGACTCTCTTTCGTAATTGGCAGATGTGATTCTTGGGTGCGGACGCGAACTTTGTCAACCGCGCGAGCCTAACGAAGGGGACCAGGAGAATTCAGTCTTGACACGGAAATGGACCGGGAGCAGTATTCAATCGATTTAATAGGGGTGCCGAATGAAAAACCTCTCCAATTCTGCTGGTGGTCCGGACTGGCGCGACTGGCGGCCACGCGTTTGCATCGCGATTGCGGCTTTGAGCATGCTGATCTTCTTCGCCGCGTCGGTGGGGGGCGCCGAAAATGCGTTTGTGCGCGTGAATCAATTGGGGTACGAGGCGGGTTGCAATGGGCGCGCATACTTGATGGCTACTGGGTCGGAGAGCGGAGCGATTTTCCACGTTTTGAATGCGAGGGGCGTGTCCGTATTTTCGAGCTCGATCGGCGCGAACCTGGGCGCTTGGGGAAAGTTCACAGTGTATGCGCTGGACTTCAAAGTTGGCGGCGGGGGAGTCTTCACGATTGATGTGAACGGGCCGATGCCTGCGACCTCACCGAGCTTCCGGATTGGCTCGTCGGAGCAGCTCTATTCGCAGGGCCTCGCGAACGCGCTCAACTTTTACCAGAACCAACGCGACGGACAACACTTCATCAAGACGCCGTTGCGGACAGCGGCGGGGCATCTCAACGACCAACATGCAGCCGTGTTCAGTTCGCCGCAATTCGATGCCGACGACAATATATTGGCAGACCTGCAGCCTGTGGGTGGAACGGTCGACGCGTCGGGCGGATGGTGGGACGCCGGCGATTATTTGAAATTTGTGGAGACACACTCTTACACAGTCGCACTAATGCTGGTCGGCGTTCGCGACTTTCCCAGTCAAATGGGCGCGGCGAGCGGGTCGGCTAATTTCACAAATGAAGCGAAGTTTGGTTTGCAGTGGCTGAAGAAAATGTGGGACGACGACACGCAGTTGCTCTACTACCAGGTTGGTATCGGCACCGACTTTGCGAACAATCCGAATTTGTTGAGCGATCATGATTTGTGGCGGTTGCCGCAGGTGGACGACACGCTGGGAGGAACGGATCCGACTCTTCGCTACGTGCGCCACCGCCCTGTATTCGCTGCCGGGGCAGCTGGAGCAAAGATCAGCCCGAAGCTGGCGGGACGCTTGACCGCGGACTTCGCGGAATGCTCGCAAGTTTTCCGCGAAACGCAGCGTGATTTCGCCGACGATTGCCTGGTCGCGGCCGAGCATGTTTTCGCTCTGGCAGACACCGCACCAGTCGGCGATTTGGTCACCACCGCGCCGTTTGATTTTTACGGTGAAACGGAATGGCGCGACGACATGGAGCTGGGCGCGACGGAGCTGTATTTCGCGCTGGCGACGGCGGACGGGCCGCTTCCCTCTGCCTTGAAGCATACCGATCCGCAATTTTATCTGCGTGCGGCAGCGCACTGGGCGCGCGCGTATATCACCGGCCCGAACGACGCTGGAGATACTCTGAATTTGTACGACGTGAGTGGCTTGGCGCACTTTGAATTGTTCCGGGCGATCGCGGACGCGGGGCATCCCAGCGGGTTGGAGGTGTCGCAAAAGGATCTGCTGCACGACTTGCGAAAAGAGTTGCAGAACGCGACGACACAGGGCGGTACCGATCCATTCGGATTCGGATTTCCGTGGGCCGCGTACGACACGGCGACTCACGGCGCGGGGCTGTCGGTAATGGCTCGAGAGTATGCGCTGCTCACGCAGTCGGGAACGTTCGACGAATTCTCGCGGCGCTGGGCTGGCAACATCCTGGGCGCAAATGCGTGGGGCAGTTCATTTATTGTTGGGGACGGCGACGTGTTTCCCAACTGCATGCAACATCAAGTGGCAAATATAGCCGGGTCGTTGGATGGAACGCCTCCGTTATTGACCGGCGCGCTGGTGGAAGGACCGAATACCTTTGCTGCAACGGGACTACTGGATGGGATGCGAAAATGTCCGGTAGGAGGCGGGAACGTGTTTAAGAAATTTAATGGGAACGGCGCAGTGTACAAGGACGGCCAACAATCCTACAGCACGGTCGAGCCGGCAATCGATTTGACGGCGGCGTCATTCCTGATGTTCTCCTGGCGAATTGCTGGAGCGCCCGCCACGTTCCTTCCGAGCGAGGATATTTCATCCACGCTGGATGAAGCCGTTAGTTTCACGCCGAATCCGCAGTGGCCGCCACGGCGAAATCACGCCAGGCGAAAGAGCGGACCAACTCCGTAAGCCGCCGCCCAGTGATTGTCAGAGCATTTCTTGAACGGACAATCGCAGCAGCGACGTCACCAAATTCTCAGGTAGGGAACGAGTTTGCTACACACCATTTCGTTGGTGCTTTTCACCACAACCACGACGAGTACGTTCGCGCCTTGGGTGCCTGTACGGCCAAGAGAAGGGTGACCCTCGATAGAAAACGAGGCTGTGCCGGCAGCTACTTGCAGCGTGGATTCACCTAGTTTGACGCCGGGGATCTGCTTGTTGTCGGCCGTCATCGGAATTCCGAGTATTGCGAGCGTTTGCAACTGGGCGTTCCCGGTGTAGGTGTAGGGTACCGTGCCGACCAGCCTGATTCCGGCATCCTGAAAGTCGACTCTACCGAAAGTACAAGGAGTGGATTTCACGGCGGGCTGTTCTGCGGCGGGTTTGTACTCCACGGTGACGGTGGTTTCCACTTCGACAGGCTGATTGTTGACCAGCGTCGGCTGGTAGCGCCATTGTTTCACGGCATCACTGGCCGACTGGACCAGTAGAGGATGTCCGGAGATAACGTTGACGGACTGCACCGCGCCGTCTTTTCCAATCATCACGCGGAGTTCCACTGCGCCGAAGATGTGACCCTGAGCGGCCGACGCCGGATACACGGGAGCAACATGGTTCACGATCTTCGCGTTCTGCGCGGATGCGGTCACGCGGAGGCGCGAGGATGGCGCAGGGGCTGGTTCCTTCTTTGCCGGCGGTGGCGGGACGGGCTTACTTTCGCTGGTGGGTTCCTTGCGGTCAGCATTCACGGCTTTTGAGCTGGGTGCGTCATCGCGTCGTTCCGCCTTTACGGCAGCGACCACGGGATGTTCGGGAGCCACGACATCGCTCTTCTTCCGAGCCACTGGTGTCTCGACCTTCGATGTGGACACGTCCGAGGGCTGCGGCTCCGGATTTCGTGACGCCGCGGTGACTGGCGCCGGAGTCTCTGCGCCTTCGCTGTGAGGGCGCAAGTGGTGCCAGGACAACGCCAACACGAGACCCACGACGGGAACCAACAGGAGCGCTACCTGCCAGAGCGGAAGGCGAGGTCGCGGGGGAGTCGGGCCTGGAATTGTCATCGTCGAGTTGGCTGGAGTCGCGGCCAGCGCTTGGGATGCGGATCGGGTCTGTGCTGCTTCTCGGGCCAGATTTTCTCTAGTCGCCTGCTCGTGCCTCAACCGTTCGTGCTCCGCGTCTTCCCGCGCCTGTCGTTCTTTTTCGAGTTCAGCGGCGTGCTGCGCTTGTGCTTGCTCGGTCGCGCGGCGTTGGGCATCTCTCTTCTCGCTCGCGGCACGTGTCTGTTCGGATTTTTCGGCAGCTAGGCGCCCGGTTTCCGATGCGGCAAGGCGCTCGGCGTCAGCTTTTTCCGTGGCGCGTTGCTCGGCCTCCGCTTTTTCGCCCGCCAGTCGGGCTTGTTCCGCCTTGCCGCGCGCTTGCCGCTCCTTCTCAGCCGCCGCAGCACGCTCTGCTTCCGCTACTTCCGCAACATGGCGTTGGGCTTCCGCGCGTTCGTGCTCACCAGACTTCGCATCCGGCGCGGCTGTCGTAGGGCCTTGCAGCTCAAACAACTGGCCCTCGTGCGAACGCATATACAGGACCGGAGTGGCCCATTCCTGACCAAATTCCTCGTTGAACAGCGCCTTTCTCGATTCACATACCGCGGCATCTACGGGATTGCCTTCGGCAATCGCGCAGTAAAACTCCCGAGCGAACACCTTTGCGGCGGCGTCACTGATCTCGAATTGCATGGCGATCACGGCGGGGACGCGCTGCTGCAACAAACTTTGCGCGACACCTGAAAATGGATCTTGCCGGGAGCTTCGCGCACCCTCGCAGGCGTTAAGCACCGCGAGCCGCAAAGACCGATGATCGTGCAGTTGCATTCCCAACAGCTCTCCGCGAACGGGATGGGACATTCCATTCTCATCCTCAAATTGCAGTACGCCATCTTCGGCGACGATGTCGAAACCTCCATGTCCGATGAAATGGAAAATGTGAAAGGGCGCGCCGCGGGCGCGAAGCCGCAGCGCATCCAATGTGGCCGATGGCAATCGCTCAAGGACAATGTGGCCGCCACGCAGCAAATCGGCAAGGGCGTCCTGGAGACGCTCCCACTCGCCTTCGGCGTCCAGGCGCTTAAGATTTTTTGGGCTGGAGATCACCACCAGGACGCGCAAGGGCAAACTCGCGCGAACCGGCGGGATGCGCTGGGGAAGGTCGAGAAAACGTACCAGCGGAGTCTCTGTCGATGTCGTCAAGAAATGATTCTGTGCCGAGTCGTACAAGAACTCCCACGGTAGGTCGGCCAGTTCGGGAGCGTCGGTAAGCCGCAAGCGAATTCGCAAGCCGCGATCGTTATTGAGCGATTGCTCAACGCTGCCGCGAAGCTGTGCGATCAGTTCGCCAGTGAAAACGGCCCGAAACAACTTGCCGCCAAATTCCTTCGCCGCGTGCAGTTCGGGCGCTTCAGCGCGGCGCATGCTGCGTCGAACTTGTCCGATGCGGCCCAGAAAATTGCTAACATCCACGTCGGTGAAGGGAAGTTCGAAATCGGCGGCGGCTTGTCCCGTCGGCCCGTTCAGGTGCACGCGATACTTGTCGCCTGAGGGCGTAATTTCCAGATCGAAATCGTCGTACTTTAAGGACACGGCTTTACTTCCTGTCCGGGGCTGATTTTTTCCAGGTGAGGTTGATCTTGAAGTTGGCTTCGGTAGAGGCTTTGGCGATGATCGCGCCAGTTTCCGCGTTCATCTTCACGCCAAATTCCACGGCTACTTCGTCGGGAGGTTCCGCCAGCGAGCGAAGATGATGCAATATTCCTTCGGCGGCACATCGCACTGTCTGCAGTGCCGACTCAAAAGTGGCGTTCGCCGTGGCGATCGCCACTTCCGCAGTGCCGCCGCGCATGACGCGCTTGATAGGACTATCCGAGGGTTCCACCTCGACAACCAGGACGCCGCCACCGTTCAAGGGAAATTGCGCAAGCTCAGCCATGAATGCCTCGCCGAACTCCAAGTCGTTTCGGAAATAGACCGTTCACCGTGTTACGACCCTGTATAAGTGTATGGAGTATATCTGAACGCCACCGGCGGCGGACGACATTGTGCCCATGGTGACAAGGCTCGGGAAGCGATCACACCCGCCGGTTTTAGCTGACAGCTTTTTTGTGAAATTGCCGTAAACCGAAAGTGAAAAGAAGCAGGTCGAAGAAGACGAGGCCACCGATCGCGGCCAGCATCGGCAGGTGCGGGAACTGCGGCACGAGCGTTCCGCGCAAACCTTCGCTGGCGTAGACCAGAGGATTGACAAGTACAAGCTTTTGCATGAGCGGAAAGTTTTGTAGCGCGCTCCACGGATAGTACGTGCACCCGAAAAAGATCATCGGTGCCACCACCAGCGAAAACATCAAGCCGATGTGGGTCTGCTCGATGCTGCAGCCCAGCGCCAGGCCACCTACGGCAGAGAATAGCGCGACCAACACCGCAACCGCCGCGAACTGCAGCGGCGCATGCACGTTGAGCTCGACGCCAGGGCGGAGAAGCAACCACGCGCAGGGAATTACCATCAGCCCGGCGGCCAGCGCTTGAATGGTGCCGAAAACGACTTTCTCCACCGCCAGCCAGCCTATTTCCATCGGCGCCAGAAGGCGGTCTTCGATTTCGCGGGTAAATTGAAACTCCGAAATCAGTGGCATGGCCACCGCCCAGATCCCCGTGCCTACCATGCTGAGTGCCATGATGCCCGGGAGCAGCAGGCTCTTGTACGCAGCGGGCATGAAGCCGCTGCCGACCATCACCCGGCCGAAGATGAACACGAACATCAGTGGCTGCAAAAAAGTTTGCAGCAGCAGCGCAACCAGGTTGCGGCGCGCCACCTGTGCGTCGCGCGCGAGCATGGCCAGAAAGGTTTTGAAGTTCACTCGCGCAAGCTCCTTCCGGTGTGGTGCAGAAAGAGATTTTCGAGACTGGGTTCGGAGATGTGGACGTCGCACAATTCCACGCTGGCGGCAAGAGCGACGTTGGCGACTTCCGGAACCAGCGAGCCGCCACGGTCGGCGTAGACGTCGGCTCCGTTGCCGTCGGTGGCGCGCACCTCGGTGACGCCCGAGAGGGCTTTCAAGCGCGCGAGAACATTCTCGGACGAATGGCCGAAGCGGAGCCGCAGCAGATATCCGCCCGGAACCGAGGCCTTCAACTCACGCGGCGTGCCCAACGCGATCACCCGACCGTGGTCGATGATCGCCAAACGATGGCAAAGCGCGTCGGCTTCTTCCATATTGTGCGTGGTGAGCAGAATTGTTTTACCGCCTCGGTTGTACTCGCGAACGATTTCCCACAGCAGCAGCCGCGTTTGCGGATCGAGGCCCGAGCTTGGCTCGTCGAGAAACAGCACTCGCGGGTCGTGCATCATCGCTCTCGCGATGGACAGGCGCTGCATCATGCCGCCCGAGAAACCGCGCACCATCTGGTCCGCGCGGTCGGTAAGCTTGAAACGATCGAGAAGAGTGGCAGCGCGTTTGGCCCGCTGGTGTGAATCAATGCCGAAATACGCGCCGTGAAAAAGCAAAATCTCCCGCGCGGTCAACGAGAAATCGAGATTGGGCCGTTGAGCGACCACACCAATCAGCCGCTTCACCGCGACTTGATTCTTCCAAACATCCAGTTCGCCGATCCATGCCTGACCGCTGGTAGGTCGAACGCGCGTGGTGAGGATTCCAGCCGTCGTGGACTTGCCCGCTCCATTCGGCCCCAGCAGACAGAAGATTTCTCCCGGGGTCACATTCAGAGAAATGCCGTCGAGCGCTACAACTTGAGGTTTCGGCACTTTCCCTTTGCCCCGTGGCGACGAATGAACGAAGCCCCCAGCCCCGGCCGCTAGGGGCGGCGCCGAACTGTAAACCTTGCGTAATTCCTGCGTTCGAATGCTGGCCAGCATGAAAAATAGTCCTTGGGCGCCTTTATAAGAGGAACACTGGTCCGCCGCATCGGGCCAGAGGGTTCACCTGCGTACTACGAATTCGGATTGAGAATTGTAACAAGTTCAAAGTGCGCGGACGAAGCCGAATTTTCGATCTCAATTTTGCATTTCGGCTTTGGCCGTCAGCGTACCGACAGGCGCGTCGCCGCCCGTCTAGCGCGCCGGCCGCTCCAGGCGCATAATCGCCAGCGAGACCCTCGCGGCAATGCCAACACTTGCTCAATCGACCGTCAGCCCCCCGCCTCTTCCGCGCGCACTGGTTTGGACCGTCCTCTTTCTGATCTACACTGGCATCGCAGTTTTGCTCACTGGATACCGCTATCTCGACGATCTTTCGCGCCAGCATCCAGGCACGCTCCCGATTCGCTCGCTAGAGGAAATCACCGGCGTCTATTCCGCTTTTGTACTTCTGCCCCTCGTGTTTCGCATTGCCGACCTTTATCTTTTCCCACGTAAAAGTTGGCCTAGTGTTGCGCTCTGGCATGTCGTGGGCGCGATTGCCTTCTCTGCGGCGCATACCTGGCTGATGGCCGTCAGCCGTCAGATCATCTCACCCATTGTTGGCCTGGGACCGTACGACTACGGCCTCATGCGCTACCGTTACCCGATGGAGTTCTCCAACGATTTGGTGGGCTTCACCAGCATCGTCGCCATTTATTATTTTTTCCGACGCTTCCGGATAGCGCACGCTCAGCAGTTGGCAGCCGCGCAGTTGCAAACCAAACTAGCCGAAGCTCAGTTGGAGAATCTCCGGCTTCAACTTCAACCCCACTTTCTCTTCAATACGCTGAACACGATTTCTTCGGTGATGTATGAAGACCTGCACGCGGCCGACGCTATGCTCGCTGAACTGAGCGACCTGCTGCGCCTGATGCTGCGCGCCTCCTGTACTCACGAAATTCCGCTCGCCGAAGAGCTACAGATCACCCGCTTGTACCTGGACCTCATGCGAAAGCGCTTCGAAGGGAAATTGCGCGTCAACTATGCGATCGATTCCGCGTTAGATAGTTCGCTGGTGCCGCAACTAATCTTACAGCCCTTGCTGGAAAATTCGCTGCGCCACGGAATGAAGCCGGGAGAGATCATGGATATTTCGATCGCCGCTGAGCAGCAAAACGGCAGCCTGGTGCTCAAAATTTCAGACAACGGAACTGGCTTGGGCCCTCTCGATGCGAAATCCGTATTTGGCCGTGGCGTAGGTCTCTCAAACATTCGTGATCGACTGGCCCAGCTCTACGGCCCCAGCCAGGAATTCCATATCGGAAGTCGCGCCAACGGCGGCGCCGAAGTCACTCTCCGTATTCCCTATCGCCTCTCGACGCAACCGCCGCAATTCTCCCGATGACCGGCGTCGCACCAGTCCAGATCCTAGTCGTGGACGACGAAGCCCCCGCGCGACGAAAAATACTGCGTCTGCTTCGCTCGGAGCCGAGTGTGCAAGTGGTAGGGGAAGCCGACTCCGGCGAGGCAGCCATCTCTGCGATCGAAAAAACTCGTCCCGACCTGGTTTTCCTCGACGTGCAAATGCCTGGCGCCGATGGTTTCGATGTTGTGCGAGGCGTGTCGGCAGGTGACACGACCAAGGTGCCACACGTAGTCTTCGTCACCGCGCACGATCGATACGCGTTGCGCGCCTTTGAGGTTCACGCCTTTGACTATCTACTCAAGCCCGTTTCGGAAGATCGCTTTCGCAAGGTTTTGCGGCGCGCACGCGAACAACGCGAGCAAGGCGCCGACGGGTCCGTGTCGCGCCTGCGCGATCTCCTCGATCAGATCGCCCGACAACGTGGATTCACCGAGCGCCTGCTGATTCGCGAGGATAACCGCGCGTTTTTCGTTTCCGTCCGCGATATTTCCTGGATTGAAGCGGATCGCAACTATGTGGTCTTGCACTGCGGCAACAAAATGCACACGGTGCGCGCCACCCTGGATTCCCTGGAAACCATCCTGGATCAGAATCTATTCGTGCGCATCAATCGCGGCAATATGGTCCGCTTCGACGCCATCCGCGAGTTACTCCCATGGTTCCACGGCGAATTCAAAGTGGTCCTGCACGACAAGACCGAGCTTCGCTGGAGCCGCCGCTACGTCTCTCAGCGTCCAGAACTTTTGAAGACTCCCTGACCTTGCGACTAGTCCATGTGGTGGTGCATGGCGAAGATCTTGTCGAGGGAATCCTCGTAAGGGTAGACGTGCACCATCCAGCCGAAGATAACCGGGGAGAAGCGTCCGCCGGAGGCCTCGCACGCATCCTTCGTCGCAATCGATCCGTGCAGTCCAAACCTGGTCCAATCGGCGGCGCGCAACTCGGCGTGTGGCGGCATGCAAAGGTTGGTGTGCAGATGCCACATGGCAACACTCAGTGGAACCCGCCTATTCAACTGATCCTCGCCAGCCCGCTTGGGCATCGTGAACATCGCGCCGACGAGTTCGTAACCGGTGGCCGTCTTCTTGTAGAGCAGCGACGTCGGCCGTGCCGGATCAAATGTGAACGCTTCCATAAATCCGTTGCGATAGCTGGTGAAGTGATACTCAGGTTGCGGAGCGTTGGGCATGAAAATTCGAAATCCGTCGTTCAGCGCAACGTGATAGTCCTTGTATTTCTCAATGCCGGCACGCAGTTCTGTGACGATTTCCCCCGCGCGCTGCAGGTCTTCCGGAGTGCGCGCGCGCGGCGAGGTCATGTACATGTGCTGGCTATGGCCATCGTGGTGGCCCGGGGTCATGTCGTTGACGGCCGCTTTCTCATTGGCTCTCTCGTCCGACATATTCATCCCGGGCATTGCGCTGTGATCGGCATCTTGGGGCTGAGCGGTTGGAGCCGAGGGTTCCTGCGGAACATCCACTTGCAACGCCTGCTGCTGATGTGCCGGAATGGCGGCCAGCAATACTGTGACGACGAACAATGCGCCAAAAAGCATTCCCGCCTTGGCCGCTATTTTGAAGAAGCTACTGCGCGCTGACATGACGTTCTCCCACATCCATGATACGGACGGAGAAGCCATGATGTTTCACGGTCTTTGATCAACGTTCCGTCAAAAAACTGTCCTCCGGGGCAGTTACGAACTCGAAACATTTCGCCTGAGGCGAAATGCGCCAGCGCCAATAGCCCCGGGTGGTGCCCACGCGTTACCTGCGGCGAATGGGTCGGCGGAACGCGCCATGCTAAAATCACGGCGTGAAAAAGCAGACCATACACCCAGTGAAATATCTCACCGGCGGAGTCGAGCCCCCGGGCGACAAATCCATCTCCCATCGGTACGCGATGCTGGCTGCCATGGCCGAAGGCACCAGCGAGTTGCGGCACTTCGCCGCAGCGGCCGACTGCCGCAGCACGCTCGACTGCATGAGCGCACTCGGCGCCAGCGTGAAAGTGGACAAAGATACCGTGCGGGTCATCGGCCGCGGGTCGCAAGGCCTAAAAAGCAGTTGGCGTGCTCTCGACGCCGGGAATTCCGGAACGACAATACGCCTACTCACTGGAATTTTGGCAGGGCAGGACTTCACGTCGAAGTTGTCGGGTGACGCGTCGCTGCAGAAACGCCCAATGGGGCGCGTAGTCTCCCCGCTGCGTCAGATGGGCGCAGACATCCGTGCGCGAGAAGACAATTTCGCGCCGCTGGAGATTCGCGCAGCGAAACTGCGCGGCATCCACTACAAAATGCCCATGGCCAGCGCGCAGGTGAAGTCCGCGGTTTTGCTTGCGGGGCTATTCGCCGAGGGCCTCACGTCCGTTACAGAGCCTGCACGCACGCGCGATCATACCGAGTTGGCTCTGGAAGAATTTGGCGTAAATGTCGAAAAGCACGGCAGCTTGATTCAAATTCAGGGCGCCGGCAGCAACGGTGGCGGAAAGCTGCAAGCCCGCTCGCTGGATGTCCCCGGCGACATCTCTTCCGCCGTCTTTTTTATCGCCGCCGCTTCGATGTTTCCAGACTCCAATCTGCTGATCCACAATGTTGGCCTGAATCCCACACGCACCGCGATCCTGGATGTGTTTGCCTCCATGGGCGCGTCGCTGCAAGTCGTATCCTTGCGAAGTGCGCACGGCGAAGTGGTAGGTGACCTGTCGGTGAAAGGCACGTCGCTAAAGGGTGGAGTCGTCGAAAAAGAGCAAATCCCCCTGGTGATCGACGAACTCCCCATGCTCGCCGCCCTCGGCCCATACACCGAAGAGGGAATCGAAATCCGCGGCGCCGCCGAACTCCGCGTCAAAGAAAGCGACCGCATCGCTGCACTCGCCGAAAACTTGCGCCGCATGGGCGCGACCGTTGATGAGCGGCCCGATGGCCTGCGCGTCGAAGGCCGCAAAGCCGGAAAACTCCGCGGCGCGGAGATCGATCCTCGTGATGATCACCGCATCGCCATGGCCTTCGCGGTCGCTGGATTAGCGGCTGAGGGAGACACAACTATTCGCGACGCGGACTGCGTTGGAGTCTCCTATCCAACGTTTTACGAAGATCTAAATCGGGTAGCCGAACGCTAGGACTGGTAGCGCCGGCATCCTTGGCCGCTCTTCGTGTCCGCGTCCGCCTCAAGAGTAAAAACGCCGGCAAGATGCCGGCGCTACCAGTCGCACTACTGCTCAGCTTTCAATTTTTGTGAATGGAAATCGATCCGTAGCTGGTGTGCAAAGTGATCTTGGGCCCGCGCCCGTTGCCGTACTTCCCCTCAAAATGCGAATCGCCTGATTGCGTCGTCGTCTTCTTCAGCGAATCTCCATCGAATTCCGAATCGATATCTCCCGAGTGGCAATCCGCGACGATCTGAAAGCTCGATGCCTCCGGCAATCCCAAGGTAATGGCGGCCGAAGCATTCGTGATGTCGATGTCTTCCTTGGGCGGTGAAGAGAAGCGCACCTCCACGTTGCCATTGCGATTATCCACTTTGATCCTTCCACCCGCATTCTCGATGGTAATTTCTTCTTCATGGGTGCGCACCGTCAAATTTCCCGGAGCATCAACGATTTCGAGATTTCCGGACCCTGCTTCCATGTGCCCGCTGAGTTGCGTCAGCGTCAAATCCGTGCGATGCGAAACAAAACGCACGCCCTTGGCCACTTTCTCCGCGCGAATCGGCCCCACGAATTCCCCATTGATCGTAAAATTCCCGGCGGCGTCCATCACATCGACACTGTCACCGGTTCCCGAAATCTTCACGTCGCCCCTAGTACCCGAAATCTTCGCGTCGCCCCGGCGCATGTCGACATTCACATCCCCGATCGTATTGCGTACATCAATGTCGCCGTTTCCATTATTTATGCTCACGGGCGTGCCCATGTCGCTCACGGAGATGTCGCCTTTCTCATTGCGAATCGTTACCGAGGACTTGAGCGGTACGACCACATCCATATCCACGCTGACCCGCGAATCGCCGCGACTCGTGGGTTGCACTTCATACCCATCGCCATTCTTCACGACTTCGACGCCGACTTTCCCAGCGACCCGCTGCGCATCGGTCTGGTTCCAGCTGCGCACGTTCTTCTTGCCGTTCACACGGACTTCCGCCTCGTCCGAGCCACGCACACTGATGTCGCCATGGCCGCCGCGAACCGTGATGCGCGCATTCGCGGGCACCGCCTCCGGCGCCACATCCAGATCTACCGCAGTGGTGTCGCCGCTCACCCAATCGGGAAAATGTTCCTTAACGCCTTCGACGGCGACTACGACTCCGACAAGCGCCAGCAACCCCAGCACCAGAAATACTTCCGCGGGCGTGATGCGCGACGCCCCAGGATCATTCGACCGCGAACCCGCCATCCGTTCGTACAGCTTTAGGCCGCCAAAAAAAATCAGCAGCAGCGGCCACCAATGCCTAAGAACGTGGCCTAATTCAAATCCGCGATAGTTATGCATCATCAGCAGCACGCCGATGAAGATCAGAATCAGGCCACTGAAGAGGCTGCTGCCGCGCGGGCGACCGTTGGCCATACGCTGTTATTGTCCCTGCCCGTGAAACGTGCTCTGTGTCGGACCGGGAGTCGAACCGGCTGTAGGTGGTGCCCCGGGTGGAATTTCATTTGAAAAAACGTGACCCTCCATCGGCGCCAGCGCCGATGCCAGCAAAATCGCGCCGATCACCACCAGGATTACTGGATAGGTATTCCCAAAATCAAAGTAGCCCCCGCGTGCCTGTTGCAAAAGAAACAGAACGCCGACGGTGACGATCACCGCGGGACCCATTAGCGCCCGTATCGTGCATCGCGGACACCGGCAACGAACTTGATCACTCATCGCTTAGACCTCCCAAGGGCTTTCACGGCCGGCCGCTCAGGCGTTTGCGAAACATCAGCACGCCCACCACAATCAAAATCACCGGCCAAAATTGCTGAATGCGCCACCATGGGAACCAATCAAAATTGTGCAGCAGCAACAAAATTCCGATCGCAATGATCAGAAACGGCCCCACCGGTTTGCCCTTACTAAAGCTTTCCAGAGGATCGTCCAGAATCTGCCCTGCCGCCTTGGCTTTCGCCGTCCGATACGCGTCGATCGGCATGTACACCCATAGCGCCGCGACGCAAATCCAAAGCGCGGCTTCCGCTCCTCCGCTCAACGCTCCATCCACGCCAAGAATGAAAAGGAAAAGAAAAATAGAGAGGTGGATCACACCTTTGCCGTATTGCTCGTTATAGAACGCGCCCAGACCCGGCAAAGCTCCCAGGAAAAATGCCAACGCCGGATTTGGTCCGGCTCCAGCACGCGGCAGCACCGGCGTCGGTGGAGGCACAACACCGGGATCGCTGGCGAATGCCGCAGCAGGCGCGGGATGTCCCATCACGCTCGCCAGGCAATCTTCGCAATACAACACATCGCGCACCGGACGCACGCACACCGCACACATTGGCTTGCCGCAATTCCGGCAGTAACCTGTGGCGTCCACATCCGTATGGACCGCACACTTCATCGCATTCTCCTCGCAAACATCGGGACGCTCACATGCCCTGCCCAAATCGGCAATTCCTCGGCCAGTATTTGGATCTGCCGCGTGACATCGTCGGCGCGATTCTGTTGCCGCGGTGTCCCAGGCTTCGAGCTATCCGTGCGGCCCGGCTGCTTTTCCGGAGAAGACGGCGCTACGTTTTCTCGGTTCCCCTGCAGGTCATTATCCTGACGCAAACGCGACTGAATTTCCGACACCACCCGCAAATCGTTTACGAATTTTGTCCCCTGCCCGTAAAGCAGATGCGCATTCCGGTCAACTTTTCGGTAAATATTCGCCGGGTGCAAATCCGCCAGCTTCGGTTTTCGCCATGAGAAACCCAGGGCGCTCAGCAAAATCACAAACGTTCCGGCCACCGACAGCGCTCCGTAGGCAAAGCGGATCGAAGCCATACCGCGAACCCAGCCCAATACCGCAGCCCAACCGGTAGCGCTCTCGCGCGGCCCCAACGTCTTGTCCAGAATGGAGTAAACCAGCCGCGGCGGCGCCTCCACCTGCTCCATCGCATGCATTCCCGACAGAAGCTGTGAAACATGCGCCACCAACGGCTTGCACCGCTCGCAGTCCCCAACGTGGAGCTCGAACTCCGCCCGCTCGGCCCCCATCAGCGCGCCATCCAGATAATCGCTAAGCCGCGCCTCGATTTGTTCGCAAGTCCAACTCATTTTCTATTCTCGGTCTCTTCGGTATTCCGACTCTTCTCATTCCGCATTTCTGTTTCTTCTTCTGTGTGAACTCCGTGCTCTCCGTGCCCTCCGTGTTAATTCCTTCTTTTTCCCGATTTCTTAAGAAGGCCGCACTCCCATTTGCGACAAAATTCGCGCCAACTCAATCCGCCCGCGATTAATCAGCGACTTCACTGTCCCCTCAGGCACCGACAAAACCGCCTGAATCTCCGCGTACTCCAACTGCTGCAAATCCCGCAAAATCACTGCTTCCCGCAAGTCCGGCGAAAGTTTGGCCAACCCAGCCTGCACCTGTGAACTGAGCTCCCCCAAAAGCAGCTGCTGATCCGGCCGCCGCCCAGCCGACTCCTTGTTCTCCACCACCGGCATAGCGTCGTCCAAAGAATCCGTCAACCGGTCCCGCTTGGTCCGCCGGTAGTGATCGA
>Ga0137412_10001515_pt1 | contig 18185 bp, 14 predicted proteins | sample CZODoug2_1_16fun_FD_122160 | JGI IMG/M metagenome (GOLD analysis project Ga0137412, IMG submission 122160) | Vadose zone soil fungal communities from Angelo Coast Range Reserve, California, USA - CZODoug2_1_16fungal (Hybrid Assembly) | ecosystem: Environmental > Terrestrial > Soil > Vadose zone...
TCGGCTGAACTCGACCCGAGATGCCATGTCACCGATGCCGTCGATGATGTGCCCAACGCTCTTGACCTCGGTGTCGGCGGCGACGATCGCGCCGAACGTCGCGCCCAAGTGCTTCTTGGACAGCGTCTTCACCGATTCCTCGAGGATGCGCTGCTGCATCCCGAGATAGACGCTGGCGAACATCAGCGATGCCCACTCCAGGACGCCGAATGCTCCAGCGCGCCACGGCGCGACGAAACCGTCCTCGGGCACGAAATAGCCGTCGAACACGATGGTCTGGGTGCCGGTGGCGTGCATTCCGAGGGCATCCCACGTCTTCTCGATGCGGATGCCGTCGCCTTGATAGTTCTCGTCGAGGTCGAAGTCGCCGATGAACAGCTTCTCGGCAGCCACACGGCCTTCGAAGGTATCGGGCAGGTTGCCGTCGGCATCGGTTTCGGTGGCGTTGGTGGTGATGATGTCGGCGGCCTCACACAGCGTGCCCCAGGTCTTCTTGCCGTACAGCCGCCATCCGCCATCCTTCTGCGGGACGGCCTGCATGTCGGCCAACCCGGAGAAACCGGCGCGCTGTTCGGAGAACGGGCCGAACATCAACTCGCCATCGGCGACGCGGCCCAGCCAGTACTTGTTCTGTTCCTCAGTCATCAGGTTTCCGGCGATGCCGACCATGATGTAGTGCATGTTGTAGGCCAGTGTGATCGCGGAGTCACCCCGCGAGAGCTCCGAGACCACCTTGGACACCTGCAGAATGTTGCCGCCCGGTCCGCCGAAGGCCTTCGGTATCGGCAGAGCGCCCAATCCGGAGTTCTTGAACGCCTCGATCGACGGGTAGGCGAAGGTGTTCTCCACGTCGTACTTGGGGCCGATCTCGCGGAAGAACTCGGAGAGCTCCGCAGCCTTGGCGAACCAGGGCTCGAACTCCTCATCGGACAGGACGCGCTCGTGGGCAAGCATGGGGATCTCCGTATCGGAACGTAGTGGTCAGGAATCTGACGCAGGCTCAGCTGACGAGGAGGTCGTCGCGGCCCGCGGATTTCAGGGACTCGGTGTACTTCTCGAAGATCGGCCCGGTGAGCGGCAGCAGCTTGAGCGCGACGGATCGCTTGCCGTCCAGCTTCACCTTGCGTTGCGCCATGGCCAGGGTGAAGTTCAGCTTGCCCTGCCAGAACTTGTTGCTGTTGTCCGAGGACATCCGCAGCTGCACGGAGGAGGGCACGCCGTCGGCGGCGTCGCCGGTGAACACCTTCTGGCCCTCGAAATCGATGACCAGCTCAGCGGCCGGCTCGGTCTGGATCAACCGGATAACCAGGCCGGTGCCCTTGGTGGCCTCGATGAACTGGGGATCATGGACCGCCGTGGTGAACGCCCCACCGATGTAGGTGTAGACCTCTTCGGCGTCCTTGAAGACTGCCATCTGCGCGTTCCCTTCGACGTCGTCCGCTGACTACCGAAAGTCCACCGCGCACGTTCGCGGGGCGCGAGAGTATTCAGTTACTCTCCATTCACTCGGGCAGATACTCGATCGGCCGGGAGGTGGACGCGACGCGCACCGACGGTGCCCCCACCTCGTTCGCCGCGGCCTGGCCGCTGACCGGCCGCGAGGACGAACTGCACGTGCTCCAGCAGGTGCTCACCGACCGGCGCCCGCGCAGCGTGGTGCTGGTCGGTTCGGCCGGCGTCGGCAAGACCCGGCTGGCCCGCGAGGCCCAACAAATCGCCGAGCGTTCCGGGCGGCCCACCCGCTGGGTCACCGCCACCCACTCGGTGGCCCGCACCCCGCTGGGTGCCTTCGCCGCGCTGCTGCCGGCCGCGGACCCCTCCAGGGCGGACACCCTGCAGGACCTGCTGCGGCGCTGCGCCGAGGTCCTGGTGACGCTGGGCGCGGGCCGCCCGCTGGTGCTGTTCGTGGACGACGCGCAGCTGCTCGACGAGACCTCGGCGGGGCTTATTCATCAGCTGGTCGCCACCGACGCCGTGCTGGTGGTGCTCACCGTGCGCTCCGGGGAACCCGTGCCCGCCGAGCTCACCGAGCTGTGGAAGGACGACCTGGCGGTCCGCCTGGAACTGGCCCGGCTCGACGCCGATCGGGTCGCTGCTCTGCTGACCGCGGCACTGGGCGGACAGGTGGACCCGGCCGCGGTGGTGGAGCTGGCCGAACACAGCGGCGGCAATGTGCTGTTCCTGCGCGAACTGGTGCTCGGCGCGCTGGCCGATCACAACCTCGCCCGGGACATGGACGTCTGGCGGTTGCGCGGGCCGTTGGCCCCCTCCGAACGCATCGTGGAACTGGTCGCCACCCGCCTGGGTGACCTCGACCCGGCATCGCGCGCGCTGCTGCAACTCGCCGCCTACGCCGAACCGTTGGGCTCGCGCGAGGTCGGCGAGGAACTGGCCACCGTCGACGCCCTGGAACAGCAGGGCCTGCTGACCTCTTACTTCGACGGCCGCCGCCTGCAGGTACGCCTGGCCCATCCGCTCTACGCCGACGTGCTACGGCTGACCACCTCCGCGGTGCGCACGGCCGCGATGGGCCGCACCATGGCCGCCGGCGCGGAGGCCACCGGCGGGCGGCGGCGGGACGACGCCCTGCGCATCGGCATCTGGCGAATGGACGGCGGTGGCGGCGGACGTCCCGAGTTGCTGATGCGCGCGGCCGAAGCCGCCCGCTGGCACTACGACTTCGCCCTGGCCGAACGGCTCGCGCAGGCTGCGGCGGACGCGGGTGCCGGGTTCGGCGCCCGCCTGCTCGCCGCGCAGTCGGTGGTCCTGCAGGGCCGGCCGGCCGAGGCGCTGGAGCCGCTGGTGCGCCTGGCCGAGATGGCCGGGAACGACACCGAACGTGCCGAGTTGGCGATCGTGCACATCGACACGTTGTGGGTTTTCCTGGGTCGTCCACTCGACGGACTGCGAGTGGCCGCCGCCGCGGAGGCCTCGATCACCGATCCGGCACTGCGCGCCGACGTGGCCGCACGGCGGACCGGATTGGCGTTGACCGCCGATGGCCCCGGCCCGGCCGCCCTGTCCGCGCTGGGCCAACTGGACGGCGCCGACCCGCGGGCCGCGTCCTGGCTACACCTGGTCGCCGCTTACGGGCTGGGCCGGTTGGGCCGCATCACGGAGGCACTCGAGGTTGGCGAGCGCGGTTTCGTCGCGGCCAGTTCGCTGGAGCCCGGTGACTGGTACCCGTGGTTCTACCGGTTCACCCACTGCGAGAACCTCGCGCTCGCCGGCCGGTTCGCCCAGGCCCGCCAGGTGGCCCGCGAGCAGTACCAACAAGGCCTGACCGACGGCAGCAGCGAGGCACGCGCCTACTTCCTTTGGCACCTGGCCCGCGGGGTGCGCGAGCTCGGCCACGTGCGCGAGGCCGTCCCGCACGCCCGCGAAGCGGTCACCTTGCTCCGCCGGCTGGCCCGCGTCGGTTTCGAGCACAGCCTGCTGTCCACGTTGGCCATCGCGCTCGCCCTGGGCGGGGATTACCAGAGCGCCAACCTGGCGCTGGTCGCCGCCGATGACCTCGGCGTGGACCAACCCCAATGGAGTGCCACCGATCACCTGGCCGCCCGCGGCTGGACCGCGGTGGCCGAGGGTCGATTGACCGCCGGCCGCGCGGCGCTGCTGGAGGCCGCGGCCGCCGGCGAACGCATCGGGGACCTGATGGGGACCCTGGCGGCGCTGCACGACGTGGCCCGCCTGGGCGGCGCCCGTGACGTGGTTCGGCGCATCACCTCCGCCGCCGCCGGTGCCGAGGGGGAACTCACCCCGGCGCGGGTCGCGCACGTACAGGCGCTGGCCGACCGCGACCCGCCCGCGTTGGCCGCGGCCGCCACCCGGTTCGAGGAACTCGGCGCCGCGCTGCTCGCCGCAGAGGCCGCCGCCGACGCCGCCGTCGCCTGGCGGCGCGACTCGCAGACCGCCCGCTCGGACAGCGAACTGCACCGCGCCGCCGCGTTGGCCAGGATGTGCCCGGGCGCGGCCACCCCGGCGCTGTCCCCGATCGAGTCCCGCGAACAACTCACCGGCGCCGAGCGGGAAACCGCGCTGTTGGCCGCCGCCGGGCGCACCAACAAAGAGATCGCTGCCGAGCTCCAGTTATCCGTGCGCACCGTGGACAACCGCCTGCAGCGGGTCTACACCAAACTCGGCATTTCCCGACGAGCGGATCTGGCCGACCTGGTCCGCTGAATTTCCTGGGCCCGGTAAGGCCGCTTGACGTAATTCGTCAATTCCGGCGGTTATCTGCCCGCATCGCCCGGATTGCATCGTCTTGCCTCACTCGATCGGCGCAGCTAACGGGCATAGCAGTCCGACCGCGATTACGTTCGACGGCGTTCGGTGGTGTGCATTGTCACCTCCGGGACGTGACAACCGCGATGCGCGGATCGGGGGCGGGAATGCGGGGCAAGCGGCTGGCACTGGCCGGCGGCGTGGCCTTGGTACTCGCCGTCACCGTGCCGCGCGTATGGGCCGCGGGCGACCGGGTACCCCGGCTGACCCTGGCCAGCACGGCCTCCCCGGCCACCACCACCACCGGCGAGCGCGTCACCTTCGCCTCGGTGATCACCAACGCCGGCGGAGTGGCTGCCGATCCGGTACTGACCCTGGCCCTGCCGAAGGAATTCATCTTCCAGTCCGCCACCACCAGCCTCGGGACCACGTGCACGATCGCCGCGAACGCGATCACCTGCCCGCTGGGCTCGAACATCCAGAACGGGGACCAGGTGACCGCCACTGTGCTGGCGATCGCCGTCGACCCCGGCACGCTGACCAGCACCGCAAGGCTGGACACGCCCACCCTCGGCGCGGTGACCAACACCGACGAGGCGCCCCTGAAGATCGCCACGGTGATCGGCGGGACCATGCTGCGCTGCTTCGGCTGGATCCCGACGATCTTCGGCACCGACGGCCCGGACGAGATCGACGGCACCTCGGGGGACGACGTCATCGTGGGCCTCGGCGGTGACGACGAGATCGACGGCGGGGCCGGGAACGACAAGATCTGCGGCGGTGACGGCAACGACACCATCGACGGCGGGTCCGGCGACGATGCCATCTCCGGCGGCCCCGGCGACGACGTGCTGATGGGCGGCGGTGGCAAGAACATCATCGACGGCGACGCCGGCCGCGATGTGCTGATCTGCCGCACCGGCAAGGACGTCTGCGATGGCGGTGCCGATGTGGACACCTTTGTGACCGTTCGGTGACCTTTTCGGGTGCGCATTCGTTGCGCGCCTCACTTGACCCGAACGGCCCTATTTCCCCCACTTACAGGTTCTTATCAGTTAGGTTCTCGCCAGGTTAAGAGGGAATTCCTCATCGGCTGGAGCCATGCTCATCGGTCCAATGCCGAGCGAGCAGCAATATGTCGAACAAAGCGGCTCGCGCTGTGCAGCGCGGCTCTCAGTAGGGGGGACACTTCAGATGCGCGTTTCTCGGAAGGGCAGCCAGGCGCTTGCCCTCGGCGCCGGCGTCGCAACGCTGCTCGCCATTTCTGCTCCGCACGGCTGGGCCAAGGAGGCCGTGGCCGGTCAGGACCTGTCCGTCACCAAGACCGGGGCGACGACCGCGACCACCGGAAGCCTATTCAGCTACACGGTCACGGTCACCAACGTCGGCACCGCTGTCTCCGACCCCAACACGCTGACCGACACCCTGCCGGTCGGCCTGGTCCCGTCCTCCGCCACGATCGCGGTGGCGCCTTCGGCGGGTGGTCCCTGCGCGATCGCCGGCCAGACGGTGACCTGCATCGTGCCCGCGCTCGGCATCTCGCCCGCACCGGCCAGCTCCGCGGTCGCCACCATCAGCGTCTTCGCTGCGACGGCGGGGGCCTACAACAACATGGCGAGCATTGCGGCCGTCGCTCCTGAGGCTGCGAATGCCAACAACACCGGAAGCGCCGCGACCACGGTGACCGGCAATGCGATCACCTGCTTCGGCGCTGCCCCCACCATCGTCGGCACCGCCGGTGACGACACCCTCAACGGCACCTCGGGTAACGACGTCATCCTCGGCCTGGGCGGCAACGACACCATCGACGGCCTCCAGGGTGACGACAAGATCTGCGGCGGCGACGGCAACGACCACCTCTACGGTGGCTCCGGCGCCGACTCGCTGGCCGGCGGCAACGGAAGCGACCTGGTCGACGGTGGCGCCGGCAAGGACGTCGTCAAGGGCGGTTCGGACCAGGCCTCCACCCACTCGTGGTCGGCCTCGCACAACGGCCCGAACGACTGGTACCACGACGGCAACCGCAACCGCGACCATGGCCGCGACGTGCTGATCTGCGAGCGCCAGGACACTTGCGGTGAGGGCTTCGACCAGTTCCATAACCTCAGCACCGATGCGGCCGGCCGCCACTACCGTGGCCGCGGCGACGGTAACGACCGGATCATCTGGGTGCCGCTGCAGGACGGGCGCGGGCGTCACGGTGGCCACGGCAACCACGGCGACGGCTGGGACCACAACTTCTCCGCCGACAAGAAGTCCGCTCCGGTGAAGCCGGGCATGAAGCCGGGCATGAAGCCGGTCAAGCCGGCCGTCCAGCCGGCCGCGAAGCCGCTGGCCAAGCCGGCCCTGGCCGACGCCAAGCCGGTCGCGCCGAAGGCCTGACCAGCACCTCGATCACACCGAAAGGCCGGTGTCGTCCCTCGGGACGACACCGGCCTTTCGCCATGTCGAACCCTCATGAGCAGAATGCGGTGTCCCGTTGTGCGCACCGTCCCGGAGGATCGCCATGGCCACCGTTCGACACCACATCCGCATTGATGCCCCGGCCGACAAGGTGTGGGGAGTCATCCGCGACGCCGGCTCGGTCGCCGACTGGTTCGGCCCGCTCTCCTCGTCCGAGACCACCGCGACCGGGCGGGTGGTGACCCTGGGCGATGGCACCGTGATCGACGAGGACATCCTCACCAGCGACGACGCGCTGCGTCGCTTCCAGTACACGATCAAGTCCGGCCTGCCGGTCGAGCACCACATCGGCACCTTCGACGTGCTCGAGGACGGGGCGGGCTCGCTGGTCGTCTACGCCGCCGATGTCCGACCCGACGAGCTCGCCCCGACCTTCGACGCCGTGATGGGCCAGGGCATCCAGGACCTCAAGGCCTTCTGCGAGAAGTAGCGCGGGTTAGAGCGGGGCACGGCCGGTGAAGGCGACCACCCGCTGGGTGGCCGACGCCTGCGCGGGCGCGGGCACCTCCGGGCCGAACAGGCCGGCCGCGCGCATGGCCGGGATCAGCTCGTTACCGACCGCCTCGGCCAGGGTGGCCTCGGCCGCGGTGAACTCCACCCGCCGACCCAGCGCCCAGGCCAGGTCCCAGGTGTGCACCAGGGTGGAGAAGGTGATGATCGAGACGGCCTTCTCGGCCGGGATGGCGCCCATGATCGTGGTGACCGGGGCCTCCCAGTCCCGCACGCTCTCCCAGGCCACGTGCGAACGTTCGAGGATGCGCTTGGTCACCCCGGCGGGGTCGTCGCCGAGGATGTCGTGGCCACCGAACACGTCGTGTTCGCTGGGTGCCCGGCCACCGTCAACCGCCGCGGAGAAGGCCTCGATGGATTCCAGGGCGTGGCTGAGCACGGTCCGCACATCCCAGCCGGCACACGGCGTCTCCAACGCAAGGCGTTCGGGGGTCAGATCCTCGACCAGTTGCTGCAGCCGCTGGTCCGCACCGTTCAGCAGAGCAATCGCGCGCTCGATCATGACTAACTCCTTCTTACAGAGAAACCATTAGGACGATGAGCCGTACCATGGCGCCGGTCTACTAACGTTGTCAAGGACGTACAGCGTTAGGATGAGGTCGTGGAATTCCCGCTGTTCGGCCAACAAGTGGCCGTCGACCTGGTGAACACGCTGTGGGCGTACGCCGGGGAGACCGTCGACGCGCTGGCCACGGTCGAGGTCGCCGACCGCTGGTTGATCGCGGTCGGCGGCAACCCGTTGGGCGATCGCGGCACGTTGCTGCAGGCCGCGGGCGACGAGTTCGCGCTGCGGGTACGCGACGAGGAGTTCCGCGCCGCATTGCAGGCGCTGCGTGATCAGGTGCGCGCGCTGCTGTCCGCCGCCGCCCGCGGCGAGCCCGTCGACCCGGCGTTGCTCTACGCGCTGAGCCGCACCGCGGCCGCCGCACCCAGCCGACTGGTGGCCGGTCCCGGCGACGGCGAGCGACCACAGGTGCGCCGGGTCCGGGCCGGGCCCACCGCCGCCGTGGTGCTCGCCGCGCTCGCCGAGGACGCGCTGATCATGGCCGCCGACCCCGCCACCGGCACCGTGCTCGCCTGCGGCACCGCGGCCTGTCTCGGCCTTTTCGTGCGCGACGACCCACGGCGGCGCTACTGCTCACCCGCCTGCGCGAACCGATCTCGCGTTGCCCGGCACTACGACCGCGCCAAGGCATCTACGTAGCGCCGCGCTACGCAGGACTTACGGATGACGCAGACGCAGCCCGCCCAGTAGCGTCCCCCCATGTCTGATCAGGTCACCGAATTCGACGCCATCGTCATTGGGGCCGGCTTTTCCGGCCTGTACACGCTCCACCGTTTGCGTAACGAGATGGGGCTCAAGGTCAAGGTCCTGGAAGCCGGCGGCGGCGTCGGCGGGACCTGGTACTGGAACCGCTATCCGGGCGCCCGCTGCGACAGCGAGAGCTTCATCTACGGCTACATGTTCGACGACAAGCTCTGGCACGAGTGGGAGTGGACCGAGCGCTACCCCGAGCAGCCCGAGATCCTGCGCTACCTCAACCACGTCGTCGAGCGCTTCGACCTGGCGCGCGACCTCCAGTTCAACACCAAGGTCACCGCGGCGCACCTCGACGAGGCGACCGCGACCTGGACGGTAGCGACCGAGGACGGCACGACGCTGAGCTCGCGGTTCCTGATCACCGGCGTGGGCTGCCTGTCGGCGTGGAACACCCCGGACTTCCCCGGCATCGAGGACTACCGGGGGAACAAGTACTTCACCGGGCTGTGGCCGCACGAGCCGGTCGAGTTCACCGGCCAACGGGTGGGCATCATCGGCACCGGGGCCAGCGCGGTGCAGGCCATCCCGCGGATCGCCCAGCAGGCCGCCGATCTGACGGTGTTTCAGCGCACCCCGAACTACATCGTGCCCGCCAACCACGGCCCGGTCCCGGAGCAGGTCGCGGCCGAACGTCGGCAGAACTTCGAGGCGATTCGCGAGCACACCCGCAACTCGGCGTTCGGCATGCCGTACGACTTCCAGGCCAAGCCGTTGGCCGAGCACTCCGATGAGGAACTCCACGAGGTGCTCCAGGGCCGGTGGGACATCGGCGGGCTGAGCTTCATGGTCGCCGGCTTCCACGAGCCGATCTTCGACCTCGAGGCGAATCTGCGCATCGGGCGTTGGTTGGACGGGCGCATCAAGGAGAAGGTCCACGACCCGGTCACCGCGGACCTGTTGACCCCGAAGAAGCTCACTTACGCGGTCAAGCGCATCCCGCTGGACTCGGGCTACTTCGAGACCTTCAACCTCCCGCACGTGCACCTGGTGGGCATCAAGGACAACCCGGTCGACGCGATCACCGCGACCGGTGTGCGCCTGGCCGACGGCAGCGAGTACGAGTTCGACTCGATCGTGTTCGCCACCGGGTTCGACTCCACCACCGGGACGCTGAACCGCATCGACATCCGCGGCCGCGGGGGCCAGGCGCTGCGCGAGAAGTGGGCGGACGGTCCGCGCACGTATCTGGGGATGTCCACCGCCGGCTTCCCGAACCTGTTCATGGTCACCGGCCCGCAGAGCCCCGGCGTGCTGTCCAACATGCCGACCTCGATCGAGCAGCACGTGCAGTTCATCTCGCAGCTCATCGAGGAGGCCATCGGCCGCGACGCCGTCGTGGAACCGACGCAGGCCGCCGAGGACGCGTGGGTGGAGCACAACGAGGTGGTCGCCAACGCGACGCTGTTCCCGTTGGCGGACACCACCTACACCGGCGCGAACATCCCGGGCAAGCCGCGGAGGTTCCTGCCGAACCTGGACACGGTGGTCGGCTACCGGGCCAAGTGCGACGAGGTCGCGACCAACGACTTCGAGGGCTTCGCGTTCGCCTCGGCGGAGGGTTGAGTCAGCAGAATCAGGTGTAGAGCAGTTCGGCCTGCCACTGGTCCTGCGGCTGCTGATGCAGGTTCAGGTAGGCCGCGGCCAGTGTCGCGGGAGCAAATCGCGGGTTGTCCCCGCCGATGGCGCCGGCGACCGTCACGGTGCTCACGTGCACGTCGGAGCCTTGCTGCTGCTGGTGCAGAGCCAGGACGTAGGCCCGCAGCGACGCCTTGCTCACCGATAGAGACGTGTAGTCGGGCGACGGGTGGAGAGCGAAACCACCACCGGTGAACAGCAAGCTCCCCCGGCCGTCACGCAGGCGCGGGAGGACCGTCTGGGCCGCGACCACGGCTCCGGTGACGTTGACCGCGAGGGTGTGCGCAAACTCCCGTGCATCCAGCTTGGTGGGCGCGTCAGGGCCCATCACGGCCGCGTTGTACACGAGCACATCCGGCGGCCCGAACTCGTCTGCGGCACGCGTGAGCGCGGCCTCGAAGCCTTCGGGATCGGAGGCGTCGACCGAGTAGGCGCGCGCTGTGCGGCCCTCGGCGGTCAGCCCGGACGCATACCCGTCCAGGCGGGCGGCGTCACGCCCGAACAAGGCCACCGGGTGGCCGTCCGAAGCGAAGGCCTGCGCAAGGGCGAGACCGAGGCCGGGGCCGACTCCGACGATAAGCGCGGAACCCTTACTCATGATCAGTACTCCTTCTGCCGAGCCTGGTTGACTTATCAACCAACAGCCCCGGCGAGGAGCTTGTTCCGAGTCGGGGCCTCCTCCTCGCACCCGGTGCTGCGAACCAGCCCGACCTCCGGCCCCCGCGCACGCGCCGCGCCATGCCTCCCCTACCCGCGGCTCGACCGGTCAGGCGCGCGCGGGTTGGAACAGTTCGACCAGGTTGCCAGCGGGATCGGCTAGCAAGATTTGCCGCCCACCGGGCCCGGCGACCACGTCACTGCGGAAGGACAGGCCGGCTTCGCGGAGCCGCACTATCTCGGCATCGAGGTCTTCGACGGTGAGGTGGATGCGGTTGCGGCCGGGGTCAGTCGAGCCCTCGGGGGTGGCGCGGGCGCCGGAGCTCGCGGATCCGGACAGCAACAGCCGTAGCGGGCCACGGACCACGTCGGCGAAGGCGGGCACGGCGCTGGTGTTCAACGTGAAGCCGAGGTGGCCGGTGTAGAAGTCGATGGCGACCTGCACGTCGTCAACGAGGTAGCGGACGCTGGCGTACTGCTCAGGCGCGGTCACGACGCAATCTCCTGACGGTTGGTCACCAGGTGGCGCGGTCGAGATCCAGGTGGTAGGAGACGAGGATCTGTCGCAGCGGGTGGTGGGGTGGGCCTAGATGGACTTGAACCATCGACCTCTTCCTTATCAGGGAAGCGCTCTAACCGAGCTGAGCTATAGGCCCGAGATGCTGGAGGACCATATCCCACGGCGCCGGCCGGCCCGAAATCGCCTCGGGACATGGAACGGGCCCCGACGCTCGCGCGTGGGGGCCCGTTGCTACCGCCAACCGGAGGGTCGTTACTCCTCTTCGGCCAGGGTGACTTCGACACCACCGACCAAGTCGGTAGACAGGTTGTACAGGTAGGCCGCCAGCGTGGTCAACGCGGTGATCATGATCGTGTCGACCAGCGCCACGATCGTGGCCATGCCCATGACGCGGGGCAGCGAGAAGAACGCGACGACGTCGAAGCCCTTGGAGTTCTGGTTGCCGCTGACGTCGCTGACCGTGTGCGCCACGCTGGAGAAGAAGCCCATGAAGTCCAGGGCCAGCCAGAGCAGCGCGATCGCCACCAGCAGCACGATGCCCAGCGCCACGGAGAACAGGAAGGACACCTTCATCACCGACCACGGGTCGATGTTGACGATCTTCAGCCGGGCTCGGCGCACCCGGGGCCCACCGCGACTGGTGTCGGTGCCGCGGGCGCGGCCCAGCCGGGACTTGGGCACGGGCGCGTCATTCGAGATCGGCTTGGCCGGCGACGGCACTGCCCTGCGCTCCGGCATGGGCGCCCGCTCGAGCGGCTTGGTCTCGAAGGCCGGCTCGGGCTTGGGCTCGAACCTGGGCTCGAACGTCGGCTCGGCGACCTGGGGCTCCACGGCCGGCGCCTCGTCACCCTCCGCCTTCTCGGCGGCGGGCTTGCGGCCCCAACGGGCCTTCTTCGGCGCGGACTCGGAGTCCACCTCGTCAACGACGGACGACTCCGATGCGGCTGTGACGTCGGTGGCCGACTTGGCGTTTCGTGACGCTGCGAAGTCACTCACGCTGTCCGCCACCACGATCGCCACCGCGGCGCCCGAGTCGTCGGTACCCTGCTCGCCGGAACCGTGTTCCGCGGTCTTCCCCAACCCGAAGGCGCGGCCGAATCCGCGGGTCTTCTCGTCAGCCACCGCTTGTCAGTCCTCCTCTGGGACGCCTCCCCCGGAGTCGTCCTGGTCCCCTGGCACGACAGGACTGACGTCGCCGTCCACGGCCGAACCAGTTCCCCCCGGTTCAGCGTCCGAGTCCTCATCAGCAGAGTCCTCGGCGTTTCGTGCGATCGCCACCACACTGTCGCCGTCGGCCACGTCAATCAGCCGTACACCCATGGTGGCACGTCCGGTGCGTCGAAGCTCGGTAGTTGTGATAACCGTACGAATGACGCCGCCATTTGAGGTTATTGCGAACAATTGTTCACCCTCGACCACGACGAGCGCCCCGACGAGTTCGCCCCGATCGTCCGTTACGCGCGCCGCCTGGGTGCCGAAACCGCCCCGGCCCTGCACGCGGTATTCGCCCACCGCGGTCCGTTTGACATAACCGTTGGCGGTGGCCACCACCAGATCCGAGTCCTCCCGAACCAGCGCCAGGGAGAGCACTTGGTCCCCTCCCTTCAGCGCCATGGCCCGCACGCCGCCGGTGGCCCGGCCCATCGGGCGCAGCGCCTCGTCGTCCGCGGTGAACCGGATCGACATCGCCTTGCGGCTGACCAGCAGCACGTCGTCGGTGGGCGCCACCAGCAGCGCGCCGATCACCTCGTCGTCCTCGCGCAGGTTGATCGCGATGACCCCGCCCTGCCGCGGTGAGTCGTACTCGGTCAGCGCTGTCTTCTTGATCTGGCCGCCCTTGGTGGCCAGCACCAGGTACGGGGCGACGGTGTAGTCGCGCAGATACATGACCTGGGCGATCGTCTCGTCGGGTTGGAACGCCAACAGATTCGCCACGTGCATGCCCTTGGCATCGCGTCCGGAATCGGGCAATTCGTAGGCCTTTGTCCGGTAGACCCGACCCTTGTTCGTGAAGAACAGAATCCAATGGTGGGTTGTCGTGACGAAGAAGTGCTCGACGATGTCGTCCTGACGCAGCGTCGCCCCACGAATGCCCTTCCCGCCGCGGCGTTGTGAGCGGTACAGGGTCGCGCTGGTCCGCTTGGCGTAGCCGCCCCGGGTGATGGTGACGACCACGTCCTCCTCGGCGATGAGGTCCTCCATGGAGACCTCGCCGTCCCAGGGCACGATCTGGGTGCGTCGCTCGTCGCCGAACTTCTCCACGGTGGCGGCTAGCTCCTCGGAGATGATCTGCCGCTGAATCTCCTCGGACTCGAGGATCGCGTTGTAGCCGGCGATCAACGTCATCAACTCGTCGTACTCGTCGATGATCTTCTGGCGCTCCAGAGCCGCCAGCCTGCGCAGCTGCATGTCCAGGATCGCGGTGGCCTGTAGCTCGTCGATGTCGAGCAGCGCCATCAAGCCGGTGCGCGCCTCGTCCGCCGACGGGCTCGCGCGGATCAGCGCGATCACCTCGTCGAGCGCATCCAACGCCTTGAGCAGCGCCCGCAGGATGTGGGCCCGGGCCTCGGCCTTGCGCAGCCGGAAGCGGGTGCGCCGAACGATGACCTCGACCTGGTGGGTAACCCAGTGCCGCACGAACGCGTCGATGGACAGCGTGCGCGGCACCCCGTCCACCAGCGCCAACATGTTCGCGCCGAAGGTGTCCTGCAGCTGAGTGTGCTTGTAGAGGTTGTTCAGGACAACCTGGGCAACGGCATCGCGCTTGAGCACGATCACCAATCGCTGCCCGGTACGCGCCGAGGTCTCGTCGTTCAGCTCGGCGATACCGGCGATCTTGCCGTCGTTGACCAGCTCGGCGATCTTCGTCGCGAGATTGTCCGGGTTCACCTGGTACGGCAGCTCGGTGACGACGAGCTGGGTGCGGCCCTTCGCGTTCTCCTCGACCTCCACGACAGCGCGCATGGTGATCGAGCCGCGCCCGGTCGTGTACGCATCGCGAATGCCGCGCAGGCCGACGATCAGCGCGCCGGTGGGGAAGTCCGGGCCCTTGACCCGCTCGAGCATGGCGTCGAGCAGCTCCTCCTTGGAGGCCTCCGGATTGGCCAGGTACCACTGCACGCCCTCGGCGATCTCGCGCAGGTTGTGCGGCGGGATGTTGGTCGCCATGCCGACGGCAATGCCGGCCGAGCCGTTGACCAACAGATTCGGGAACCGGGCGGGCAGGACGTTGGGTTCCTGCTCGCGACCGTCGTAGTTCGGCGAGAAATCGACGGTGTCCTCGTCGATGTCGCGCAGCATCTCCATGGCCAACGGCGCCAACCGGCACTCGGTGTAGCGCATGGCCGCGGCCGGGTCGTTGCCCGGCGAACCGAAGTTGCCGTTGCCGTCCACCAACGGCATGCGCATCGACCAGGGCTGGGCCAACCGCACCAGGGCGTCATAGATCGCCGAGTCGCCGTGCGGGTGGTAGGACCCCATGACGTCGCCGACGATGCGCGCGCACTTGTTGTAACCCCGGTCGGGTCGGTACCCGCCGTCGTACATCGCGTAGAGCACCCGGCGGTGCACCGGCTTGAGCCCGTCGCGCACATCCGGCAGCGCCCGACCCACGATCACGCTCATCGCGTAGTCGAGGTACGACCGCTGCATCTCGACCTCGAGCCCAACCGGCTCGATGCGACCGCCCGGCGGGGGCGGCGGAGCTGACGTCATGTCAGATGTCAAGGAACCGCACGTCCTTCGCATTGCGCTGGATGAAGTTGCGGCGGGACTCGACGTCCTCGCCCATCAGCACGCTGAACAACTCATCGGCCATCGCGGCCTCGTCCAGGGTGACCTGGAGCAGGATCCGGGTCTGCGGGTCCATGGTGGTGTCCCACAGTTCCTTGGCGGGCATCTCACCCAGACCCTTGAACCGCTGGATGCCGTCCTCCTTGGGCACCTTGCGCCCGGCGGCGGCACCGACGGCGAGCAACGCGTCGCGCTCGCGGTCGCTGTAGGCGTACTCGACGTTGTCCTTGCCGCCGGGCCATTTCAGCTTGTACAGCGGCGGTTGGGCCAGGTAGACGAACCCGCCCTCGACCAACGGCTTCATGTACCGGAACAGCAACGTCAGCAGCAGTGTGCGGATGTGCTGGCCGTCGACGTCGGCGTCGGCCATCAATACAATCTTGTGATATCGCAGCTTGAGCACGTCGAACTCGTCGTGGATACCGGTGCCCAGTGCGGTGATGATCGCCTGCACCTCGGTGTTCTGCAGCACCCGGTCGATGCGTGACTTCTCGACATTGAGGATCTTGCCGCGGATCGGCAGGATCGCCTGGGTCATCGGGTCCCGGCCACCGACCGCGGAGCCACCGGCCGAGTCACCCTCGACGATGAAGACCTCGCAGCGCTCCGGTTCGTTGGACTGACAGTCCCTCAGTTTTCCGGGCATGCCGCCGCCGGTGAGCAGACCCTTGCGGCCGCGGGCCAGATCGCGGGCCTTGCGCGCGGCGATCCGGGCGGTGGCCGCATCGATCGACTTACGGGCGATCTGCTGGCCCTCCTTGGGGTTCTCCTCGAACCACCGGCCCAGTCGCTCATTGAGGATGGTCTGCACGAAGGTGCGGGCCTCGGTGTTGCCCAGCTTGGTCTTCGTCTGACCCTCGAACTGAGGCTCACTCAGTTTGACCGACACGATCGCCGTCAGGCCCTCGCGGATGTCCTCACCGGTGAGGTTGTTGTCCTTCTCCTTGAGCAGCTTCCACTCGCGACCGAACTTGTTGACCAGCGAGGTCAGCGAGGAGCGGAAGCCTTCCTCGTGGGTGCCGCCCTCGTGGGTGTTGATGGTGTTCGCGAACGTGTACACCGACTCGTTGAACGAGTGGTTCCACTGCATCGCGATCTCCACCGCGATGTGCCGGTCGGTGTCCTCGGCCTCGAACGACAGGATCGTCGGGTGTGACGGCGTCTTGGACTCGTTGAGGTGGCGGACGTAGTCGACGATGCCGCCGTCGTACTTGTAGGTGAACGACAGCGGGTCGCCGGTTTCGGGGTCGGCGTGCTCCGGGCGTTCATCGGTCAATGCGATGGTCAGACCCTTGTTGAGGAAGGCCATCTCCTCCAGGCGCCGGCGCAGCGTCTCGAAGTCGTAGTTGGTGGTCTCGAAAATGTTCGGGTCCGCCCAGAAGGTGACCACGGTCCCGGTCGCGTCGGTCTGTTCGCCCCGGTCCAGCGGCGCGCTGGGCGCGCCGCCCTCGTAGGTCTGGCGCCACACGTGACCGTCCCGGCTGATCTCCACGTCGAGGCGGTTGGACAGCGCGTTGACCACCGAGACACCGACTCCGTGCAGACCACCGGAAACCGCGTAGCCGCCGCCGCCGAACTTGCCGCCCGCGTGCAGCGTGGTGAGCACGACCTCGACCGCGGGGCGGTGTTCCACCGGGTGCTCGTCGACCGGGATGCCACGACCGTTGTCCACCACGCGCACCGAGCCATCGGCGCGGATCGACACCAGGATGGTGTCGCAGTAGCCGGCCAGCGCCTCGTCGACGGCGTTGTCCACGACCTCGTAGACCAGATGGTGCAGGCCTCGCTCACCGGTCGATCCGATGTACATGCCGGGCCGCTTGCGGACGGCCTCCAACCCCTCCAGCACGCTGATCGAGCTGGCATCGTAGGAATGATCGATGGGGGGCCTGCCGTTGTTCGACGGTTCAGCGGGCGGCTCTGCGGCCTGTTCCGGCACGACAGCCAGCCGCTGCACGATGTCTTCCGTCACGTGTCCCCTTCGCTGCGGTTCACCGGTGGTCACCAGGGTGGGCCGGATACGCGCGTTTGACCCGCCCGAACAGCGGGTCCTGCACTCGATTCTACTTGTTTCTGGGCAGGGGACCCGGCCTTCAGGGCCTCAAAACGGCTACGAGCCGCGTTCACCCCCCGTCCACGTGTCCCCCCACACGGGTTACAGTCTTCCAGCCCCATTGTGGCGCAGGACACAGTTGTCCCCGGGGAACTATCCCCATCTGTGGAGAACCGTGTGGATAACCCCGCCGGCCCGCCGGGTCAGCCGTAGGTGTCCCGCGGACCACGCCCGTCGCGGGCCCGCAGCGGCCCGTGATTCCAGGACGGCGCGTCCGGGCCGCGCACGTCGAGTCGGGTGACGCTGCCGTGCCCGAGTTCGACGTTCAACCGGCGCACGATGTCCCCGGACATCAGCCGCAGTTGGGTGGCCCAGGCGGTGGACGCCGCCCGCACGGTGAGCACGCCTTCGGTGAAGGACAGCGGTTCGGTGTGCGTGGCCACGTCCGCGCCGACGATCGCCGACCAGCGGTCCAACACCCCGACGGCAGCCGCGGGCATCGTCCAGCCGCGGTCGGTGACCAGCCGGTCGATGCTGGCGCCGAACAGTTGGGGATCGCGATCGGCGGACTGGCGGACGTCACCGACCGACCGAGGCCGGCGGCGCCCGCCGCCGGTGGTCCGGGCCTGCTGCTGCGCCCGGGCCAGAGCGGCGCGGGCCAGGTCCACCCCGGCCGGGGGTTCCTCGCGCGGACCGGTCGCCTCGCCACCCGCCGATTCGGACCTATCCGACACGGTTCACCGTCCCGTCGCGCACGTCATAGCGGGCCCCTGCCAACTCTGACGGTACGTCCTCGGGCACCGCGGCGGTGATCAGCACCTGCTCGGCCCCGGCGACCATCCCGGCCAACCGGGAGCGCCGGTGCACATCCAGTTCGGCGAACACGTCGTCGAGGATCAGCACGGGATCGGTGCCGGTGCCCCATGCGCCGCGGAGCAACTCGTAGGAGGCCAACCGCAGCGCGAGGGCGAAGGACCAGGACTCGCCGTGGCTGGCATAGCCACGCGCCG
>Ga0137412_10001517_pt1 | contig 18182 bp, 14 predicted proteins | sample CZODoug2_1_16fun_FD_122160 | JGI IMG/M metagenome (GOLD analysis project Ga0137412, IMG submission 122160) | Vadose zone soil fungal communities from Angelo Coast Range Reserve, California, USA - CZODoug2_1_16fungal (Hybrid Assembly) | ecosystem: Environmental > Terrestrial > Soil > Vadose zone...
AAAAGACTTTTGCAACAGTATCGGCACAAAGCGGACGTAGTTCTTGCAAGGATGAAGTTCCGTTATTGAGGCTACAGCGGACATCGAGGCTCCATGACGCTCTTGGTCCGCGAAGGAGCGTCAATCGCGTAATGAACGGTTATGGAACGACTGCTTTTGGCGCGAAGCGGTCGTTCGCTTAATGGACCGCGTAATTCGTTGTTCTCGTTAAAAAACTTTAGCTTGTCGTACAGAGTCCCTCTCTCGCTACCAACAAATTCAATTGTTATCGATACAGGGCCAGCGCTGCGCGACGCAAACGGTCCAGTCGCAGCCTGGATCACGCGCCTGATCTGGCGGCCGTCGTTTGCCGCCGGACCTCAGAGTCAGGCCACGTCCAATGAAGCCAAACTAGATGTCGAGTGTTGTCGCGTGCTCCCAAGACGTGAACTGCGCACAGAAGGATTCCCACTCTGCCTTCTTGAGCTTGAGGTAGGCCGTAGAGAAATCCTGGCCCAACGCATGCTTGATGGTGTCGTCGCTGTCGTAGGCACGCAGGGCGTCCAGCAGGTTGAGTGGCAAACGGGGGGCGTCCTTCACGAGATGCCCTTCGCTGTACATATCGATGTCATGATGCGGGCCGGGGTCGGCTTTTGTGTTCAGGCCATTCAAACCAGCCGCGACGATAACGGCCTGGAGAAGGTACGGATTCACGGCGCCATCGGCGAGGCGAAGCTCGAAACGGCCAGGAGCCGGCACGCGGACCATGTGGGTTCTGTTGTTACCGGTCCATGTCACCGTGTTCGGCGCCCAAGTTGCACCCGAGAGCGTGCGTGGTGCATTGATGCGCTTGTACGAATTCACCGTGGGATTTGTAATCGCCGCGAGGGCGCAAGCATGTTTGATGACGCCTCCGAGAAAATGCCGCCCCTGGGCTGACAGCCCGAATGCGGCGGTATCGTCGGCGAAAGCGTTGGTGCGCCCGTCGAGATCCCAAACCGAGACGTGGCAGTGGCAGCCATTCCCTGTCAGGCCCTTGAACGGCTTGGGCATGAAGGTGGCGCGCAACCCGTGCTTTTCAGCGATCGACTTCACCATGAACTTGAAGAACGAATGCTTGTCCGCCGTTTTCAACGCGTCGTCATACTCCCAGTTCATCTCGAACTGGCCATTCGCATCCTCGTGGTCGTTCTGATACGGCTTCCAGCCGAGTGCCAGCATGGCATCGCAGATCTCCGCAATCACGTCGTAGCGCCGCATCAGCGCCTGCTGGTCATAGCAGGGCTTCTCCGCTGCGTCATAAACGTCGGAAATCGCACCGCCGTCGGCGGTCAGCAGGAAGAATTCAGCTTCCACCCCGGTCTTGACGCGCAGCCCCATCGCCCTGGCGGCTTCGACGAGCTTCTTTAGAACCACCCGGGGCGCTTGCGCTATCGGCGTGCCGTCCATCATGCAATCCGCCGGGACCCATGCAACATCCGGCTTCCAGGGCAGCTTGATGACGGAATCGGCGTCGGGTATCGCGAACATGTCGGGGTGCGCCGGGCTGAAATCCAGCCATGTCGCAAATCCGGCGAAGCCTGCACCGTCTCGCTGCATATCGGAAATGGCTGCCGTCGGGACCAGCTTGGCGCGTTGCGCACCAAACAGGTCAGTGTAGCTGATCATGAAATACTTGATGCCGTGATCGGCGGCATATTTCGAAAGATCGGTTGCCATGTCGTTCCCCAAGCCCTCTGAGAATTTCGCGGTGTCAGGCGTCCACGCTGCGGTGGCCTCCGGAATGCAGGATCATACCTGCGCGCATCAGAAGGTCCCCTTGCCAGGAAACCAGTTCGTGCCTGCGAGCGGCACTTGCGTCATGGCCGCCGCCTCGAGCGTCAGCGCGCAGATGTCCTCGGGTTCGAGATTGTGCAGGTGGCTCTTGCCGCAGGCGCGCGCGATGGTCTGGGCCTCGAGCGTCATGACCGCCAGATAATTTGCGAGCCGCCGGCCGCCGGAGACAGGATCGAGACGCGCCGCGAGTTCCGGCTCCTGCGTGGTAATGCCGGCAGGATCCTTGCCTTCATGCCAATCGTCATAGGCGCCCGCCGTGGTCCCGAGCTTTTGATATTCCTCCTCCCAGCGAGGGTCGTTGTCGCCGAGCGCGACGAGCGCCGCGGTCCCGATCGAGACCGCGTCCGCCCCCAGCGCCAGCGCCTTGGCGACATCGGCGCCCGAGCGAATCCCACCCGAGATAACGAGCTGCACCTTGCGATGCATGCCAAGTTCCTGGAGGGCCTGGACAGCCGGACGTATGCACGCAAGCGTCGGTAGGCCGACATGCTCGATGAAGACGTCCTGGGTCGCCGCCGTACCGCCTTGCATGCCGTCGATGACAATCACGTCCGCGCCCGATTTGACGGCCAGCGCCGTGTCATAATAGGGGCGGGCGCCACCGACCTTGACGTAGATCGGCTTTTCCCAGTCGGTGATCTCCCTTAGCTCGGTTATCTTGATTTCGAGATCGTCTGGCCCGGTCCAGTCCGGGTGACGGCATGCCGAGCGCTGATCGATGCCCTTGGGCAGGGTGCGCATCTCCGCGACACGGTCCGAGATTTTCTGCCCAAGCAGCATGCCGCCGCCGCCGGGTTTGGCGCCTTGTCCGATGACGACTTCGATGGCGTCGGCTCGGCGCAGATCGCGAAGATTCATGCCATAACGCGAGGGCAGGTATTGATAGACGAGAATCTGGCTGTGAGCCCTTTCTCCATCCGTCATGCCACCATCGCCCGTTGTGGTCGAGGTGCCGGCGAGCGTTGCGCCACGCCCAAGAGCTTCCTTTGCCGGGGCTGACAGCGCGCCAAAGCTCATGCCGGCAATTGTAATCGGGATCTTGAGCTTGATCGGCTTCTTCGCATACCTCGTGCCGAGCACCACATTCGTTTCGCATTTCTCGCGGTAGCCCTCGAGCGGGTATCGCGACATCGAGGCACCGAGAAACAGCAGATCGTCAAAATTCGGTACCTTACGTTTGGTGCCGCCGCCTCGTATGTCGTAGATCCCCGTGGCTGCCGCGCGACGTATTTCGGCAAGTGTCGCATCGTCAAACGTTGCGGACTTGCGCGGCGGGGTGGGCGGATTGACATAGCTCATTAATGCGGGCTCTCAATACGCGTCGGCATTGTCGACATGAAAGTTGTAGAGTTTGCGAGCCGATCCATAACGCCTGAACTCGGCGGTATCGACGTTCGAGATTCCTGCCCGCCTCAACAGGTCCGCGATGATCTCATGATGTTCGGCGCGCATTTCCTTTTCGATGCAATCGGATCCAAGGCTCTCGACCCGGCCGCGCACGAACAGGCGGGCCTCGTAAATCGAGTCGCCCAGCGCATCGCCGGCATTGCCGAGCACGACCAGATTGCCGGCCTGCCCCATGAACGCCGACATATGCCCGATATTGCCCTGCACGACGATATCGATACCCTTCATCGAGATGCCACAGCGTGAAGAGGCGTTGCCTCGAATCACGAGCAAGCCGCCATGGGCGGTCGCTCCGGCGTATTGGCTTGCGTCGCCTTCGACAACGACCGTCCCCGACATCATGTTTTCGGCTACGCCAGGCCCCACCGAGCCGTGGATGACGATATCGGCTCCGTCGTTCATGCCCGCACAATAATATCCGACGGAACCGTTGATGCTTATCGTAAGGTGAGTTGATACGCCCACCGCCACAGCATGATGGCCGCGCGGGTTCACTATATCGAAGTGGATGTCGTTGCTTCCCTCTTCGACCCGGTGCAGGGCGCCATTGAGCTCCCGCAAGGAGCTGATCGACAGGTCGAACGTCGGCATTGCTTGTCATATCCACGCGAATGGGCGGAGGGCGGGGGGCAGTCGTCTCAGGCTGCCGCCGCGTGCTCCCAGAAATAGACAGTGGCTGGTTCAGGCTCCCACACCCGCGCGCGCTCGATATTCGGAAGCCCGACCAGGGCACGGTATTCCGAGCCGAAAGCGACGTATCTGTCGGTCTCCGCCATGATCGCCGGTTTGCACGCGATCGGATCCCTGAGCACGCCAAATCCCGATTTCGTGCCGACGACGAAGGTGAAGAAACCATCGAGATCGTCCAGCGCGCTGGTCAGGGCTTCACGGAGATTCTTTCCCTTTGCCATCTCTGCGGTGAGATAGGCAGCTGCGACTTCGGTATCGTTTTCGGTCTCGAAGGCAATGCCCTCGCGGACGAGCTCTCGCCGCAGATTGTTGTGATTGGAGAGCGACCCGTTGTGCACAAGGCACTGGTCAGGGCCTGTCGAGAACGGATGCGCGCCGAGTGTCGTAACGGCCGATTCCGTTGCCATCCTGGTGTGGCCAATCCCGTGAGTTCCGGACACCTGCCTGATGTTGAAGCGGTTGACGACACTCTTCGGAAGTCCGATCTCCTTGTATATCTCGATGCTTTCGCCGGCACTCATGATCCGCATCCGGGGATAGCGCGAGGCCAGAAATGCCCGCATCGCCGCCATTTCAACGGTGGTGTCGATGACGGCATGGGTATTCTTGATTTCGACGGAGGATTTCAGGCCCGCGTTTTCCAGGTCAGTAGCGAGTGAGTGCAGGTCCTGCTCAGCCAGCGGCGACTGGACGGTAATCTTGATTTGCCCGTGGGTCGGCTTGCCATAGACTGCGATCCCCGCCGAGTCCGGTCCCCGGTCCGACATCGTCACCAGCATGTCCGAAAGCAAACCTCCGAGTTTGGAGTCCAGTTTCCGGTCTTTTAGGAACAGCCCGACGATGCCGCACATAGATTCTCTCCGCTTGCTTCCGGCAGAAAGACTAGGCAGACCCAAGGTAGAAATCAACCAATGAGAACAAAAGTTTCCTTATAGGAAACTTTTGTGATTGATCGCATGGCTGCCGCGATTTGCCCGAAAGTCAGGAATAGCCCGTTGCTCTCGCAACTCGAGGTCGCCGGGGGGCAGGTTCTTGTCTCTTTCGGTAAAGAAGGTATCCACCGGCTGACCGACGCTGAGCAATGTTCCGCAGCCGCAACGAAGGCGATGAACGCATGACACGCTTTTCTCTGCTGGCGCTTGCGAAGGAGGCGCTCAGCGGTCACCGCGGGTGGTCACCGCAATGGCGAGATGCAAAGCCGCAATCCGCTTACGATGTGGTGGTGATTGGAGGCGGCGGTCATGGATTGGCTACCGCCTACTATCTCTCCAGGCAGTACGGCATCACCAACGTTGCCGTACTCGAGAAGGGCTGGATCGGCAACGGCAATGTCGGCCGCAACACGACGATCGTACGCTCGAACTATCTCCTGCCCGGCAATATCCCGCTCTACGAACTCTCCATGAAGCTATGGGAGGGATTGGAACAGGACTTCAATTATAACGCGATGGTGAGCCAGCGCGGCGTCTTGAATCTCTACCATGCCGATCCGCAACGGGACGCTTACGCGCGGCGCGGCAATGCGATGCGCCTGCACGGCGTTGATGCCGAACTTCTGGATCGCGACGGAGTGAGGGCCATCGCTCCGTTTCTCAACTTTGATGACGCCCGTTTTCCCATCCAGGGAGGGCTGCTGCAGCGCCGGGGCGGAACGGTGCGCCACGATGCGGTGGCATGGGGCTATGCCCGCGGCGCCTCGAGCCGCGGCGTCGATATCATCCAGAATTGCGAGGTCACGGGCATGGAGATCATGCAGGGCCGGATCACCGGGGTGCAGACCAGCCTGGGGTCGATTCGCGCACGCAAGGTGGCCATGGCGGTCGCGGGTTCGACGTCGCGGGTGGCGAGCATGGCCGGGCTCCGGCTTCCGATCGAGAGCCACGTCATCCAGGCTTTTGTATCGGAAGGAATCAAGCCGCTGATTCCCGGCGTAATCACGTTCGGCGCGGGCCATTTCTACATCAGCCAGTCGGACAAGGGCGGGCTGGTGTTCGGCGGTGATATCGACGGGTACAATTCCTACGCCCAGCGGGGCAATCTCCCGGTTGTCGAGGACGTGTGCGAAGGCGGCATAGCGTTGATGCCCATGATCGGGCGGATCAGAGTTCTGCGCAACTGGGGCGGGTTGCTCGACATGTCCATGGACGGCTCCCCCATCATCGATCGGACCCCGGTCGATGGTCTCTATCTCAACTGCGGCTGGTGCTATGGCGGCTTCAAGGCGACACCGGCGTCCGGCCTGTGCTTCGCACATCTGATTGCGCAGGACGCTCCGCATCGAGCCGCAACGGCCTTTCGTCTGGATCGATTCGCACTTGGTGCACTGATCGACGAAAAGGGTGCAGGCGCCCAACCCAACCTTCACTGAGGCAATCCCATGCGCATTCCGTGTCCCTATTGCGGCTCGCGAGATTTGTCCGAATTCGCCTATCACGGCGACGCGACGCCGAAGCGCCCGGATCCGTCGGCAGAGAATGCGCCGGAGCTTTTCTATGAATATGTCTATCTGCGCGAAAATCCGGCCGGGCCGATCCGAGAGCTCTGGTATCACGCGAGCGGATGTCGCTCCTGGCTCATCGTGACCCGCGACACCCGCACCCATGCCATTGCGGGAGCCGTACTCGCAATGGAGACGGCATCATGAGCCGACTGCAGGCTGGTGGACTCGTTGATCGCGGCCGATCGCTGAGGTTTGCCTTCGACGGGAAGTCGTACCGAGGATTTGCCGGGGATACGCTCGCTTCCGCTCTGGTTGCGAACGACGTCAAGCTCGTGGGCCGCTCGTTCAAATATCATCGTCCGCGCGGTCTCCTGACGGCCGGCAGCGAAGAGCCGAACGCTCTGGTCGAACTCCGCACGGAAGCACGGCGCGAGCCGAACACACGTGCAACGACAGCTGAGCTTTTCGACGGCCTTGTCGCATCGAGTCAGAACCGCTGGCCTTCGCTGGCCTTCGACCTTCTCTCCCTGAACCAGCTGTTCTCGCCGCTGTTCGTCGCCGGCTTCTACTACAAGACCTTCATGTGGCCGGCGTCCTTCTGGGAAAAACTGTACGAGCCGCTGATCCGCCGCGCCGCAGGCCTCGGCCGCGCAAGCGGCTTGCCCGATCCTGATGCCTATGAGAAAGCCACCGCCTTCTGCGACGTGCTGGTAATCGGCGCCGGCCCTGCCGGTCTGATGGCGGCGCGGACCGCGGCGCGTGCCGGGGCGCGCGTGATCCTGTGCGAGGATGATTTTCGTCTCGGCGGTCGGCTCCTTGCCGAGCGCGACGAAGTCGATGGCCGCCCCGGCTCCGACTTCGCCCGATCGCTGGAGGACGAACTGACCGCGATGCCTGACGTCCGCATCTTCAGGCGGACTCAGGTGTTCGGTGTCTACGATGGCGGGACCTATGGCGCCCTTGAGCGGCTTGCTGATCATCTTCCGACGCCGCCAACGGGGATGCCTCGCCAGCGGTTGTGGCATTTTGTGGCGAAGCGTTGCGTCAACGCGATGGGCGCGATCGAACGGCCGATCGCCTTTGCCAATAACGACCGGCCCGGCATCATGCTAGCGTCCGCGGTCCGGACCTATCTCAACCGTTATGCCGCCGTTCCGGCGCGCCGCACGGTCGTCTTCACGAGTTCGGACGACGGGTGGCGGACAGCCCGGGATCTCGTTGCGGCGGGGACCGAGGTAATTGCAGTCGTCGATCCGCGCCCCGATCTGCCTGCCTTGCTCACGGCGCCGCTTTCGCGGCAGGGTTTGCGCCTGGTGCTCGGTGCAAAGATCACCCAGGCTTTTGGCGGATCGAAAGGCCTGAAGGCCGTCGAGATTGCGCAAGGAGGCTCGGTGTTTCGGATCGAAACCGATGGCCTCGCCGTGTCGGGAGGATGGAATCCGCAGATCGGCCTGACGACCCATCAAGGCGGGCGGCCGCGCTGGTCGCCTGAGTTGTCCGCGTTCGTACCATCGTCGCTGCCCGTGGGCATGCGCATGGCTGGGGCCGTATCGGGTGACTACGGATTGTCTGCCTGCCTGCAATCTGGGTGCGCGGTAGGAATTGCTGCAGCTGAAGAGTGCGGATTTACGGGGACGACACCGGAAGTGCCGCGCGCACAGGATGAAGCAGTTGCGGTCACTCCGCTTTGGCATGTTACTGGCGGGCACGGAAAATCGTTCGTTGACCAGCAGAACGACGTCACCGTAGCGGATATTGAAATCGCGTGGCGCGAAGGGTTCCGCGCCGTCGAACATCTCAAGCGATACACCACGTTGGGGATGGCGACCGACCAGGGCAAGACCGGCAACGTCATTGGCCATGCCATCATGGCCGAGCTCACAGGCCGCTCGATGGAAGAGACCGGGACAAGTGTTACGCGTCCACCTCATCTTCCCGTTGCCATCGGGGCGTTTGCCGGCCGGCATCGCGGACGACATTTCAAGCCGACCCGGTACCTGGCCGGGCATGACTGGGCCCTGCGCCAGGGCGCGACCATGGTCGATGCCGGTCAGTGGCTCCGGCCGCAATGGTTCTCGGCGCCGGGCGAAAAGGATTGGCTCGCCAGCGTGACCCGGGAAGTCACGACGACCCGCGCGGCCGTGGGGGTCTGCGACGTTTCAACCCTCGGCAAGATCGACATCAAGGGCCAGGACGCCGGCATCTTTCTGGACCGGATCTACATCAACCGGTTTTCCACCCTGCCTGTCGGCAAGGCACGCTACGGCGTCATGCTGCGTGAGGACGGGTTTGTCATGGACGACGGCACCGTGGCCCGCCTTGGCCCGCAGCATTACGTCATGTCGACCACCACCGCCAACGCCGCGAAGGTGATGCAGCATCTCGAATTCCATCATCAGGTCGTGTGGCCAGAACTCGATGTCGCCATGGTGTCGGTGACGGAGCACTGGGCACAATATGCGGTTGCCGGACCTCGCTCCCGCGAGGTGATCCAGGCCATCTACGGCACGGCAGCGGACCTCTCCAATTCGGCCTTTCCCTATCTTGCCTGCCGCGACATCGCGCTGGCCGATATTCCGACCCGGCTGTTCCGATTATCGTTCTCGGGTGAACTGGCTTATGAGATCGCCGTTCCCGCGCGCTATGGCGAGAGCCTGCTCGAGGAGCTTGTGCGCGAGGCCGTTGCGCGTGGCGGCTGCGTCTATGGCACGGAAGCTCTCGGCGTGATGCGTGTCGAGAAAGGCCATGTCGCTGGCAATGAGCTGAATGGTCAGACGGTTACCCGCGACCTCGGCCTGGAACGAATGGCCTCCACCGAAAAAGACTATGTCGGCCGCATCATGGCCGGGCGCCCGGCACTCATGGCCGCCGATCGACCCGCGCTGGTTGGTGTGCGACCTGCAGATCCCGCGCAACGTTTGCGCGCCGGGGCGCATGTTCTGGCGCTCGGGGCTGCGCCGATCGCCGACAATGACGAAGGGTATGTGACGTCCGTTGTCTATTCGCCTGCCGTGAACTCCTGGATCGGGCTGGTGCTCGTCAAAGGCGGAATGACCCGCGTCGGAACGCGCATGCGTGCCTTTGACCCGGTGCGGAACGGGGATGTCGAGATTGAGATCGTCTCGCCCATTGTCGTCGATCCGAAGGGAGTGCGGCTTCATGGTTGAGACGGTTCCCCGGACGCTGAGGGCGGCGAGTGCATTTCCCGACTTGCGGGGATCCGCGGAGCCACGCCACGCGGGTGTCCTGGTCTGCGAGCGCAATCCACAATTGGTGACGATGATTGCCTACAAGGGACGTCGCTCCGATGTGTCCGCTCGCCTCGAGGCCTATTGCGGTCTGGCGTTGCCCCTCGGTCCGCGACGGGTAGCGAAGGGCGAGTCAGCGGTGATCGGCCTCGGACCGGGAACATGGCTGTTTCAGCGCGAGGCAGGACGGCCGCTGGCAGCGGGGCTATCCGAAGCACTTGGCGACGCGGCCGCTGTGACCGATCAATCGGACGGCTACGCCACAATGAGGCTGACGGGCCCGCGCGCCGCCGCCGTTCTGGAGAAGGGCATTTCCATCGATCTCCACGACCTTGCATTCGCGCCGGGCCTTGCGGCGGCGACCAGCTGTGCGCACCTTGGCATCATTTTCTGGCGGCTGGAGAACGCAAACGGCCATCCCGTTTACGAGATCGCCGTGTTCCGCAGCCTCGCGCGTAGCCTGTGGCATTTCATCGAGGAGAGTGCAGCCGAGTTCGGGCTCGCCGTCACGGCGCAACGCTGAAAGCGATCAGGCAGTGCCTACTGCTAACGCCACTGCTTTTCCTCAATGGTCCAGTTGCCGCCGGGCAGCCGGCCTGGCGTCAGGAAGGCGTTGACGACATTGGCGAGGACGCGCGCCGCGGAATTGTCGAAGCCATTGGCGGGAAGCGCCTGTCCGTAGGCAATCGAGCCCGTCGAAAACACCGCACCGTTATTTGGCGCTGTGAAATATGTCATGTCGGCGCGAATGCGATAGTCGAGCGAACCGGTGAGCCCCGCATAGGCGTAGAGCAGCTCTTCGGTGACGAGCACGTAATTGTCGGAATGTCCGCCCGAGGACGCGATGATCCTGGTGTGCGGAGGCGTACCGAGACTGAGGTCGTAGCGGTCGAGCTCGACGCCCGCCGCGGCATTGTAGGCAAGGCCCTTGTCTCCAAACACCTCTCGGTCGACGCCCTCGGTGATCCAGGACACGGTCCGATGCCATGCATCAGGCATCTTGCGATAGGGAGCCGATGTCTCAAACCCTTCGGCGATAAATCCCACACCGGTCAATTTCTGCGGCGCACGACCGCGGTTACGCCAGAGCCCACTCTTCTCGCCGGTGGTCTGCAGATAATGTTCGCCCGGCTTGGCCGCCCAGGCGCGCATGCCCGAATCGAGCTTGCGGACCTCCATGCAGGCGGGCATCTCGCTATCGAAGCCAATGACCCAATAGTAACCATTGCCGCCCATGTAGATCAGGCGTCCACCGCCAGCCACATAATCCTCCTGCGCATCGAGCATTTTTTCCGATACGTATTCGGGGTGGGTGCCGGTAATGACGCAGAGATAGGGGCGAAGCAGATCGACGCCTTCCCTGTGAAGGTCTTCGTCGGTGATGAAGTCGCAGTCGTAGCCCATATGATCGATCCAGGCGACGATCGAAAGGTCAGCGGGAAATTGCCATGTGATGTTCATGCTCGACATCCGGTATTTCGGCCGCATGTTGACGATTGGCCGCAGATAGGATGAGAAGCAGACGCCGGCGTCGTCTTCGTAATGATCGTAGGTCGATAACCCGTATTCGCGATGTTCGTAGGTCTCGACGTCGAGATCCGTGATGACGGGCGGTTGTCCTGTCATCGGCTGAATGATCTGGGCGTCGAAGCTAAGGGCTTCGTTGGCGTAGGCGAGGTAGCTCGCCGTAGGCACGAGGAAACAGAGCTTTCCGGTCGGTTTCGCCGGCCGGACAACAAACACCACATATTCCTCGGCGACGCCAGTGCCGGGCCCAATGCGCAGCCGCACCGCATAGATGCCGCTCTTGAGACCAGCCGGCACAGTCATGCGATTGGTGGCCTCCCAGCCGCAATCGGTCACCGCATCGGGGTGAAATTCAATGCCGCCGAATTGAGAGGGATCAAGCCGGAAGCAATCGTCCTTGCCGTTCCAGTTCCAGCCGGTCATCGCGCGTACGGGGTGATTGAATCCCCTGGCGTTGAGGCGATGAGGACCGGTGTCGGTTACCTGATGACCGACGCCATTGGCGGTATAATCCTTCGACGTGTCCCAGTAGGCGAGCACCGATTCTGCCGGCGGCAATCCGCCCTGGCGACAGACGTCAAATTCGGCGCGGCTCAGCGCGCGGCCGCAGATGGCAGGACGGTCGATCTTTCCGGCATACAGGTCGTTCACGAACGGTCCGCGCAGTGCGTGCTCGTCGAGCGCGCCGGCGATGATGAATGGCAAGTCCGTCCTGTTGTCGGGCTTGAACCGGAATTTCTGGACGACGTGGCTGGCGAATTCGTGAGGAACGACCTTGCCTACCAGCGAATTGTAGCGGTTGAGCACGCCTTCCTGATAAAGCTCGGCGCGGCCGGTTTCCCGATCGTATGAAACGCCGACGAGATACCATACTTTCGGAAGCAGCGGCAGTTCAGCGGTGACGTAGTCGACCTCCGTCCCGTCACCGACCCAGAATTCGAGATGACCGGCGGGATTGATGCCGAGCGCGTAGCCCTTGTTGCGGAGCGTATCCCAGCGACCAAGAATGGTCTGACGGCTGCCACGGTGCGGCATCGTCGGCCAGATGAAGGCCATCAGCGAGAAATTGCCGCTGACGGCAAGCTTGCCTTCGGGGTCTGCGATCTTGAGAAAGCTGCCCAACTGGGTGAACTGCTTCTTTACCGCCCAGCGTCCATTGACGGAGCTTTCTACCTCGACCTCAACGTGACCTGGGCCTGCCTGGTCGGTATCACCGTGAATCAGTTGAATCAGCTGTGCTTCTGCCTCGCCGGCGCCGTCGCAATTGACATGAAAGGAAATGTCCTCGCCGGGGCGAACAGAAATGCGGTTCGCGTAGCCAAAGATCTTTTGTTGGGCCATTGCTATGTCTCTGTCAGATCTTTGACGTGACGAAGGAATGCGCCGTGACGGGCCTCCTGCAACGTCGCGTAGCGTTCGTCACCGATGTAATGCGGGGGCTGACCGCGCCGGCCAGAAAAGCAGACCAGGCGGAAAGCGCCGTCGGCTTCGGCCTTCACGGCATATTGTTCGGTGAGAGGACGCCGCTGCGACCACGTGAGAAAGCGCGCCAGTGGCTCGCTCGGGTGTTTCCCGTTGGCAGTCCGATGCTCCTCTATCAGTTCATCGTCCAGTACCGAGAGAAGGTACACGCGCGTCATCCGATCGAAATGGGCGCGTACCTGTTGGTCTCTGTTGAGATGGTGGTTCTCGTCGTCTGCGGTCGACATCTGAGTGCCCATTAGCTCTCCAACAGATCGTGCACACGCCGCATGAACACGGCGTGATAGGCTTCGTCGAGTGTGCCGAACTCGCGGTCGTCGACGAGACGTGGCGAAACGCCGCGAACGCCGGAAAAGGCGATGATCTTGTAAGGTCCCTGGGGGCCGGCGCGGTGGAGGGCGTATTTGTCTTCGAGTTTAGCGCGCCGGAAATAAAGCAGCACGCGCTCGAGCGCTTCGGAATGCTGCCCGAGTGGTTGGCGCCGGTGTTCCTCGATCGCCTCGGGCGTGATTAGGCCTTTCAGATAATCGCGCTGGACCTTGTCGAAGCGGCGAAAGTAGAGCGCATCCTTGTCGTTGCTTTCAGTCGCCTCCTCGGGGAGCGTCTCGCCGCCTTTCTCAGTGCGGGTTGATCTCCATTCCCCGCTTTTTTTCGCGCGCCAGGCCTTGAACTGCCGCCGAATCCCGAAATATCCGTTGTTCAGAAAGAGAACGACGCCGAGCATCGCAGATCCGATGATGAGATAACGCCATGGCCCAAGCTGCAGCAGAACGTCACGCAGAAAGATCACGACCAGCGTGCCCAGTACCGCGCCTTCCGCCCGTCCAATGCCGCCGATGGTGATCATCGCGAGCCCAAGGAGCACAGTCTGGAAATCGAATATCGAATAGGCGACGCCACGATACTGTGCCGCATAGAAGCCGCCGATGAATCCAAGCGCCACGGAGGTAAGGAGGAAGATGGTAATCCGCGCCCGTTTGAAATCCACCCCGCAGGCGGCGGCGAAGGCTTCGTGCTTTTCGGGGGCCATGCGCAGAACACGGCCAAGGCGCTTGCCGTTGATAAAACGGAAGAGAAAAAGCGCCGCGATGAGCAGGCACAGCGAGGCGTAGTAGGCCACCATCGATTGGGTGAGCGGTTGCCAGTTCTGGTCGATGAAGGAATCGGCTCCATAGAGCCCGCCCGAGGCGGCGCCGAACTGCTTTGAGGTGGTGAAGAAAACGCGGAACAGCTCATTGAGGCCGAGGGTGAGAAGGGCATAGTAAAAGCCGTCAAGCCGAAGCGCCGGCGCAGCGATGAGAACGCCAAAGGCAAGCCCGACGCCGGCTCCGATTGGAGGCAACGCATACCACGGCAGGCCGAGGCGAATGGAGAGCAGCGAGGTGACAAAGGCCGCGGTGCCGACAACGGCATAGGTTGCCAGGGAAAAAATTGACGCTGTCCCGATAATAAGCGTCCAGCAGACATTGATCGCCGCAAAAATGCCGAAGGCCGCTCCGGCAGTGAGCAGCGTATTCATCTGCGTCTGAGGAAAGAGAAATGGCCCCATTGCAAGCAGGATAAGGCTGAGCATCCAGTAGATCGGTCGCCGATCGAGGATTTTCTTCTCCGGGATCGCCGTCTTGCGATTGTAGAGGCCCTTGACGTGGAGAAGATTTCGTCGCGTAGGCCACCAGCGCGTGCGGTCCCAGGTGCGATTGCCGTGATGCGGCCATATCAGAAAATATTTGAGCCGCCCGACCGGGTGGGTCGCGACCTTGAATGCGGTGTGCTTGCGCCAGGTATCGCGCGGGTCGGGTAGCCGAGCGGAGGGGGCTTCGGCATTGCCGGAAGCTGTTCCCCAGACGAAAAGCGGATTCTTCCAGACATAGGGCTTGGATGGTGGGTGATCGCTCATGCTCATTGTTCGCGTGCTTTGTCGACCAATCCGGAAATGCCGCGCGGTCGTATCATCAGAACCAGGATGATGACGAGGAACTGAGTCATCAGGACAAACTGACCGCCTGCGAATTTGTTGGTTAGGGCCTCAACGAGGCCGAGAAGAATTGCCGCGATCACAGCTCCCTGCACGGAACCGAGTCCACCGCAGAGCGCGATGGAAACGCCCTTGATGAGCGGTGTAAGCCCCGAAAAAGGCGCGATGTAATAGGTCTGGGAGAGCAGCACGGAGGCAAGACCGGCCATCGCGCCGGTTAGCGCCATCACATAGAGGCCCGTACGGCGAATCCCGATGCCGACGATGGAAGCCGCGTGCGGATTCATCATCATCGCCCGGATCTCCAGCCCGCGCCGGCTGGAGCGCATCCACGTGACGGCAACGATCAGCATCGTGATCGAGCAAACAACAATACCGATCTTTTCCGCAGTCAGTGTGATGTCGAAGAATTTTACCTTCCCTCGGCCGAATATGTCGGGGAGGGATTTTGATGTCGGCCCGAACACCATGAGAAACACCTGGCTGCCGATCAGGCTGATTGCCAGGGTTGCAATCATGCCTCTTGATGTGAAGGCGGGCTTGTCATGCAGGGGAATGAAGACGAGCAGGCAGATGATGATTCCGGCAACGGCCCCGGCCAAGATGCCCGCGCCGGCAATCAAGAACGGGTCCTTAGATACCTGTGTCGCGACCAGCCAGGCCGCATAGCCGGCGAAGGAGAAGATAAATCCGTAGGCAAGGTTGACGAGCCCGAGACTCGACCAGGTGATCGATACCGCGATCGCTATCAGGCCGTAGATCGCGGCGACCGTTATCGCGTTGATGATGACGAAGGCGATATCCATCAATGGCTGCCCGACAGACGAAACGATGATGAAGCCTCACCCTTCAGCTTGCCTGCGTGCATTCCAATGATGCGATCAACCTTGCCCTCGAGAAGGGCGACATTCTGCTCGGCAATGAACATCGCGCTGTCCTTGAGGTCGATCGCGAGAAGCGCTTCCATCACGGCGATGCCAAGCTTCGGTGCGAGCCCGAGCGAGGGCTCGTCGGAAAGGTAGAGCTTTGCGTCGGTCATGAGGCCGCGACCGATCGACACCATTCGACGCTCGCCGCCGGAGAGTCGCCCGACCGGTGTCTTCATGAGCTTCCGCAGCGGTTCGAAAATGTCCAGTACGCGTTCCTTGCGCGCTTTGCGGGTCCGCCAGGCTTCCGGTGTAAAGGCGCCGGAGTCGAGATGTTCCTCTACGGTGAGCCCGTGGAAGATCTCATCTCCCTGCGGCATGATGGCCAGGCCCTGGCGAACGATCTGGTGGGTGTAGCGCCCCGCGCCCTGGCTGCGGGTTCTTCCAATCTGCCTGCCGTTGAGAAGGATGGATCCCCGTTGCCAGCCGGTCAGGCCGGCAATGGCGTAAAACAGTGTCGTCTTGCCGTGACCATTCAGTCCGACGATGCCAACCCTTTCGCCCGGATGGATAACAAGGTCGAGGTCGTGAATCACCCTCAAGGGCCCGTAACCGGCGGAAAGACCCTCGATTTTCAGAACCTCCGTCATCGCCCTGCTCACTGCGTCTCGAAATAGGCCGCTCGGACGGCAGGGCTGTCGATGATGTCGGCAAGTTCGCCACGTGCAATGATCTCGCCGGCATCCATGACAATTACCCGATCCGCAATGGATTCGAGAAGTTCTATGCGGTGCTCAACGATCAGAACCGCAACATTCATCTCCTTGGACAACATCCGCAGGATCTGGTCGATTTCGTCGATCTCGGCGTTGATGAGCCCGGCCGCGGGCTCATCCATGAGGAGAACCTTGGGCTGGCGCATCAGCAGACACGCCATCATCAGCTTGCGCCGCTCAAAGGTCTTCAGGCTGACAGTCGGCCGGTCATAAGGTACCCGGAAGTGAACGAGGTTGGCACTGTATTCGGCATCAAAGCGGGTCAGCCAGGGGCGGAAGGCTTGACGAACCGCCTTCATCGTCTCGCCCACGGTCAGTTCTTCGGGCACGATCGGTGTTTGATAGGTACGTCCGATACCAAGCCTTGCGCGTTCGAACAGCGAAAGGCCGTTGATGTTACGTCCCTTGAAATAGACGTTGCCGGCCTTGGGGCTATAACGCCCCGAGAGGATTTCAAGCAGGCTGGTCTTCCCTGCGCCGTTCGGTCCGATAATACCGAGGACTTCGCCCTCACGAAGCTCGAGCGAGATATTTCTCAGCACTTCACGCCCACCCAGATCCAGCGACAGTTCTTCGCAAGAGAAGTATGGCGTCTCCGGCATGCCCCCTTGGCCTTCTGCTCACCACCAGGGCGATGGACGAAGTTTGGATTCGGCAATTTCGTTGGGCCAGATGATCTTGTGATGACCGTCCTGCACTTGCACGAAGAGCTGGCTCATTCCCTTCTCCAGCTCGGCCGCCTGATTGCCAAAGCCGTTGTCCGGGAAATGCAGTGCTTCCTGGAATTCATTGTTCATGTTCATCATGCCGCAAACGCCGCGATAGGGATTTTCGCGAATCCACTTGCAGTTGGCCTCGAAATCTTCCGGGTTTTTCGTCGCGTCCCACGAGCGCTTGAGGTACTGGACAATGTCATAGCCGTTGCCGGTATAGACGAGGCCCATATTGCCGACGAATTTCGGGAAACGCTTGAGGTATTTTGCGCGGAAGTCCTGACCCGTTTTGTCGCCGTAAACTCCGAGCACCGTACTCCAGCAAAACCCCTCGGTTGCCGATCCGCCGAGTTCGAGAAATTCAGGCTGCGATGGCCCATATTGCAGATAGACGATTGCGCCGGGCACGGGGTCTGCAGCGAACTGTTTGCAGAATGCGGCGTATTCGGCCGCTACCCAGTGGTCGATCATGATGGCGCCGGCATTCACTTCCTTGAGTTTCTGAATCACCGGGCTCCAATCGTTGACCGGATACTGGATGTCGGTCACCGCTGCGAGCTCGAAATTATACCTCGGGATCGACTCCCGTGCCGCTTTGAGGATCGTCTGACAATAGCCGACTTGCTCGGCGACAATGTGTATCTTGCGGTTCTTCGGCTTCCAGACCCCGGTCTCTTCCATCTTGGTCAACCAAAGCGGGTAGGTCCAACCGTAGTTGACCTCGGATGGGTCGGTCTGGAGCACCTGGCTATACTTCTTCGGGTCTGCCTTGTAGGCGATCGTCGCATTCCGCTGTGTGTTGCCCTGCAAATACGGGCATTTGTACTTGGCGGATTCGTCCATCGCCGGAATCGGGGCGAACAGGAAGGCGTTGGAGATCGCGTGCACCTTCTTGTCGATGCAGGCAGCGATGGCTTGCCGGCAGCTTTCGGGATTGAGCTTGTCGACGTCCGGTACGAACAGCTCGATCTCACGCCCGAGTACGCCCCCACTGGCGTTGATTTCCTCAACGGCCATAGTGGTGCCATTCAGATGGTCAGTGTCGTCGGCCACGCCGTAGGGAGTGGAGAGAGATGATGGAACGCCGATCAGTATCTTGTCTTTGCCGGCGCCGATCACTGCAGGCGCCGCGAGCCCGGCCACCACCGCTGCGGCGGAGCCCACCGTGATTTTCAGCGCCTTGCGTCGCGACACCGGACGGATGTTCGCGACCGGCTTACCCTCACCACTCAACGTCATCTCA
>Ga0137412_10001518_pt1 | contig 18177 bp, 14 predicted proteins | sample CZODoug2_1_16fun_FD_122160 | JGI IMG/M metagenome (GOLD analysis project Ga0137412, IMG submission 122160) | Vadose zone soil fungal communities from Angelo Coast Range Reserve, California, USA - CZODoug2_1_16fungal (Hybrid Assembly) | ecosystem: Environmental > Terrestrial > Soil > Vadose zone...
TCCGGCCATGAACAGGCCGCGATTCGGGCGGGCCCCGCGAAGTCTGCGCACCACGGTCACCGCCGCCGCGGCGCTGACCGCCCTCGTTGTGGTCGCCCTGGCCGGCGTCATCATCGCGCTGCGGCTGCACAGCCAGGACCTCCACCAGGTCGACCAGGATCTCCGTGCGCGGGCCAGCAAGGTCAGCACGGATGCCAGCAAACTCACCGACACCCGACCCGGAGCCGACGGCGGCAAGGACCCGATCGACCACGCCGGCGAGGGCCTGGGCGCCGGCAGTGATTCGCTGGTGCGGGTATTCGCCGGTACGAAACTAGTCAGCCAGCATGGCGATACATCCGAAGGAACTATCCCGGCACCCACCGGCGCTGGCTACCGCACCGTAACCATCGGCGGACAGGAATGGCGTTCGCTCGTCGAGCCGGTGACCGGCGGCCGATTGCAGGTGCTGCAGAGTCTCGGCCCGGTCCAGCAGCGCCTCCGCGACACCGAACGGATCGTCATCGTCGTCGCCGCCGCGGCGACCCTGATCTCTGCTATCGCCGTCTGGTTCGCCACCGGTGCGGCGCTCGGTCCCTTGGAACGGCTGCGCGCGGGCGCCGCCCGGATCCGAACCGAGCGTGCCCACGATCGGCGTCTTCCGGCGAGCGCTCGCCCCTTTGAGGTCGCCGAACTCACCACCACCCTCAATGGAATGCTCGACGAGCTCGACGCGACTATGCAATCAACTCGCCGATTCACCGCCGACGCCGGACACGAGATCCGTACGCCGCTGACGAGCCTGGGTATCGACCTGGAGACCCTGCGGCGCAACCCCGACCTGCCGGCCGAGCAGCGCGACATCATGTTCGCCGCGATGACCGACGATCATGCGCGGATCGTGAACCTGCTCGACGGCCTGCAGAAACTCGCCCGCGGCGACGCGCACGCCCTGCCAGACCGCGCGCCGGTCGATATCGCCGACCTGGCCGAGGATTGCGTGCAACGAGCCCGCCACCGACACCCCGGCGTCACCTTTGCTCTGCACGTCGACTCCAGTGCCGACGGGGCAACGATCACGGGATGGCCGGACGGATTGCGTACCGCCATCACCAACCTGCTCGATAACGCCGCACTGCACGGTCGCCCGCGCGGTCGGGTGAGCCTCACCCTGACCGCAGGCCCGGACACGCTGGCGCTGACCGTCGATGACGACGGACCCGGCATACCTGCTGGGGAACGAGAGACGATGCGCGACCGCTTCACCCGAGGCAGCGCAACCACCGCCGCCGGCTCCGGCCTCGGTCTGGCCCTCGTCGACCAACAGGCCGTGCTGCACGGCGGTTCGTTACAACTCGGCGACGCCCCACAGCGGGGACTTCGTGCCACACTCCTGCTGCCTCGTCACGACTGAACCGAGACCGGTCCCTACCGGTCAAACTTCGCCAGGTCGGATCGGCTAGCGGAAATCGCGGGAGCTGGCCGGCACGGTGAGCGGTAGTTTGCGGATCTGCTCGGCCACGACGTTGACTACGCCGTCCATTTTCTCCAGCCGGCCGCGGATCAACAGTGCCCCGCATTCGCGGGCGACCCGGCGGTGGCGTTGCCAGACACCGGGGGAGCAGACGACGTTGATCAGCCCGGTCTCATCCTCGAGGCTCATGAAGGTGATCCCGCTGGCGGTCGCGGGGCGCTGCCGGTGGGTCACTACGCCGCCGATCAGGACCCGGCTGCCGTCCTCGGCATGCAGCAGTTCGGCGGCCGGGATGACTCCGAGCCCGTCCAGCCGGGGTCGCAGATATTGGGTCGGGTAGCTGGTCGGCGATATCCCGGTTGACCAGAGGTCGGCCATGGTCTGCTCGATCGGCGTCATCGCCGGCAATGCCGGCGGGTTGGCGCCGATCCCGAGCCCGGCCAGCCGATCACGCCGCTCGGTGGCGACCATCCCGGCCGACCACAGCGCCCTTCTGCGGTCCAGCCCGAAACAGTCGAACGCCCCCGCGGTCGCCAGTGATTCGATCACCGGCGTGCTCAGCCCGGTCCGCCGCGCCACATCGGCCATATCGACGTACGGACCGTTCTCGATGCGTTCCTGCTCGACCCGCTCCGCGACCTCCTTGCCCAGCCGACGTACCGAGGACAGTCCTAATCGGATAACCGGCTCGACCCGCGCCGGACGCCCCAGGGTCAATGCGGCCGGGACACCTGGCTGCAGCGTGGCCAATGCCAGCGAGATGTTGATATCCGGCCCGTGCACGGTCAGGCCGTGCCGGCGGGCATCGGCAATCAGCGACTGCGGTGAATAAAATCCCATCGGCTGCGCATTCAGCAGTCCGGCATAGAAAGCGGCCGGAAAATAGCGTTTGAGATAGGCGCTGGAATAGACCAGGTATGCGAAGCTGATCGCGTGGCTTTCGGCGAAACCGAAATTGGCGAACGCCGCCAGCTTTTCATAGATGTCGTCCGCGACCGCGCCGGTGATCCCGTTGCCGGCCATGCCTTCGTACAAGGAAGCCTTGAGTTTTTCCATTTTCTCCGCCGAACGACGGGAGTCCATGGCCCGGCGAAGGTGATCGGCCTGCTTGGCGGAGAAACCGGCCGCATCGATCGCCATGTGCATCATCTGTTCCTGGAACAGCGGTATCCCAAGCGTCCGTTCCAGACTCTTTTTCAGCAATGGGTGGGGGTACGTTATTTTTTCGGTGCCGTTGCGCCGCCGGATATACGGGTGCACCGAGCCGCCCTGGATCGGCCCTGGCCGGATCAGCGCCACCTCGCAGGCGAGGTCGTAGAAGATCTCCGGCTTGAGGCGGGGGAGCGTCGCCATCTGGGCCCGCGACTCGACCTGGAAGACCCCGACCGTGTCGGCCGCTCGTAACATCGCGAACGTATCCGGATCATTGGGGGGAAGATTGGCGAGGTCGACCGATTCCTCGTAATACTGCGGGATCAGCTCGAGCATGCCCTGCAATGCGGAGAGCATTCCCAGCCCGAGCAGGTCGAATTTCACCAGGTCGCTGTCCGCGCAGTCGTCCTTGTCCCACTGCAGGACGCTGCGATTGGGCATCCGCGCCCACTCGACCGGGCACACTTCGGTCACCGGCCGGCTGCAGATGACCATCCCGCCGGAATGCAGGCCAAGATGACGTGGAAAACCCTGCAACTGACCGGCCAGCTCGATCACGTCGGCCGGAATGTCGTGGTCGATCGAGTTGAGATGGGCGCCCCAACCCTCGATCTGCTTGGACCAGGCGTCTTGCTGCCCGGTGGAATAGCCGAGCGCCTTGGCCGTATCGCGGACCGCGGAACGCGGCCGGTAGGTGATGATGTTGGCGACCTGCGCGGCATTGTCCCGGCCGTATTTGTCGTAGACGTATTGGATGACCTCCTCCCGCCGCTCGGAGGAGATATCGATGTCGATATCCGGCGGCTCGCTGCGCTCCGGGGCGAGGAATCGTTCAAAAAGCAGCTCGTATTTCACCGGGTCGACCACGGTGATGCCCAGGGCGAAGCAGACCGCCGAGTTGGCCGCCGATCCGCGGCCCTGGCACAGGATTTTCTCGTCCTTGCAGAAACGGACGATGTCCTGGATGACCAGGAAATAGCCGGGGAAATCGAGCTCTTCGATGGTTTTGAGCTCGTGCTCCAATTGCCGGTATTCGGCCGTGTTTTCCACGCGCGGCCCGTAACGCTCGGCGGCGCCTTCCCAGGTGAGTCGGCGCAGATAGCTGATATCGGTCTCGCCCTGCGGGGTCAGCCTGGGCAGCTCGGGCGCCACCAGCTTCAGGTCGAAGGCGCACGCCGCGCCCAACTCGGCCGCGCGGGTCACCGCATCGGGATGGCGGGCGAACCGGGCCGCCATTTCCGCGCCACTGCGCAGGAACGCCGAGCTGGCTGCCGGCAGCCAGCCATCCAGCTCGTCGAGGCTGCGCCTGGCCCGGACCGCGGCCAGTGCCGCGGCCAGCCGACCGCGGGACGGGACGGCGTAGTGCACGTTGCCGGTGGCCACCGTGTCCAGCCCCGCCTGCTCGGCCAACTCGACCAGCGCGTCGACCCGGTCGGAGTCCTCCGGGCCGCCGTGATCGGTCAGCTCGACGATGACGTTCTCCCGGCCGAACACCCCGACCAGCTCATCGAGCCGGGCCCGCGCCGCGTCCATCCCGCCGCGGGCAAGCGCGGCGGGCACCGCGCCCTTGCGGCAGCCGGTGAGCACCGCCCAGTGCCCGCCGGCCCGGCCGCCCAGCTCGGCCAGGTCATAGACCGGCCGGCCCTTCTCACCGATCCGCTGGCCGGCGCTGATCGCCGCGCACAGCCGGTGATAACCCGCCGGCCCGCGGGCCAGCAACAGCAGGTGATCGCCTTCAGGATCGGCGATTCCGTTCTGTGGGGCGGATAGGCCCAACGACAACTCGGCGCCGAAGATGGTCGGCAGACCCAGCTCCTTGGCGGCTTGGGAGAACCGGACGACGCCGTACATCCCGTCGTGGTCGGTGAGCGCCATCGCGGTCAGGCCCAGCTCGGCGGCGGTCTCGGCCAGCTCCTCGGGATGGCTGGCGCCGTCGAGGAAACTGAAGTTGGAATGCGCGTGCAGCTCGGCGTAGGGCGGGTCGGCAACCCGCCGGGCCCGCTCGGGCGGCGCGGTGAACGGGACCCGCTTGCGGGTCCAGGCCGGGCTGTCGTTGCCGTCGCCGGCCGTGACGCCGGCGGGTGGTGGTCGCCCGGAGAGAATCCGCTCCAGCTCCGACCACGGCTTCGGTGGGTTCCGCCAACCCATTAGTCGTACACCGCCTCGACCCACCAGCGGCCGCCCGAGATCGCCAGCAGTCGGGCGGTGCCATCCGCGGTGACCACCTGGAACCGGGCCCGCCGCCCGGCCGTGGCGGCATCCCACCAACGCTCGTCGACCGGCCACGGCCCGGCCCATGCTGTCACCGCCGCGACCTCCTCGACCCGATCGGCCAAACCGAGCCGCGCCGGCGGTGTGGTGAGCACGCCGCGACCGTCGACCGTCACCGGTGTGCCGGCGGCGTCACTGACGTGGACGGCGACCGCGGCGGTCAGTACGGTGGCCGGTGACGGGGCCGGGATCCGGCCCGGCCAGGGATGATCGGGATCCCGGTCGGCGACGCGCGGCTCGCCCCACGGGACCAGCTGCAGCTGGTCGGCGGCACCCCGCCCGCCGGCCGGAACGGCGGTGCAGACGGCATCCGGGCCGAGCATGCCCTGCACCCGGACCAGCGCCCGGTCGGCCCGGTCGTCCGCGTCGCCGGTGCCGCCCCACAGCCCGAGCTGCTGCCCGGCGTGCGGGATGACCTGGTCGGGGATGAGGCGCAGCTCGGTGATGCCCGCCGTCGGCCCGGATGCCGCGGTGAGCCAGCCATCCAGCTGCCAGCGCACCCGATCGGCCACCGCCGTCGCGGACAGCGCACCCTCGTGTCGCCAGCATCGGATCAGCTCCTGGCCGTGCTCGGTACGGGCCACGATGGCCAGCCGAAGGCAGCCCAGCCCGCGGGCGGTGAGCAGCTCGTGGAACCTGGTGGCCAGGGCACGGGCGGCGAAGGCGGCGGTGTCCACCCGGTCGACCGGCGGGTCGAAGACGGTGCCGACGGTCAGCTCCGGCGGCGGTCGGCGGGCGGCCAGCGGGCGGGCATCCAGACCCCGAGCCAGCCGGTGCGCCAACGCGCCGTCGGCGCCGAACCGGGTGGACACGTCCCGCGTCGACAGCGCGCCGAACGCGCCCAGGGTGCTCAACCCGAGACGGTGCAGCAGCACCGCAAGCTCGGGTCGGCCAAGTGCGTCAATCGGCTGTGGGGCAAGGAAATCGGCCGAACCGCCGGCCGGGACAACGGCGTGGGCAGACTGGACCGGGCCGGAGTCCGCGGAGCGACGCAGCGGCGGAAGGCATTGGGCGGCCAACGTAGCGGCGAAGACGCCGTCTGCCACGGCGACCACACACGGCACCGGGCAGGCCGCCCGCAGCCGGTCGAGCACCACGGTCTCGCCGCCGTAATAGCGGGCCGGGCCGCGCGCTGCTGTGGCCACCAACCCGGGCCGCAGCACCTCGATACCGGCACAGCAGGCCTCGACCGCACGTACCACCGGCTCGAAAAGGCGGGCCTCGGTGTCGGGGTCGTGGCTGAGCACCACCAGATCGGGGCAGCGGCTCTGCGCCTCCCGGCGGCGCAATCCACGGCGTACCCCTTCCGACCGGGCCGCGGCTGAGCTGGCCATTACCTGCCCGGCGGCGAGCACCGCTACCGGAGCCCCCGCGGGCGCGGTGCCGGCGAGAACGGCGGCGGTCACCGGCCAGTCCGGGCACCACACCACAATCGTCCGAACGGCACCGGGCATGCGGCTCACCCCGCGACGCTGGTATTTATGGCTCTGCTCCTTCGTCGCTCCGCACGGTGTAGCCGCGGCAGGTCGGCCGGGAGATCTGTTGCAGCGCTGACGCCGCCGTCCCCATCTGGCAGCCAGAGCGCGGCATGCCTGGGCTTGGCGGCCGCACCACGACCATTGGCCGACACCTCCAACCGGCGGGCGTGCAGCCGGCCGGTGCCCGCCGCCAGCCCGTTCCACTGTGAATCGGAGACGGACAACCGCAGCTCGGCACCCTCCCACGGGCCGAGCGGAACGAGCGTGGCACCGCGCTCGCGGGCTCGCGCGGCCAGCCGGCGGGCCTCGCCGCCGCTGACCCGACCGGGCGGGCGGACCGCGATCACGTCCACCCCGTCGAACAGCGCGGCCACCGCCGCGGCCCACTGGGCACCGGGAGAAGGAATGAGGGCCAGCCGATCCAGCCGCACCCCCAATTCGGCGGCGGCCCGGGCGCCCAGCGTCGGGACGCCCACCACGGCGCACCACGAGCCGGCCGCCGACGGGCCGGCCAGCAGCGCCAGGGCGAGTGCGGTCGACCCGGTGACCGCGACCGTCATACCGCGGCGGAGCTCACCACCGGGCAGCAATGACGCCAGCGCCGGCAACACCGGCAGGGTCGGGCGCTGCGGTGCCGGCACCCGCGCGGTGGCAGGAGCAGCGGGCAGGGCGCGCAGCGCGGGACCGAGCACATCGGTCGGCTCGATCGCGCTGGCTACGGACACCAGACCAGTATCGAACGCGTGTTCGACACTGTCAAACTGCGATACGTAAGTCCAGTTCGAGCCACCGAGCCAGCTCTTTGATCTCGCGATTCACCGCGGCGGTCATCGTATTGGTGAAATCCACGTCCTGGTGCACGGCATCGACCCGGAGCACCCGGTCGTTGCGATCGGCGGTGGCGTCGACCTTTCCCACCAGCCGATCGCCGTACAGGATCGGGAGCGCGAAGTATCCCCAGCGACGCTTGGCGGCCGGCTTGAACATTTCCAGCTGGTAATCGAATTCGAAGAGCTCGGTCATTCGCTTCCGGTCATAGACCAGGCGGTCCAGCGGTGACAACAGCGCCGTCCGACCCCGGAACGGCTGATCCAGGAGCGTGGGGTCCACCCGCCACGTGCCCCGCACGCCGTCGACCTCCGCTGGCTCGCCGGCCTCGCCCACATCCGTCGGCTCCACCGGACACTCCGGCCCGCGGGCGCGGGCGATGCCCAGGGCCCGCAGCCGCCGTTCATTGCGCAGCCGCAGCGCGACGCCCGCCGGGATCGGCGGGTCATCCGGATAGATCCGGGACGCCAAATCCCATAATCGGTCGCGGTCCCGGCGTCCGGCGGCGGCGACCTCGCCCCGCAGCACCAAGAACTCCAGCATCATCGCGACGTTGCGGTTGTTGTTCCAGCCGCTGGACTTCCACGGCACCGCGCAGGTGTCCGGCAGCTCGCGGGCGGTCAGCGGGCCATCACCGCGGAGTCGCTCGAGGATGTCCTGGCGACACGCTTCGTTCGCCGCTACCCACTCGGTCTGGGCCCGCCGCCAACCCACCTGGCCTGACTCGCGCCATTCCGCCATTTCCGCGCGATAGAGCGCAAGGTCCGCACCCGGCCGGATCATGCCCCGCAGGTCGATCAGTCTCAGCTCCTGTAGGGCGCCGGACAGCTCCGCCGGCGAGTACGACGCCCCGAGCCGGCTCCACGCCACCAGGTCGGCGCTCGGCGCAACCGCGGCGGTGGAGTCGCCTTGCAGCAAGGTCAGTCGGCGCACCATGTCGAGCAGATCGGTCGGGCGGGCGCTGTCCAGTAACTGTGCGCGCACCGCGATCCGACGCGCCTGGGTCCGGGACAGCTTGTGCACGGTCATCGACTACCTATCGGCGTTCGGGGCGTTCGGACTCTAACGCGCCGCGAATCGTCTCGCGTAACCAACGCTGCGCCGGTCGGCATCAAGCGGTTATGAGCAGATGAAGCAAACCGCGGCGTCAGTCGAGAACCGCCGTACCTCCGATGGGATTCTCTGACTATAGTCAGGGAATGGATGCAACGCTGATCGGCCAGGTCCGCCGCTTCAACCGGACCGTCACCCAGCGGGTCGGCGCGCTGGACGAGGGGTTCCTGGCCCGCGGTCGACCACTGGGGCAGGCGCGGGTGCTGTGGGAGATCGGCCGTGAGCCCATCGAGGTGCGGTCGCTGCGATCCCGGCTGGAATTGGATTCCGGCTACCTGAGCCGACTGCTGCGCTCGCTGGAGGCCGACGGTCTGGTCGTGGTGGAGTCGCACGACGCCGATGCGCGGGTGCGCACGGTGCGGCTGACCGATGTCGGGTTGGCCGAGCGCGCCGAGCTCGACGGCCGCGCAGATGAGCTGGCCGCGTCGATCCTGACTGCGCTCAGCGAGCAACAACGCGATCGCCTGGTCGCGGCGATGGGGGAGGTCGAACGGCTCCTGGTCGCGTCCATGGTGCGGGTCGATGCCGTCGACCCCCGCGACCCGGGCGCCCGGCACTGCCTGCGGGCGTACTTCACCGAGCTGGCCCGCCGGTTTGACGACGGCTTCGATCCGGCCCGGAGCATCTCCGCCGGCGACGACGAGCTGACCCCGCCGTCGGGTCTGCTGCTGGTCGCCACCCTGCATGGCGACCCGATCGGCTGCGGTGCGCTGAAGTTCCACGACGGCGCGCCGACCGAGCTCAAACGGATGTGGGTGGCGCCCACGGCTCGCGGATTGGGACTCGGCCGGCGACTGCTCGCCGAGCTCGAGAGCCGGGCCGCGGCAAGCGGTTCGCGTACCGTTCGGCTGGAGACCAACAGGGCCCTCTCCGAAGCGATCGCGCTCTATCGCTCGGCCGGCTATCGCAAGGTCAAGGCGTTCAACGACGAGCCGTACGCCCATCACTGGTTCCAAAAGGAACTCGACCTTTAATTCATTGCCGCGGACCGAGCGGTTGGCCAGACTGCCGCCATGGCTGCGACATTCGATGAGCTGCTGGCCGAGGGCGACGCGGTGCCGGTTGCGGGCTGGGACTTCTCCTGGTTCGCCGGCCGGGCCACCGAGGAACGCCCACCCTGGGGCTATTCCCGGCTGATCGGCGAACGGATGGCGACCGTATCGACCGGGCTCGACGTGCAGACCGGCGGCGGTGAGGTGCTCGCCCAGATTCCGCACCCGCCGGCGATGCTGGCCGCGACCGAGTCATGGCCGCCCAACATCGCGGTCGCCAGGCGCAACCTGCGGGCGCTCGGCGCGAGCGTGGTCGAGGTGGCCGACGACGCGCCGCTGCCCTTCGCCGCCGGGTCGTTCGACCTCGTGGTCAGCCGGCACCCGACGGTGGTGCTGTGGGCCGAGATCGCCCGGGTGTTGCGACCGGGCGGGACGTACCTGTCCCAGCAGGTCGGGCCGGGCTCGGTCCACGAGCTGACCGACTTCATGATGGGCGCGCAGGAGGGCAACGATTCGCGCAGCCCGATCCGGGCCCGGGCTGATGCGGCGGCCGCTGGTCTGGACGTGATTGACCTGCGGCCGGTGAGCCTGCGGATGGAGTTCTACGACGTCGCCGCCGTGGTGCACTTTCTGCGCAAGGTGATCTGGATCGTGCCCGGCTTCACCGTCGAGCGATATCGCGATCGCCTCGCCGCGCTGCACGACCGCATCGAGGCCGACGGGCCGTTCGTGGCGTACTCCACGCGCTTTCTGATCGAGGGACGCAACCGAAACCGGGCCCCGGCAGCTGGATAGTGGTGCAGGCTGGGCCCATGTCCACGGACGAGGCTGCCCCAGACACGCTGCTCCGATCCGCGCCGCGGTTTCTGGTGGAGCTGGTGGCATGGGTCGCCGCGCCGTGGGCGCTGGTCGGTCACTCGGTGGCGCTGGCGGTGATCGCCGTACTCCTGCTGATCGGCGTGCCCACGGTTTTCGGCATGCCCGGTGCCAAGAAGCAATCCGTCCGGGTGGCTGTGTCGGCGCCGCTCGCGATCGGGCTGGAATGTGCGCAGGCGGTGGTCGCCGTCGTCGCCGCGGCGGTGATTTGGCCGCTGCCGGCGGTGCTTGCGGTGACGGCCGTCGCCGTCGTTGCCGGCGCCCTGCAGTGGCCGCGCTGGCGCTGGATGCTGGCGCCCGCGCGTTCGCAATAGGCGTTTGGATATAGTGGCTAGCGAGTCGTCGCGGTGAGCAGTTGGGCCGCGATCGTCCTCGCTTCGTACGCAGAGTCCCCGACCACGCCGAGCGCATATGCCGCGGCGGCGCCGTCGTGCAGCACGACGAGCTGGCGGGCAACCTGCTTCGGGTGGCGCACATTCGCCGCCTTCGCCAGCTTGGTCAGGTAGTCGAGCAGCCACTGTTTCTGCTCCAATACGACAAGCCGCGCCGGGTGCTCCGGGTCCGGAAACTCGGCGCAGGCATTGGCGAATCCGCAGCCGCGGGGCTCCTCCCGGCGCATCCAGCCGTCAAGGGCATCGAAGGTGATCAGGATGGATTCGGTCGGCGTGGTTGCGTGCTCCTGGACGAACGCGGTGAGCCAGTTTCGCCACATCTGGTCGCGGGCCCGCAGATAGCTGGTCACGAGCTGGTCCTTGGAGCCGAACCGGTCGTAGAGCGTCTTCTTCGTAACCCCGGCCGCCGTGGCCACCGCCTCGACCCCGACCGCGCGTATGCCCTGCGCATAGAACAGCCGCGATGCGGCTTCCAGGATGCGGATCGCGGCCGGGGTCAGGGGGCGGGCGGTGTCGGTGACCATCGACGCACCCTATACCGACCGGTATGGCTACTCCCAATTGGCGCCTAGCCATACCGCTCGGTATACATCGGATCCCCGACCCAGCAAGACAAACATGAATGTCCACATAGGAGAGAGTGGAAACATGAACGAAATCCAGCAGACTCGCAGGGTGCTCGCGCACGTCCAGCGGGCGCACGGGCTTGCATTCAGCCTCAGCGGCCGGGCGGCGAGCGGGCTGCAGGGCGGCGCCTGGATGGTTGCCGACCGCGACGGCAGGCCGGCGGTGCTCAAGTGGAGCGCGTCCGCGCTGCCGCCGACCCGGATCGGCCAGCTGGAGCGGACCGTGGCGCGGATGCGGGCGGCCGGATACCCGACGCCGGCCTGGCTGGCGGCCGGCGTCACTGCCGAGGGGATCGGCTACTACGTTCAGGAATTCGCGCCGGGGGAGCCGTCGAGCCCGCTCACACCAGAGAAGACCGACCTGCTCGTCGCGGTGTTGGAGAGGCAGACGGGTCTGCTGCCCAATGATGCGGTGGACTGCAATTCGGCCGTGAAATGGATGGCGACCGGGGACAGCGCCGAGCGGTCGGCGTTGCGGGAGATGGACACACCGGGCGTCGACCTCCTGCACCGGTACGACATGCTGCTCGCCGGATTCGATCGGGTCGAGTTACCGGCCGGCGATATGGTGCACGGCGATTTCAACAGCTGCAACATCCTGCTGCGGGGCGGTCGGGTGAGTGCCGTCATCGACATCGAGGCGGTGGGCGGCGGGACCCGGGCGATCGACTATGCCTGCCTGCTCCGCGAGGCGTACGTGGAGGACTACGGGTCGGAGGTGATTGCGCGGATCCGCGCGGGGGGTGCGGCCGCGGCCGGACGTGGCGCGCTGGCACTCTGCGCCGCGGCTACGGCGTTCTGGATCGTGCCGTTCAAGCTCCGGCACGAGCCCCATCGGATCGAGGAAATCCTCGCCCGGCTGCACCAGATGGCCGCGGACCTCAGCGCGTGAATCGATCGGGATCCAGGGTCAGCCGGAAGATCGTGCCGATACAGGTGAGCCCGGCGGCCTCGAGCGTGCGCCGGGATTCCCAGTTGCGCCACCAGCAGCCGGCGACTGGATGGCAACCGGTGTCGAGCATCTCGCGGGCGACCAGCGCGAGGATCGAGCGGCCGATGCCCTCGTGGCGGCGATCTGCATTGGTAAACATGCCAATGTCCACCGTGCGGAGCGGAGCCTGCGGAGCGGAGCCAGAAGGGACCGTGGAATCGTTGAGCGGGTGCGGCACCGCGACCCCGATGCCTACCCGGATTCCAGCCAATTCGGCGATACGTAACTGTCCATTGTTGAGCAAGACCGTGTAGTCGTCCTGAAATCCGGTGCCCCGCAGGTATGGCAGGTCGCTGTCGGCCGCAGGTCGCACACTCAGGCCGGCCACCGGATCCCGCGGCGGAGTCGTACCGAGCTCGAATTGATAAGCCTGCGGCGAGAGCTCCGCGGCGAAGGCGCCGAAAAGGTCGACATGGTGGGAATCCCAGGATGCGGCATACGCCTGGGTGATCCCGGTCTCGGCCAGGATCCGCTCGAGGATTTGCCGGTCGTACCGTTTCGCCTCGCCGGTGAGGGTGAGCAGCGTCAGCGCGTCACTTGTGTAGGCGGCAACGCCGACCGGTACGCCGTCAATGCGGACCTCGCGATGAGTCGCATCGAGCTGGTGGCGCGGGATGAAGGAACCGCCGCTGTAGGCGAGATCGCGATGATGCGCGGCAATCGCGGCCCGCGCCTCGTCATTGCCGATGGGTTCGAGGCGGATGTCGACGTCGTATCTGATCACTCCGGGATCCTCTCGACCGACAGCCCCTCTGTCAGCCGATTTTGCCGCATCCTTGCTCATCCGACCGGCGTTACCCTGCTTCATGATCGTGAGTGGATTTGTGCCGGTTTTCGGTACCAAATCGCCTCACGATCATGGTCGGCGACGTGTCGAGAGGTTTCATGATCGACATCGGTTTTCGGTTGCTATAACGACCAAATGCCGATGTCGATCATGAAAGGGGTGGCCGGCAACCATGCCCACGCGCTAAGGCAGCGGGTCGGTGGCGAGGACCGACATGATGATCTCGTCAACCCGCTGGCCGTCCCACAGCACCGCGTCACGCAAGACGCCCTCGCGAACGAACCCGGCCTTTTCATATGCCCGAATCCCGGCCGGATTGTCGACGTGTACGTCCAGGCTGATCCGATGCAACCCGACCGCGCCGAGCCCGTACTCCACTACCGCGCGGGTCGCCTCGGTGCCGTAACCCTGGCCACGGGCATCGGCGGTGAGCGCGATGCGGAAGTTCATCGACTCGTTGTCCTCATCGAGCAGGTTCAGCACGACCTCGCCGAGATAAAGGCCATCCTCGGAACGAATCACCGCCCAGTCGGCCCGGTCGTCGGCCCCCGGCAGCCTGGCCAGGAAATCCCGTACCTCGGCAACGGTGAATACGCGATGGGTGCCGGTCGTCCGCCGACCATCCTCGTCGTCCAACGCCGCCCACCCCTCATCGAAGTACGAGGGGCCATTCTGCTTGAGCAGCAGGCGTTTCGTACTCAGCTCGGCCTGGTGGACAAGCGCATCTCGGTTGACCATGACCCGCATCATGCCCGAGACGGCAACCGCGCGGCCATCGACTTTAGGGCGAGAAGCGATAGCCCATACCCGGCTCGGTCAGCAGATACCGTGGCCGGCTGGGATCGGGCTCGAGCTTGCGTCGTAGCCGGGCCAGATACAGCCGCAGATAATGCGTCTCCCGCACATAGGACGGACCCCATACCTCGGTCAGCAGCTGCCGTTGGCTGATCAGCTTGCCCGGGTTGCGCAGCAGGATATCCAGCACCTTCCACTCTGTCGGGGTGAGCTTGATCGAGTCCTCGCCACCAGTGATCTGGCGCGTCGAGAGGTCGACGGTCAGCGGCCCGAGCATCACCTGCGCATCGTCGGTCGGCGCGTTGCGTCGCTCGGCCGCGCGCAGCCGGGCCAGCAGCTCGCCGATCGAGAACGGCTTGGTCACGTAGTCGTCGGCGCCGGCGTCCAGCGCGTCGATCTTGTCCCGGGAATCCGCCCGGCCGGACAGCACGATGATCGGCGCGGCGGTCCAGCCGCGCAGCCCGCCGATCACCTCCATGCCGTCCAGATCGGGCAGGCCGAGGTCGGGCAGAATGAGATCGGGCGGGTGATAGGAGGCGGCGGCCAGGGCGGCCTTGCCGTCGGCGGCGGTGACGACGTCATACCCGCGGGCACGCAGATTGATCGAGAGTGCCCGGACGATCTGGGGCTCGTCATCGACCACCAGGATGCGTGTCATGTGAGGGATTCTGCCGGCACGGCCGCATCGACCCGACCGACGGCCGGTAGCTGGAGCACCATCGTCAGACCGCCACCTGGTGTGTCCTCCGGGGTCAGCGCGCCGCCCATCGCCTCGGCCAGGCCACGCGACAGGGCCAGACCGAGGCCTAGCCCGATGGTGTTGTCACGGTCGCCCAGCCGCTGGAACGGGGCGAAGATCTGCTCGCGGGCACCTTGCGGGACGCCCGGCCCGCGATCGACCACCCGCAGCTCGACCCGGTCGGCGATGGCGCTAGCGGTCACCACGGGCGGGCCGCCGGAGTACCGCAGCGCGTTGCCGACCAGGTTGACCAGGATGCGTTCGAGCAACGCCGGATCGGCCAGGATGTCCGGCAGCTGCTCCGGTATCTGCATCCGTACGCCGGCCGCATCGGCGCCAAGGTCGTCCAGTGCGCGCGGCACCACTTCGGCCAGCCCGAGGGGGCGCCGGAACACCGGCAGGGCGCCCGCCTGCAGCCGGCTCATGTCCAGCAGGTTGTCGACCAGCCGGGCCAGCCGGTCCAGTGACTCATCGGCCGTCGCCAGCAGCTCGGCCCGATCGTGTGCGCTCCACACGACTTCGCCGTCGCGCAGGCTGGTCACCGCGGCCTTTGCCGACGCGAGCGGGGTACGCAGGTCGTGGCTGACCGCGGCAAGCAGCGCGGTGCGGGTGCGGTCCAGCTCGGCCAGCGGCTCCGCGGCCGCGACCGCCTCGACGAGCTCGCGTTGTCGCAGCACTATCGCAGCCTGTGCGGCGAACGCCTCCAGCACCCGCTGGTCGGCGGCCGACAGGGTCCGCCCGCGCAGCGCCAGTCGGTAGCCGTCGGTGACGTCCAGGGTGGTGTCGGCGGAGTCCGGCGAGCCGCCGACCGGCTCGCCGGCAGCCGCGACATCGGTCCAGCCCGCGTCGGCATCGGCCCGGTGCAGCAGCGTCACCGAGTCCATCCCGAATGCCTCGCGCAGCCGGGCCAGCAATGCCGGCAACGCGCGTTCTCCGCGCAGCACGCTGCCGGCGAGCATCGACAGCGTCTCGGCCTCGGCCGACGCGCGGGCGGCCTGCCGGGTCCGGCGTTCGGTTAACTCCACCACCAGGCTGACCGCGACCGCGACGACCAGGAACGCCACCAGCGCGATGATGTTGTCCGGTCGGTCGATGGACAACGTATGCACCGGGCCGATGAAGTAGTAGTTGAGCAGCAGCGAGGCCGCCACCGCGGCGAGCAGGGCCGGCAGCAGCCCACCGGTCAGGCTGACCGCCAGCACGAGCAACAGGTAGATCAGGATCTGGCTCGGCAGCGCAAGCTGATGCAGCCGGACGAGTGCGGCGGTCAGTGCCGGCAGCAGCACGACCGCGATGAGCGCCCCGGCCAGTTGTCGCCGGAACGGCAGGCCACCACGCAGCTGCGGCAGCCGACGAGCGCTGCCGGCCTCCTCGTGGGTGACGATGTGCACGTCGATATCGCCAGAGTGCCGGGTGACCGCGGCGCCGATCCCGGGACCGGTGAGGAAGTGCGCCCACCGACCGCGGCGGCTGGCGCCGAGCACGAGCTGGGTGGCGTTTTCGGCCCGGGCGAAATCCAGCAGCGCCGCCGGAATGTCGCCGTCGACGACCTGGTGGTATGTCGCGCCGAGCGACTCGACCAGCCGCTGCTGTTCGGCCAGCGCGGCGGGGGATGCGCCGGTCAGCCCGTCGCCGCGGGCGACATGTACCGCGAGCAGCTCGCCGCTGGTGGCGCGGGCGGCGATCCGGGAGGCGCGCCGGATGAGTGTCGGACCCTCCGGACCGCCGGTCAGCGCCACCACGACCCGTTCGCGGGTCTCCCAGGTGCTGTCGATGTCGTGTTGGGTGCGGTAGCGCCGCAGCCCTTCCTCGACCCGGTCGGCCAGCCAGAGCAACGCCAGCTCGCGCAGGGCGGTGAGGTTGCCGACCCGGAAGTAGTTGGCCAGGGCCGCGTCGACCTTGTCCGGGGTATAGATGTTGCCGTGCGCCATTCGCCGCCGTAGCGCCTCTGGGGTGGAGTCGACCAGCTCGATCTGGTCGGCGGCGCGCACGACCGCGTCCGGCACGGTCTCCCGCTGCGGCACACCGGTGATGTGTTCGACCACGTCGTTGAGGGATTCCAGGTGCTGCACGTTGACGGTCGTGATTACGTTGATGCCCGCGTCGAGCAACTCATCGACGTCCTGCCAACGCTTCTCATGCTGCCCGCCGGGAATGTTGGTATGAGCCAGCTCGTCGACCAGCGCGACCTCCGGCCGCCGGACCAGCAGCGCGTCCAGATCCATCTCGGTGAAGCCGCTCCCGCGATAGTGACGCTCGACGCGCGGAACGACGGGCAACTGGCCGATCTGCTCGAGCGTGTGCTGCCGGCCGTGGGTCTCGACGTATCCGATCACGACGTCGGTGCCCCGGTCGGCCCGGCGGCGACCCTCGTTGAGCATCGCGAACGTCTTGCCGACTCCGGGGGCGGCACCGAGATACACCCGCAGGGTGCCGCGTTCGGGGTTGGTGCTCATCTCAGTCCCTTCCAGCCCCCATGATCACAGATGCGGTGGTGACGTACCGTCGGCGACCATGCAGATCGCGGCGGACTCCGTGCCGGAGCGGGACGAGACCGTGCAGCTCTACGATTCCGTGGGTTGGAGCGGATACACGAACGACCCGGCGAAGCTGATGCGCAGCCTCGCCGGCTCGCATACCGTGCTCACTGTGCGGGACCCGACCGGGCGGCTGGTCGGGCTCGCTCGGACAATCTCCGACGGGGAAACCGTCTGCTATCTGCAGGACCTCATCGTGCATCCCGATGCGCAGCGCGGCGGTATCGGTCGAGAGCTCATGGCGGAGCTGCTGCGTCGGTACGATCATTGCCGATTCTTCGTGCTCACCACCGATCATGCCGACTCCGCCGATGCGCAGAAATCACACCCGTTCTACCGGGCGATGGGCCTGATCCCACATGAGGAGCAGGGAATGGCGGCGTTCGGCCGCCCGGTGAACCGCTGAGGCAGTAGCGGTCGAGTCGACTGCCCATTCCAGATCGTGATGGGCAAACCCCCCTGGATTCCGATGGTTCCGCCATCATGATCATGAAGCCCGACCACCGAACCAAGATCGGGATCGGTTTCGTACGCAAAACCGTGACGAAATCCATCCCGATCATGGACGGGGCAGCTCCGCCGCGCTACTTCCGGGCGGTTGCGTACAGCGCTTTGATATCGCCGTCGAAATAGGAGGTGGTCGAGATATCGGCGTTCGGTCCGCCGTTGGCATAGCCGCCGATCACGCCGTTGATGTAACCGCGCCCGGTATTGCTGTCGTATTTCAGCAACCAGGGCGATCCGCTCGTACCGTTCGGATATCCGTGACAGTCGAATTCGACCTGATATTTGTACGTACGAAATCGCGACGTGGTGTTCGAGCAATGCACCGGCTCGTCCTTGCCGGCCGGTTGATATTGCTTAGCCGGATAGCCGATGACCCGTACCCGGTTGACGAACCCGCGGCTCGTCACGAGGCCATTGCCGCCGAGCACGCTTTGCAACGTTCGTCGATTGCGGAGTTTCACCGTGGCGAAGGCGAAGTCGAGATCCTTGTCGTGATCCTTTATGTATGTGCTGTTGAAGAATGCCTTGCTCAAAACCCAGGTGCCGTATGGCTTTCGGCCGTTGTGGTATTTCGGTACGAACACCGCGTTGTGGGCGCCGAACAGCACGTGTGCGGCAGTGACGATGAGATTGCGCCGCG
>Ga0137412_10001519_pt1 | contig 18160 bp, 15 predicted proteins | sample CZODoug2_1_16fun_FD_122160 | JGI IMG/M metagenome (GOLD analysis project Ga0137412, IMG submission 122160) | Vadose zone soil fungal communities from Angelo Coast Range Reserve, California, USA - CZODoug2_1_16fungal (Hybrid Assembly) | ecosystem: Environmental > Terrestrial > Soil > Vadose zone...
TGTGTTCAGTGGTGCAGTTGTGAACAGTGGGATTTAGTCGTACGGTGATGCGCGGTCGATGGAAGGACCGCCCATGCCTCGCCTGCGCTCGCCCCGATCTGATGTCGAAGTAGACCTCGAAGGCTCAGCAGCCGCCGATCAGCCGACCGGTCGCCGGTGGCGCGTGCTGTGCCGGGTGGTCGTCCTGGGCATCTGTGCCGCCGTGGCCGCCGTCGTGGTGATGGAGGTGCGCCACACCTCGAGCGCGTCCGCCGATCCGTCCGCGCAGGACTGGCTCCGGCTGCGCACGTGCGAGTCCAGCAACAACTACGCGATCAACACCGGCAACGACCACTACGGCGCGTACCAGTTCGATCTGTCGACCTGGCGCAGCGTCGGTGGCTCGGGTTACCCGAACCAGGCCTCGGCGGCCGAGCAGGATGCCCGGGCGCTGATCCTCTACCGGATGCGCGGCTGGCAGCCGTGGCAGTGCGCGTCGATCGTCGGGCTGCGCGACGACAAGGACGCCCGGTCCGGGCGGATCAACGACATCACCGTGCCCGGACGCGGCTCGGGCGGTTCAAGCGGCAGCTCGCATGCCTGGCCGGGCGCGTACTACAACGTGGGCGATCACAGTGCGGGCATCAAGACGTGGCAGCTGCAGATGCGCAAGCGCGGCGCACCGCTCACCGGCACCGGCCAGTTCGGTGCGAACACGCTCGCTGTGGTCAAGGCGGTGCAGAAGCAGAACGGCCTCCCGGGCAGCGGGCAGCTCGGGCCCAAGACCTGGGACCTGGCTTGGACCGGCAAGTACCGCAAGAGCACGCCGGCCAAGTCCGCTCCGAAGCCGACGCCGAAACCGAAGCCCGCGCCGAAACCCAAGCCGGCACCGAAACCGGCGCCGGCCAAGGCCGCCGCGCCGAAGTGGACCGCCTCGCAGTACTTCTCGCTGGGCGACCACAGCGCGACGATCAAGACCTGGCAGCTGCGGATGCGCGCCCGGGGCGCCGCGCTGACCGGCACCGGGCAGTTCGGGCCGAGCACGCTCGCGGTCGTCAAGCGCATCCAGAAGGCCAATCACCTCAAGGTGACGGGCATCCTCGGCCCCGAGACGTGGAAACTCGCCTGGACCGGGAAGTACTAACTAGCCACCCTTGGCCGGACGGCGTTGCCGGGTCGGCGCCGTGACGCCGGGCGCCATGCGCCGCGACATCACAAGGAACGCGGTGTGCCCGATCATGCGGTGTTCGGGGCGCACGGCGAGACCGACCACGTGCCAGCCGCGCACCAGAGACTCCCAGGCGGTCGGCTCGGTGTAGCCACCGTGCTCGCGCAACGCCTCGACCAGCCGGGACAGCTGCGTGGTCGACGCCACGTAGCCGATCAGCACGCCGCCGGGACGCAGCGCGTCGGACACCTGCGGCAGCACCTCCCACGGCGAGAGCATGTCGAGCACGACCCGGTCGGCCACCACGTCCGGACGGTGGTCGATGACGTCGGCGATGTGAAGCGTCCAGTTGTCCGGGCGCAGGCCGTGGAAGGTTTCGACGTTGCGCACGGCGACCTCGGCGTGCTCGGGCCGGTTCTCGTAGGAGATCACTCGCCCGGACGGCCCCACGGCGCGTAGCAGCGAGCAGGTGAGCCCGCCCGAGCCGGCACCAGCCTCGAGAACGGTCGCGCCGGGGTAGATGTCGCCGAGCCCGACGATCTGGGCGGCGTCCTTCGGGTAGATGACCGCGGCGCCCCGGGGCATGGAGAGCACGAAGTCGGCCAGGAGCGGACGCATCGCCAGGTAGACCGTGCCCGAGGTCGACGCCACCACGCTGCCTTCGGGCTGGCCGATCAGCGCGTCGTGCTCGATGGCGCCGCGGTGGGTATGGAACTGCTTGCCGGGCTCGAGGGTCACGGTGTGCAGGCGACCCTTGGGGTCGGTGAGCTGCACCCGCTCCCCCGCCGCGAACGACGAGTCGCTCACTAGCTTCGAACCTCCTTGCCGCTCATGCGGCGGGCCTGGTCAGCTCGGCGAGGAGATCCTTGGACGACAGGATGCCGGCGGGCGAGCCGTCCCGGTGCACCACGAGGTATTCGTGCGCCGGCGTGTTGCGCAGGGCGGCGAGCAGAGCGTCACCGGTGAGATCGACACCGAGCACCAAGCCCGGCTCGATGGGACGCGCCACGTCGCCGACCGGAACCCACGGTCGCCGCTCCGGTGGTATCGCGCCGATGCGCGACTCGTCGACGATCGCCTGGGGGTTGTTCGCCGAGTCGACGACCACCAGGCCGCCGGCGCGCACCTCACCGGCCCGCCGGATCGCCTCGGCCACCGGCAGGTCGGCGTGCACCAGCAGCCCCGGACGGAGGAGGCGCTGCATCGACAGTGACGGCAGGCGCTGCTGCATCTCGGCCACGCGCAGGGACTGGGTGGCAGCGATCCAGATGAACGCGCCCAGCGCGAGTCCGAACACGGCCGTGCCGAGACTCCAGTTGAAGCCGTCGACGTTGAGCAGCACCGAGGCGCCCGCGACGAGAACGGCCACGATCCGACCGCACCAGGCGGCAACCCGGGTGCCGGTGAGCCGCGATCGGGTCGCCCCCCACACGCCCGCGCGCAGCGCCCGCCCACCGTCGAGCGGCAACCCGGGGAGCAGGTTGAAGACAGCGACCACGAGGTTGCTCCACATCAGCAGGGCCAGCAGGACGGAGAGCACCGTAGCGTCCGTCGTGACCGAATACCCCGCCCACGCGCCGCCGGCCAGAGCCAGCGACACGAGCGGGCCGGCGAGGGAGATGAGGAACTCGTCGCGGGGGCGGCGGATCTCGCCCTCGATCTCCGACACGCCACCGAGCAGGAAGATCACCACCCGATTGACGGGCTGACCGAGGGCGAGGCTGACCGCCGTGTGGCCCAGTTCGTGGGCGAGCACGCTCAGGGCCAGCAGCACCGCGAAGGCGAACGCGACGAGGTAGGACATCGGTTGCCCGATGCCGTCCACGAGGTCGTAGACGATGCCGTGGTAGGTGATCGTGATCAGCGTCGCGATGAGCACCCAGGAGGGCGCGAAGTACAGCGGCACCCCGCGGAAGCTCCCCACCGGGAGCAACCTGCCGCCGGCGCGGATCGGCGGACGATTCGTGCTCATCCCCAGCGATGCTACGGCGCCTCACGGTGAGCCGGGTTAGCGTACGGAGCGTGAGCGACAGCGACGATCTACGGAGCCGTATCGAGGCTCAGATCGCCGCCCGCCGCCAGGCCGGGCGCCACGGCCGGGGCCGCGACCCGATCCCGCACCGAACCCCACCGGAGCTGCCCGACCCGGCCCCGCCGCCCACCCTTCCCGCGCCACCGCCGCGACCGGTATCACCGCTCGACGAGACGCAGATCATCGAGGCGATCCCTCCGGACGACCGGGGCGAGATCCCGCGTCGCAGCCATCGCCGGCGACCGCCGACGCGCCAGTTCGGGTTCCCGATTCGGTTGCTCGTGCTGGTCGTGGTGGCCGCGCTGCTGGCGCTCGGACTGCGCACCTTCGTGGTCGAGCCGTTCTGGATCCCGTCCGAGTCGATGGAACCGACCCTGCACGGGTGCGCGGGCTGTAACAACGACCGGCTGCTCGTCGACAAACTGTCCTATCGACTGCACGCGGTGCATCGTGGTGACGTCGTCGTGTTCCACCGCCCACCGGGCGTGGACGCGCCGGAGAACGTACTCATCAAGCGCGTCATCGGGCTGCCCGGGGAGACCGTCAGCGGGCACGACGGGAAGGTCTGGATCGGCAGCCGTTCGCTGGAGGAGTCCTACGTCAATCCGGCGTGCCACGGCACGACCGACTTCGCGGCCGTGACCGTGCCGTCCGGGCGGTATTTCATGATGGGCGACAATCGATGTAACTCCAGCGACAGCAGGGTGTTCGGGCCGATTCCCAAGTCGTCGATCATCGGGCGGGCATTCTTGATCATCTGGCCGGTCGGGCGGATCCACTGGCTGTGACGAGTCGTGCCTGCCAGAAATTGTCAGGGGACGGTTCTAGTGTTTCGGGCATGACAGAGACGGTGGCGACGAGCGTGGCGGACTTGCCGGACGCGATAGTCGGTTCGCTATCGCCCTCGCGCGCGTCGGACTTCAAGACCTGCCCGCTGCTCTACCGGTTCCGCACGATCGACCGGCTGCCTGAGGCCCCCTCGCGCGCGGCTACCCGAGGCACGGTCGTGCATGCCGTGCTCGAGCGGCTCTTCGACCTGCCTGCGCCCGAGCGCACGCTCGAGGCGGGCCAGCAGCTTGTCGGGCCGGCCTGGCAGCAGCTGCTCGACGAGGCACCAGAACTGGCCGGGCTGTTCGCCGACGACGACGCCGCGGGCTCCGAGCTCGCCGCCTGGCTGGATTCAGCGCGCGGTCTGGTCGAGAGCTACTTCGCCATCGAGGATCCGACGCGCCTGGAACCGGCGGCGCGCGAGGAGCTCGTCGAGACGGTCGTCGACGGGTTACGGCTGCGGGGCTACGTCGACCGGCTCGACGTCTCCCCGGCCGGTGACGTGCGGGTCGTCGACTACAAGACCGGCACGATCCCGCGCGAAGCGTTCGAGGCGAAGGCCTTGTTCCAGATGAAGTTCTACGCGCTCGTACTGTGGCGCCTTCGCGGAGTGGTCCCCCGGCAGCTCAAGCTGATCTACCTGGCCGACCGCGACACGCTGACCTACACGCCCGAGGCCGAGGAGCTGCTGCGGTTCGAGCGCACGTTGAAGGCGATCTGGGTGGCGATCGCCCGGGCAACCGAGCGCGCGGACTTCCGGCCCAGCCCCAGCCGGCTGTGTGACTGGTGTGACCATCAGTCGCGGTGCCCGGCGTTCGGCGGCACTCCCCCGCCGTTCCCCGAGGACGCGATCGTCCGCATCGATCGTGACCGCCGTGAGGTGCCCAAGCCGGCCGTCGAGCCCGAACTCTGAGGCGAATGAGCGCTCGCGCGAAGAGCCGCCGGTCGCCGCGCGGCCGACGGGCAAAACTGAGTCCGACTTGGTCCGGTTAGGCATCGACTGGACGGGCGGGCGCACACTGCAACCCATGGCGAGCGATGAGGCGCGGGAGGAGACCCCTCCCGCGATCGTCGCACTCACGGCCCAGGTCGACGAGATGCGGACCCGGGTGCGGCAGATGCATGCCGAGCTGCGGACGGTCCCGGGTCGCGGCGGCCCTACCAAGGGTGCCGAGCACCAGGCCGCGATCAAGGCCGTGGGCGCGGCGACTCTGGATCTGCTCGACGCGCAGTCCCGGCTGCGGACGATGCGGGTGGCGCACCGCCAGCAACGGGTAGCCGAACTGCTCGAACAGGACCACCGCCGTGAGCGGCTCCGGCTGTGGCAGCTGACCGGCGGCGTGTCCCTGGCCGGGGTGCTCATCGTGGTGCTGGCGGCGTCGGGTGCCATCCCGGCGGCGCGCCTCGCGATCGGCGTTCCGGTGCTGATCGCCGGCGCCCTGATGGCGATCTCGATGCTCCCGGCGCCGATCCGCGATGCCGGCCAGCACGCGATCGAGGTGCGCAAGGCGATCATCGCGGCGGTGCTGGCCCTTCTCTCACTGCTCGGCGCGCTGACCTGGCGGCCGTTGGGCTACGCCTGCCTGCTGGCGTTGGCGGTCGCGGCGGTGCCGGTGGTCAGCGCCCTGCGCGCCCGGCGTCGACGGGACACGGCGGAGCCCCGGGGACGCGGCGGGGCCACACCGGAGGGCGGTGGCAGCCGTGGATGATGCACCGTCCGCCGAGGATCTGGGCCGCCTGCGCTCGGAGGTCGAATCCGACCGCGCGGCAGTACGAGGCGAGCTGAGCGAGCTCCTCCGCACGGTGCGCCTGATCGGCCAGAAGGTCGACTGGCTGATGGCCAACGCGTTGATCACCGCCGATGCGCCGATCTGCGACCTGGACGGGGACGTCGACGAGGCCATGGTGAAGCTGGCCGCGAAGGTCGAGCGAGGCGAGCGCTTCCAGGACGAGCTGCTCGACAGCACCGCCCGCAAGGACCTCAAGGTGGCCGTTGACCGGCACTGGGAATGGGGCCGCAAGCTCGATCAACGCCAGGCGACGGTCGCCACGTTGAGCGAGGCGATCGTCGGCGAGGACGAGACGGCCGCGGTGCGGGCGGGCGAGGAGTTCCCCGCCGCTTGGCATGCGCTGACCGACGTCGAGCAGGAAGGACCTCGGCTGGAGAGCGCCGCTCAAGTGGCCCGCGAGCGATTGGAGGCCGACGACGCGGTACGCCGCAAGCACGGCAAGGACATCGACGCTGTCGGCCACGCGTGGCAGGAGCTGTGCCGGCAATTGCGTCACATGATCGACGCCGGCGTGGCCTCGCAGGCGCTCTTCCCGGGCTGGTTTCGCGACACGCTCGGGCTGGCCCCGCCGCCCGACGCGCCGACGCGGTGGTTCGAGCTCGCGACGGAGATCCTCGCCTACCGCATCACGTACCGCGTCACGAGCGACGACTTCCCGCTCGGCGATCCACCCCCGGGCGACGCTTCGGCGCGGCGCCGGGATTGGTACCAGCGACTGCGCGCCGGCCTGGCCCGGCTCACGTAACTTATCCGCCGGATACTGCGGGCCGCGCTTCTTCGCCGCGGCTCAGGCCGGCACCCCGGGCTTGGCCGCGATAGGACAGTCGCGGCGCCGGGGCTCTTCGCGCGAGCGCTCATCGCCTGGTGGTTGCCTCCCTCTGGTCGCCTTCCGCTGTCTGGCGCGATCTTGATACGGATCGTGCGCCATCGCGCTCTGCGGATATCAAGATCCACAAGGGTCGACAGCCGTACTGTATTTATCGTGTTAAGCCGGGCATCTCACCAAGATCATATGACTCTAGACAGCCATGATCATTTACCCCATCATGTGCTCCGTAGGGCAATTCGAGACACGGGGGCAGCCAAGGAGGCAGTCCATGTCCCGTCGCATTACATCCTTGCTCGCCGCGACAACGTTAGTTGCGGGATTGGCCGTCAGTGTGCCGACGGCCCGGGCAATTCCGTCCCACAACGGCGCCGTAGATACCGCGAAGACCACGGCGACCGCTCCCCAATCCGCCACCGATGCGCAGCAGCTCATCAAGCTTCTTAACCAGGTCGAAAAGCAAATCAAGCAAGCTCAGAAGAGTGGCAAGGTCTCACCGCACGACCTTGGCCTGGGTTCGCTGATCAGTGGCGTCGAGGCCAGCGTGCTCGGCCTGCTGAACACCGTGACGACCGCCGCAGGCCTGCCGGCGCTGCCGGGCCTGCCCGGAACGTCCAGCCTGCCGCCGGCGACGCAGCTCGAGCAGCAGGTGAAAGACGCCGTGGGCAAGATGAAGCCGGCCGACCTGGGTGGTCTGGGCGGTCTTCTGGCGACTGTTGAGGGTCTTGTCCTGGGGCTCCTCAACACAGTGACCGGACTGCTGGGCCTGCCCCCGCTGCCGGGCCTGCCGCCGCTCCCCGGTCCCCCCGCTCTTCCGGTGCCCTGACACTGATTCCGGTGCTCTGACACCGTTTCCGAGGCGCTGAGCAGAAGGGATCAGCGTCGGGCAGGTCGCGAGGCATTGTTGCCTCGCGACCTGTCTTTTGCTTCTCAGCCGGTGACGACCACGAGCGGGATCGCGGTCTCGGCCGGGGTCGTCGACCCGTGGTACGCGACGAGCTTGCCGACCGTGTCCGGCTCGTGCTTGCTGGCCAGCACGACGTAATCCTCCCGGCAGACCACGACCACGTCGCCGATGCGCCCCAGGTGCTCGGTCGGCACGGGTCCGAACCATCCGGCCGCGACGGCCTCGTCTCGGCTCACCACATCGGCGACGCGGCCGAGCACCGTGCGCCAGGTCGCGATCACGTCGTCGCGGGCGCCGCGTCGGGTGTGCAGGTAGCGCACCCGTGCCTCACCGGCCACGATGCGAACCCCGGCGGACAGCCGGCGGTCGGCGTCCAGGTCGACGCGATGGTCGGGGGGCACGTTCACCCCGCCGTGGTCGGCGGTGACCAGCAGGGCCGCGTCCGCGGGCAGGCCGTCGATCAGCCGCTCGAGCAGACGATCGACCTCGGCGGCCGCCACCCGCCAGTGCGTCGAGTCGATGCCGAACAGGTGCGCCGCGTTGTCGAGGGTCGGGTGGTAGCCGAGGACCAGGCGGGACGGACCGGCCAGCTCGGCGAGCATCCGCTCGGCCAGGACGTCCGGGTCGGCGGCGTCCACGTACCGGGCGCCCCGGTAGGCGGAGACGGTGAGGCCGCTGCCGGCGAAGTCCGGCCGCGACACCACGCTTGTCGGGATGCCGGCCGCCGAAGCGAGCTCGAACTGGGTGCGCACCGGCTGCCAATCGGCCGGATCCGGCGTCCCCCGCCAATCGATGTGGGTGAGCACTCGCCGCGTTCCCGGGACGTTGACCGTGAAGCCGAGGACACCGTGCGCACCGGGCAGCGCGCCGGTGCCGAGCGAGACGAGACTCGTCGGCGTCGTCGACGGGAAGCAGCTGGCCAGCTCGGTCAATCGGCCGAGGCGCCCGGCCAGTACATCGGCCAGGACCGGGGCAACCGGCGCGGCGACCGGCAGCAGGTGATAGCCCAGACCGTCGACGAGCAGCACGGCGAAGCGCCGGACGTCGGGCAGGTCGAGGCGGTCGGCGCGGTCGGGCGCGCCGAGCACGGCGAACGCGCTCGGCAGGATGTCGGCGATCGTCGCTGTCATCGCCAGGAGCGCTGGTCGGCCTCGACGAGCGCGGCCAGATCGGCGACCGTGATGTCCACCAGGCTCGGCACGACCGTGCGGCCCGGGGCCGGCTCGAGAGGTACCTCGCTCGGCACGGCCAGCACGGCACATCCGGCCGACTCCGCGGCGGCGATGCCCAGCGGCGAGTCCTCGATCGCGACGCAGTCGGCGGCTCGGACATCGAGCAGCTCGGCGGCTCGCAGGTACGGGTCCGGCGCCGGCTTCGGGTGCGGCACCTCGTCGCCGCAGACGGTCGCTGCGAAGTACTGCCGGCCGATCGTGTCGAGGGCGATCTCGGTCAGCCGGCGATGGGTGGACGTCACGAGCGCCGCCGGTAGCCCCGCGTCGTGCACGGCGACGAGCAGCTCGCGCGCGCCGGGCTTCCAGACGAGCGACGTGCGGAACAGCTCGGCGGTGCGGTCGGTCAGGTACGCGCCGCTGCTCTCCGGGTCGGCGTCGATACCGAGGTCGTGGTGCATGATCGCGATCGACCGGGCCAGGCTCGAGCCCACCATGCGGCGGCGCGCGGCGTCGGACAGTTCACCGCCGAGGTAGTGCGCGAGATCGTCGAGGGCGACGTCCCACACCTTCTCCGAGTCGAGCAGCGTGCCGTCCATATCGAACAGCACTGCGGCTAACTGGTCGCTCACTCGTCGTCGGTGCGGTAACCGAGGTTGGGCGAGAGCCAGCGCTGCGCCTCGGCGACGGTGAAGCCCTTGCGCTTGGCGTACTGCTCGACCTGGTCGCGCCCGATCTGGCCGAGCACGAAGTACTGCGACTGCGGATGGGAGAAGTACAGCCCACTCACCGACGCACCCGGCCACATGGCCATGCTCTCGGTGAGCTCGATCCCGGCATTGGTCGAGACGTCGAGCAGATCCCAGATCGTCTGCTTCTCGGTGTGCTCGGGGCAGGCCGGGTAGCCCGGAGCCGGGCGGATACCGACGTAGCGCTCCTTGATCAGTTCCTCGTTGTCGAGGTGCTCGTCGGCCTGGTACGCCCAGAACTCGGTCCGCACGCGCTGGTGCAGCCGCTCGGCGAACGCCTCGGCCAGCCGGTCGGCCAGCGACTCGAGCAGGATCGCGCTGTAGTCGTCCAGAGCGGCCTTGAACTCCTTGGCCTTCTCCGGGGCTCCCAACCCGGCGGTGACGGCGAATGCGCCGACATAGTCGCGCAGCCCCGTGTTGCGCGGCGCCACGAAATCGGCGAGCGAGCGATGCGGCACCCCCGGACGATGCTCGGTCTGCTGCCGTAGTTGCCGCAGCGTGGTGAGCACCGAACGGCGCGACTCGTCGGTGTAGACCTCGATGTCGTCGTCGTCGACGGTGTTGGCGGGGAAGAGCCCGAACACCCCGGATGCCGTCAGCCACTTCTCGGCGATGATCGAGTCGAGCATCCGTTGGGCGTCGTCCCACAGCCTGCGCGCGGTCTCGCCGGACGCCGGGTTGTTCAGGATGTCGGGGTACTTGCCTTTCATCTCCCACGCATTGAAGAACGGCTGCCAGTCGATGTAGCCGCGCAGCTCGGCGATGGGGTAGTCGTGGAACGTCTTGACGAACTGCTTGGCCAGGACCTCGGCCCGCTCACTGTCGTGGTGCACGTCGGGGGCCTGCTGCGCGAGCAGGTGAGGGCGCGGCGGACGGTAGGACGACCAGTCGATCGGGGTACGGTCGGCCCGGGCCGCGTCGATCGACAGCAGCTTCTTGGCCTCCGACCGCGCGGCATGCCGCTCCCGCAGCGAGTCGTACTCGGCGTCGAGATCGGCCAGCAGAGTCGGCCGCTGCTCGTCCGAGAGCAGCGCCGCGACCACCGGCACCGACCGCGACGCGTCCTTCACCCACACGACGGGACCGTGGTACTTCTTGTCGACCTTCACCGCGGTGTGTGCGCGCGAGGTCGTGGCCCCGCCGATCAGCAGCGGGATGTCGAAGCCCTGCCGCTCCATCTCGGACGCGAAGTTGACCATCTCGTCCAGCGACGGCGTGATCAGGCCGGACAGTCCGATGATGTCGGCGTCGTGTTCCTTGGCCGCGTCCAACACCTTCTGCGCGGGCACCATCACGCCGAGGTCGATGACGTCGTAGTTGTTGCACTGCAACACGACCCCGACGATGTTCTTGCCGATGTCGTGGACGTCGCCCTTGACCGTCGCCATGACGACGGTTCCGTTTGACCGGCCCGCGTCCTCTGGCGACTTGCCCGCCTCGATGAACGGGATGAGATAGGCGACCGCCTTCTTCATCACGCGCGCGGACTTCACCACCTGGGGCAGGAACATCTTGCCAGCGCCGAACAGGTCGCCGACGACGTTCATCCCGGCCATCAGCGGACCCTCGATCACCTCGATGGGCTGCCCGCCGCGGGTCTCGATGAGCGCGCGCAGTTCCTCGGTGTCGGACTCGGCGTAGGCGTCGATGCCCTTGACCAGGGCGTGCGTGATCCGCTCCTCGACGGGCAGCGAGCGCCATTCCTCGGTGGCCGCCTCGACCTTGGCCCCGTCGCCGGCGAACTCGCCCGCGATCTCGAGCAGCCGCTCGGTGGCGTCGGGACGGCGGTTGAGGATGACGTCCTCGATGCGTTCGCGCAGCCGCTCGTCGACCTGGTCGTAGACGACGAGCGCACCGGCGTTGACGATGCCCATGTCCATACCCGCGGCAATCGCGTGATAGAGGAACACCGCGTGGATCGCCTCGCGCACCGCGTTGTTGCCGCGGAAGGAGAACGAGACGTTCGAGACGCCGCCGGACACGAGCGCACCCGGCAGGTTCGCCTTGATCCAGCGGGTCGCCTCGATGAAGTCGACGCCGTAGTTGGCGTGCTCCTCGATGCCCGTCGCCACCGCGAAGATGTTCGGATCGAAGATGATGTCCTCGGCCGGGAAGCCGACCTCGTCCACGAGGATGCGGTACGCGCGCTCGCAGATCGTCTTGCGGCGTTCGAGGTTGTCGGCCTGGCCGTCCTCGTCGAAGGCCATGACCACGACCGCAGCACCGTACTTGCGGCACAGCGTCGCCTCGCGCCGGAACTTCTCCTCGCCCTCCTTCATGGAGATGGAGTTGACGATCGGCTTGCCCTGCACGCAGCGCAGGCCGGCCTCGATCACGTCGAACTTGGACGAGTCGACCATGAGGGGAACGCGGCTGATGTCGGGCTCGCTGGCGATCAGCTTGACGAAGCGGTCCATCGCCGCGACGCCGTCGATCATGCCTTCGTCCATGTTGATGTCGATGACCTGCGCGCCGCTCTCGACCTGCTGGCGGGCCACCGTCAACGCGGTGTTGTAGTCGCCGTCGCGGATCAGGTTGCGGAAGCGGGCCGAGCCGGTGATGTTGGTGCGCTCACCGACGTTCACGAACAGCGACTCGTCGGTGATCGTCAGCGGTTCGAGGCCGGACAGCCGGCACGCGGTGGCGACGCTCGACGGCACCCGCGGCGCGAGGCCGCGCACGAGTTCGCTCATGGCCTTGATGTGATCCGGCGTCGTGCCGCAGCAGCCGCCCAGGATGTTCACCAGTCCGCTCTCGGCGAACTCACGCACGATCGCCGAGGTCTCCGAGGGCGACTCGTCGTACTCGCCGAACGCGTTGGGCAGCCCGGCGTTCGGGTAGCAGGAGATGAACGTGTCGGCGAGGCGCGCGAGCTCGGCCAGGTAGGGCCGCATCTCCTTCGCGCCGAGCGCACAGTTCAACCCGACCAGCAGCGGCCGGGCGTGCCGGACCGAGTTCCAGAACGCCTCGGTGACCTGGCCGGACAGGGTGCGCCCCGACGCGTCGGTGATCGTCCCGGAGATCATCACCGGCCAGCGCCGGCCGCGCTGCTCGAACAGCGTCTCGACGGCGAAGATCGCGGCCTTGGCGTTGAACGTGTCGTAGATCGTCTCGATGAGCAGGATGTCGGCGCCGCCGTCGACGAGCCCGTTGGCCTGCTCGACGTAGGCCTCGACGAGTTCGGCGTAGGTGATGTTGCGGGCGCCGGGGTCGTTCACGTCCGGCGAGATCGACCCGGTGCGGTTGGTCGGGCCGAGGGCACCGGCCACGTAGCGGGGACGGGACGGGTCGGCGGCGGTGACCGCGTCGCAGGCGGCGCGGGCCAGCCGGGCGGATTCGAGGTTGAGCTCGTAGGCCAGGTCCTGCATGCCGTAGTCGGCCAGCGAGATCCGCTGCGCGTTGAACGTGTTCGTCTCGACGATGTCCGAACCGGCGTCGAGGTAGGCGCGGTGGATGCCACTGATCGCCTCGGGCTGGGTCAACGTCAGCAACTCGTTGTTGCCCTGGACGTCGCTGGCCCAGTCGGCGAACCGGGTGCCGCGGTACTCGGCCTCACTGAAGGTGTGGCGCTGGATCATCGTGCCCATCGCGCCGTCGAGGAACAGGATGCGCGAGGACAACAGCTCACGGAGGGACTCCGTCGCGTCCGGGCGCAACGAAACCTCGGAATTCGCCATTCCCCTAGGCTACCGGCGCGGCGCTGCCATTAACGGCCCGCCAGGCGGCCTCGGGAACACTCCGGCCTCCGATCCGTCTTCCTGAAGATCCCGGCGAGACACCGGTCGTAGGCTGAACCCATGACCGAGTTCGCCGAGGAGCACCCGCGAGCCGAGCTCGAGGCCGAGGGCTGGCCCGAGCTCACCGACGCGGTGCTCGTCGCCGCGTTCGAGGGCTGGAACGACGCCGGCGACGCCGCGACCGGTGCCATCGAGCACCTGGAGCTGATCTGGGACGCCCAGCCGCTCATGGCCATCGATCCGGACGAGTACTACGACTTTCAGGTCAACCGCCCGACGGTGTCGATGGTCGACGGCGTGACCCGCCGGGTCTCGTGGCCGACCACCCGGATGTCGGTGTGCCGGCCGCCCGGCGCCGCGTTCGATCTGGTCCTCGTCCGGGGCATCGAGCCGAACATGCGCTGGCGGGCGTTCTGCGACGAGCTCCTCGACGTCATGCGCGCCCTGGACGTTCGGGTCGTCGTCACACTGGGCGCGCTGCTGTCCGACACGCCGCACACCCGGGCCACACAGGTCACCGGCACGTCCTACGACCAGGCATCCGCGCACAAGTACGGGCTGGAGCAATCGCAGTACGAGGGCCCGACCGGCATCGTCGGCGTGCTACAGGACGCCTGCGTGGCGGCCGGCATCCCGGCGATCTCGTTCTGGGCCGGGGTGCCGCACTACGTGTCCCAGCCGCCGAACCCGAAGGCGACGCTCGCGCTGCTGCACCGGGTCGAGGAGGTGCTCGACGTGCCGATCCCGCTCGCCGAGCTGCCCCAACAGTCCGACGAGTGGCAGAAACTCGTCGACGAGATGGCCGCCGAGGACGACGAGGTCACCGAGTACATCCGCAACCTCGAGCAGCGCGACGACGAGATCGACCGGGGCGCGATGGGTGCGACCTCGGGCGATGCCATCGCCCGCGAGTTCGAGCGCTACCTGCGCCGGCGTGACCGCGGTGGCGGCTTCGGGCCGGGCGGCCTCGGCCCCACCGCCGGCGGTTGAGCCGTCCCGACTCAAAGGTCGTAGAGCACAGCGAGCTCTCGAGGCCGGGACGTCGAGCTGAGCACGTCGGTCGAGTCGCAGACCTGGTCCACCGAGCCGATCAGCGGCTGGTCGCGCAGCTGCGGGTCGGCGATGGCGGCCTGGCAGGTGTCGGCCAACCGTCCGGCGAGCAGTACCTGGAACGGGCGGTCGTGGAAGGGTCGCGGCGACGGGTCGACGGTGTCGGCGACGCCGAGCGCGTTGTGCCGCCGGGCCACGAACTCGTAGGCGGCGACCAGTGCCTGCTCTCGCGCCGGGTAGTCGCCCGCCGCTAGCACCCGGTCCAGGATCGGCGCCAGCTCGGCGTACGCATCGAGTTCGCGAAACGCGGTGCCCAGCCACTTGAGGTACGGGCAGTAGGCGCGTTCCTGCAGGAAGCTCAGCCGCAGTATGTCGCGGGCCAGCCGTCCGGCCAGCAGTCGCGAGCCCAGTTCGTCACCTACCTCGGCGGCCCGACCGACCAGGTGCTCTTCCTCTTCGATCCGGTGCCAGCCGCTGGCCATCAACCACAGCCACACGTCGTCCGGGTACCAGGCCAGCCGGGACCGCGCGGCGGCCAGCCCACCGGTGGGATCGGCGTACACCGCGCCGCGCACTACCCCGAGGATCAGCTGCTGGGGAATCAGCAGCCAGTCGCGGGTGGTCAGCTCGCGGGACGCGTCGACGCCGAGCTGACCGGTCAGCCAGTCCGGCAGCGTCGTCACATCGACCCAGTGCCGTGGCGGCTGGCCGGCCCAGCCGAACCGCACCGGCCAGCCCTCGAAGGTGTCCGGCAGGCTCGACTCGACGGCTCGGCGGGCGTCCGTCACGTCGGCATCGCTGACGAACAGCTGCAGCCGTGGACCCCAGCCGTGGTCGACCGACCGCTCGGTGTCGTACCCAAGGACGTCCGAGCCCCAGCCGAGTAGGGCGGCGCCGTGTGGCCAGGGACGGATCAACGGCTCGACGACATCGCGGTAGAACCGCCGACTCAGCTTCTGCCCGGACGCGAACACCCGTCCAGCTTGCCGGTTAGGACAACTCCTTACCGGGATCGGTGATGGTTGCGGCGCGAACGCCTGCCCACGCCGAGTCCGTAATCCGGGTGCTCGGTTTAGACTGCCCAGCGCCGCTTACTTTGTCCGGAAGCCACCTGGGGTTGACGCGCCGATGATCTCGGTTCAGTGGGGATCCGCCACCGACGCCGGACGCGTCCGCGAGATCAATGAGGACAGCTACCTGGTGGCCCCCAGCGTGTTCGTCGTGGCCGACGGTATGGGCGGGCACGCCGCCGGTGAGGTGGCCAGCGCGATCGCGGTCGGTGAGTTCCGGGCGCTGGCCGAGAAGCCCGAGCTGCGCACCGAGGAGATCGCCGAGGCGATCGCCCGGGCCAACCAGCAGATCCTCGACAGCGGCACGAAGCACGACACCCGCAAGGGCATGGGCACGACGCTGGCCGGGCTGGGCGTCGTCCGGGCGGGGGGCTCCCCGCACTGGGCGGTGTTCAACGTCGGCGACTCGCGGGTCTACCACTACGTGCACGGCGAGCTGCACCAGGTGAGCGTCGACCACTCCGAGGTGCAGGAGCTGATCTCCGCCGGCTACATCACGCCCGAGGAAGCCAAGACGCACCCCGACCGCAACGTGGTCACCCGCTCCCTCGGCACCGATCCGGGCCCGGTGCCCGATATCTGGGTGTTCCCGCCGGTGGCCGGTGAGCGGTTCCTGATCTGCTCCGACGGCCTGCCCCGCGAGCTCGAGGACGGCGAGATCGAACAGATCCTGCACCGCGAGACGATCGCGCAGGAAGCGGCCAACGCGCTGGTCACCCGCGCCGTCGAGGCCGGGGGGCACGACAACATCACCGTCGTGGTGATCGACTTCGCGGGCAGCCTGGCCGAGGGGCTGTCCCCCGAGATCGACGAGGACACCGCGCCACGGCAACAGGGACTCGTGGGATTCTGACGATCATGTCCTCCGATGCTGCGTACACACCGGGCTCCTGGGTCGCCGTCGGCGCCGAGGCCGGGTGGCTACTCGTCGATATCGACCCGACCGACGCGATCGTGCTCCAGGCCTGGTCGTTGCTGCGTAGCGGCGCCGAGATCGACGAGATTCTCGACGCGGTGCTGCAGCGGGGGTTGCGGGCGGTGAACAACTTCGCGCTCGTGCGGGTGTCGGGCGATCGCCGCGCGGTCGTCGTGCGCGGCAGCGCCGCGGCCACGATCACCGTCGACGGCACGGACGAGCAGGTGAGCGCCGAGGGGGTCGCCACCTGGCGCGAGCACGCCCTACCGGGGAACGCGGCCGCGGTGCGGCTGCGGGCCGACGCGACGGCGAGCGACACCGCCGAGGCCCCGCTCTCACCGGGGGTCACGCTCGCCTCGAGCCTGCGGCTGAGCCTGAGCGACGCGCCGCTACCAGTGGCGCCGGCCGAGCCTTCCGGGCCTCCCGCCGCTGCGGTGTCATCCGGGCCTCCCGCACCGTCCGGGCCTCCCGCGGCTCCGGTGTCATCCGGGCCTTCTCCCGCGGTACCGGCTGCCGCGCCACCGGCACCCGAGCCGGTACCTGAGCCAGCGCCGGCCCCGGTGCCCTCCGCCGCAGCGCAGCTCAACGGCACCGCTCCGCCGCCACTGCCCATGCCGCCGGAGCCTGCTGTCGCCGACGAGCCGCCCGCCGGTACGCCGGACGTTGGGCCGCCGCCCGCCGGTACACCTGACGGGCCGCCGGACGTTGGTCCGCCTGCCCAGGCCTCCGAGCCCGACCCGGACTCCGGGCCATCACCGGACACCGAGCCGCCCATCATCCCGTGGCTGGAACCGCCGCCACCCCCGGAGGCAGCCGCGCCACCGCCGCCACCCCCGGGTCCGCCCCCGGTGTCCGTCGAGCAGGTGCCGCCGCAGGCTGCCCTGCAGCCGCCGCCGGGTCCCGAGCCGGAGCCGGACTCGATGGCCTGGCTCGCCGCCGTGAAGCCGCTCGGACCGCCGTCCGACGACAGCCAGCCCTACCGCAACGGCCTGCCGCCGGGCGTCGTGTCCGGCGGCGGGGGCATCGGCCGTGAGGGGATAGCTCCTCCCCCGCCCGCGCCGGGCACGCCGCCGGGCGCACCGCCACCCGGGCCGCCGGCCGGGGTGCCGGCCTGGCCAGCGCCACCGCCCGGTCCGCCGGCGCCGGACTCGCCCGACTCGACCATCAGCCGGGCCTCGTTGACCGGGATGGCTGGGCTGGCCGATCAGCCCGGCCCGTCCGGACTGATGGTGCAGGCGGTGCGCTGCCAGCACGGCCACCTGAGTCCGCCGATGGCGGTGTCCTGCCGCGTGTGCGGTTTCCCGCTCATGGGCCAGGCCCCGGTCACCGTCCCGCGTCCGACCCTCGGCGTGCTGCGGCTCTCGACCGGCGACGTCGTGCCGCTGGACCGCACGGTGATCATGGGACGTAACCCCAAGGCCGACGAGTCCAACGAAGCCGAGCGCCCGCACGTCGTGCGCCTGCCGAGCCCGGGCCATGACATCTCCCGCACCCACGTCGAGATCCGCCTGGACGGGTGGCACGTGCTGCTCACCGACCTCAACTCGGTCAACGGCACCGTGGTCACCCCGCCGTGGCAGGAGCCGCAGCGGCTACGCCCGAACGAGGCGGTGCCGATCGAGCCGGGCACGGTGGTGAGCCTCGCGGACGAAGTCACGTTCCGGTATGAGGTCACTGGGTGAGCCGAGCGTGAACAACACCGCCGGGCGCACCGCCCAGCCACCGGAATTGCCAGGACTGCTGTACATCGCACCGCTGGGCTCGGGCGGCTACTCCAACGTCTACCTCTACGAGCAGCAGATGCCGCGGATGAAGGTCGCGGTCAAGGTGCTGTCGGCGCAGAACCTGTCCGAGCAGGCCCAGCGCCAGTTCAGCGCCGAGGCCAACGCCATGGCCCAGCTGGCCGACCACCCGCACATCGTTCAGGTGTTCCGGGCCG
>Ga0137412_10001520_pt1 | contig 18155 bp, 14 predicted proteins | sample CZODoug2_1_16fun_FD_122160 | JGI IMG/M metagenome (GOLD analysis project Ga0137412, IMG submission 122160) | Vadose zone soil fungal communities from Angelo Coast Range Reserve, California, USA - CZODoug2_1_16fungal (Hybrid Assembly) | ecosystem: Environmental > Terrestrial > Soil > Vadose zone...
TCGATGAACTCGTCCATCACCGCGTGCCACTGCATGGCCCGGATCTCGTCGCCGGCGGCGCGGGCCTGGTTGAGGTGATCGCGCACAAAAACAAGGCAGCGCCCGATTCGTGTGGTGTCTGCGATCGTTGCCATATCTGACCTCCCTCGACACGGGAAAGAAAGACCGGTGGGCATCATTGGCGCTCGGCCAGTCTTCGCATCGTCGCACGGAATAGGTGGACTTCGCTCACCGACACACGTTGCGCGGCCGAGTAGCGCGAGCAGTCGCCTAGCCGATGTGCAGCGGGTCGATCTGCACCCGGACCGGCTCGTGGACTTGCCGGGCGCTGACCACGGCGACGCCGCGGCGCAACTCGGCCGCCAACGCCAGGCCCTGCTCGCGGCGCACCCGCACCAGCATTCGGCTCACCGGCACGTCGGCCGCGATCCCGGGCGGTCTCCGTGCGCCCGCCGGCAACGGCACCGGTCCGAGCAGCTCCGCGCTGTCCGGCAGCCGGATTTCCTCGAGCAACCCCGTCACCGCCTCACCGGGGCCGTCGAGAGCGGCCATGTGCACGCTCGGCGGTAACGCGACTTCGGTGCGCGCGGCCAACTCGGCCTCTGCATGGCCGACCGGATCCCAGCGGATCAGCGATTGCACTGTGGGAACAGATGATTCGGCGACGACCACCACTACCCCACCGTTGTCGCGGGGCCGCACCAACGCCGCGGCAGCCATCCATCGCCGCAGAGTGTCCTCGGCCGCGCGCAGATCCTGACGCCCGAGTAGCGCCCAGCTGTCCAGCAACAGGGCCGCCCCGTAGCCGCCGACTGCGCGGGGTTCAGCACCGGGCGTGGCCACCACCAACGCCGGACGATCGTCGACCTCGGACACCATCGCTTCGCCGGCCGAGGTGATCACAGTCGTACCGGAAAAGGCGCGGCCGAGCTCTTCGGCGGTGCGCCGGGCGCCCACCACGACGGCGCGCACCGCGTCCGACCCGCAGCGGCCGCAGCGCAGCGCGGCGTCGGCCCGGCCACACCAACGGCATACCGGGGCCGTGCCATCGCGGTCAGCCAACGACAGCGGGCCGGTGCATTGACGGCAGCGGGCAATCGCCCGGCAGCGCGCGCAGGCCAGCGAGGGGACATAGCCGCGCCGTGGCACCTGCACCAGCACCGGCGCCTCGGCCTGCAATGCCGAGCGGGCGGCGCGCAGAGCCACCGACGGCAGCCGTGCGGTGCGCGCCGCCGGATCCCGCTCGTCGGCGTATCCACCGTCGTCGAGGGCCACCACCCGCGGCGAGCGGGCGCGCACCACCGGCCGCGTCGCGACCAGGTCATGCGCCCACCCGCTGCACACCAGCGCGTGCGCTTCGGCGGTGCGGGCATATCCCCCGATCAGCGCGGCGCAACGCATCTGATGGGCACGCAGCATCGCCACCTCGCGCGCATGCGGGTACGGGGCCCGCGGCTCGGCCAGCGTGTCGTCGCCGTCGTCCCACACCATGACCAGGCCCAGGTCGCTTATCGGCGCGAACACCGCGCTGCGGGTGCCGATCACCAGCCGTGCGCTGCCCCGCAGCGCGGCCAGCCAGCGCCGGTAGCGCGCGGCCGGACCCAAGCCCGCCGACAACGCCACCACACCTGCTTCGTCGAGCAACGCCGTCGCGGCCCGAAACAGCGTGTCCACGTCCCGCTGATCCGGCACGACCGCCAATACAGCGCGCCCGGTCCGCACGGTTTGCGCGGCAGCCTCGGCGAAGCGATCGGCCCACACGTCGCCGGGCAGCGCCTGCCACACCGCGCGAGCTGCCCGCGACTCCGCCAGCGCGGTCAGGAATTGCCCGCCGCTGCCGTAGGCCTCCCACCCCACCCGGTCGACGGCGGATACAGCGGAAAGCTCTGGCACCGTTTGGTTTTCACGCTCCACCTTGGCGTGTCGGGGCGGCACCGCCAGCCGTAGCACGTCGGCGCGGGTGCCGGCATAGCGCGCGGCGACGGCGTCGACCAGCCGACGGATCTCCGGGGTGAGCACCGCCTCGGCAGACACCACGCGGTCCAGCCAGGCCAGCTTGCCGACGTGATCGGTTTCGGTGCGGCGCTCCAGGATGAACCCGTCGACCAGCCGGCCGTGGAAGCGCAGCCGCACCCGCACACCTGGCTGGGCGTCGTCGGATTGCTCCTTGGACACCAGGTAGTCGAATTCGCGGTCCAGGTGCGGCACCGACAACATCGGCAGCACCCGCGCGATCGGCTCGAATGCAGCGGGCTGCCGGGTCCGCGTGGTCACTCGCCAGGTGTAGCAGAGACGGTCGACACCCGACCGAAGAAGAAGCCCGCCGTGATCAAGACCTGCGCGGCCGCGTACGCCCACCAGATCGGCACTGCCAACGCCTCGCTGCCCAGCACGAACCGGCCGATGCCGATCATCGCGTCCGAGCCCGCGAAGCACACCGCGCCGACCGCCGTCCACAGCGTGGGCAGCCGTGCCAGCAGCGCCGCACACACCATGGCGGCCAGCACGACCATGTACACCGTGACCGGAATGGTCATACCGTCACGACCCAGCTGCGGCCAGAACCACACCAGCAGCCCGACGCACGCCGCGCACATCAACCCCACGGCGATCCAACGGGTCCGCGACCGATCCGACTGCCGCGACGCTCGCGCCAGGGGCAGCAGTGCACCGAGAAAACACAAGTGCGCCAACAGAAATGAGGCCAGTCCGAATACAAAAGACGGTGCCCACCACGGAATGGCCAGCAGCGCGTCGCCGACCGCCGAGAACAGCAGCGCCAGCATCAGCCAGCGCCGCTCGCGAACAACCGGGTGCGCCGCCGCCGCCAACGCCAGCAACAGCGCCATCGACGCCTTGAACGCCGGCTGGGCAAACCACTGCCCGGTCAGCTCCGCGCCCGGCGGCGAACGCAGCGCGGTAATGGTCAGAAACGCCCCGTAGGCGATACCCGCCCATCCGGCGGCCACCCAGGCACTGACCATCACCCGCGGTGCGTACGGTGTCTGCATGCCCAGCGTCGACGACTCCGGATCCGCCATCGATCCCATCCTGCAGAAGGTACTGGACGCCGTTCCGTTCCGGTTATCCGCCGACGACGGCGTCGACGCGGCTCGCCGACAGCTGCGGGATCTGCCACGGCGCAGCTTTCATCCCGAACTTCGGGTGGAGGACCGCGCCATCGACGGGCCGGCCGGGCCGCTCAACATCCGGATCTACTGGCCGCCAACCGATGACGCCGCGCCGCCGGTGGTGGTCTTCTTCCACGGGGGCGGCTTCGTCGTCGGCGACCTCGACACCCACGACGGCACCTGCCGCCAGCACGCCGTCGGCGCTTCGGCGGTGGTGGTGTCGGTCGAGTACCGGTTGGCCCCCGAGCATCCCTACCCCGCGGCGATCGAGGATGCCTGGGCCGCAGTGCAATGGGTCGCCGAGCACGGCAGCGAGATCGGCGCCGACGCGAGTCGGCTTGCGGTAGCAGGAGATTCCGCGGGCGGCAACATCTCGGCGGTGATCGCGCAGCGGTCCCGTGACAATGCCGGGCCGCCAATCCTGTTCCAGCTGTTGTGGTATCCGGCGACGCTGTGGGATTCGTCGCTGCCCTCGTTCACCGAAAACGCGGGCGCGCCCGTCCTGGATAGCGCAGCCGTCGCCGCATTCAGCCGCTACTACGCGGGCGAGATCGACCTGTTCAATCCCCCACCCGGGATGGCGCCGGGCCGGGCCGCGAACCTGGCCGATCTGCCCGCCGCCTACATCGGCGTCGCCGGCCACGATCCGCTGCGCGACGACGGGACGCGCTACGGGGAGTTGCTCGCCGCCGCCGGTGTTCCCGTCGAGGTGCACAACGCCGAGACGATGGTGCATGCGTACCTCGGCTATGCCGGGGTGGTCCCGGCCGCCACCGATGCGATGGACCGCGGGGTGGCTGCACTACGCGCGGCGCTGCATTAGCCGATTTGTAAGGTGGGCCCATGACAGAGCAGATCACCGCCCGACCACAGATCGACACGACGCTGAAAGCACTGGTCGACGCGATCCCGATGACCTTCAAGGCTTCCGACGGCGTCGAGGCCGCACGGGCGAAGCTGAAGCAACTGCAGGCACCCCCGGAGATGCTGCCGGATCTGCGCATCGAGAATCGCACCGTCGGGCATGGTGACGTCACCGACATCCCGGTCCGCATCTACTGGCCCTCGGCTGAGCCCGGCAACCTGCCGATCGTCGTCTTCTATCACGGCGGAGGTTTCGCCCTTGGCGACCTCGACACCCACGACCCGGTGGCCCGCGCGCACGCCGTCGGCGCGGAGGCCATCGTGGTGTCCGTCGACTACCGCCTCGCCCCGGAGCACCCGTTCCCCGCCGGCGTGGACGACTGCTGGGCCGCGTTGCAATGGGTCGCCGAGCACGCCGCCGAACTGGGCGGCGATCCAAGCCGGATTGCCGTCGCCGGCGACTCGGCCGGCGGGAACCTGGCTGCGGTGACGGCGCTGCGCGCCCGCGACGAGGGCGGACCCCCGCTGGCGTTTCAGCTGCTCTGGTATCCGAGCATCACCGCAGACCTGTCGTTGCCGTCGTTCACCGAGAACGCCGGCGCGCCGATCCTGGACGGCGACGTCATCGACGCCTTTCTGCACTGGTACATCCCTGACATCGACATCAGCGATGCGAAAGCTCTGCCGACCTTCATCGCGCCGTCCAATGCCGAGGACTTCTCCGGGTTGGCCCCGGCCTTCATCGGCAGCGCGGAACACGATCCGCTGCGCGACGACGCGGCCCTCTACGCGGGTCTGCTCAACGACGCCGGTGTGCCCGCCGAATTGAGCAACGAATCCACCCTGGTACACGGGTATGTCAGCTTCGCGCTGATCGTCCCGGCCGCCGCCGAAGCAACCAATCGCGGTCTTGCCGCCCTCAAAGCGGCACTGCACTAATCGGTCCATCCTCACAACCGGTACCGTCGGTATCGACTAACCGGCTGTAGCGGCTCGCGAGGGAGGTACCGGTGAACGACAAGCAGCCCGACTACCACTGTCTGATTGTCGGCGCGGGGTTCTCCGGCATCGGCGCCGCAATCAAGCTCGATCAAGAGGGATTCGGCGACTACCTCATCGTCGAGGCGGGTGACGAGGTCGGCGGCACCTGGTACTGGAACACGTATCCCGGTATCGCCGTGGACATTCCGTCGGCGTCGTATCAGTTCTCATTCGAGCAGCGGCCGGACTGGTCGCGCACCTACGCGCGCGGCGGCGAGCTGAAGGCGTACGCCGAACACTGCACCGACAAGTACGGGATCCGGCCGAAAATCCGGTTCAACACCACAGTGCTCGCCGCCGAGTTCGACGACGAGCGGGCGCTGTGGCGGGTCCAGCTCGATCCGGGCGGAGAAGTCACGGCACGATTCGTGTTCAACGCCAGCGGTGTACTCACCGTGCCCAAGCCGCCCGACATCGACGGCGTCGACTCCTTCGGCGGCGCCACCGTGCACACCGCCCGCTGGGACCACACCCTCGACTTGACCGGGAAACGAGTCGCCGTGATCGGCACCGGCGCCTCGGCGGTACAACTCATCCCCCAGATCGCACCGATTGTCGAAGAGCTCACGGTTTTTCAGCGCACGCCGATCTGGTGTTTCCCGAAGTTCGATGTGCCGCTACCCAAACCGGCGCACTGGGCGCTACGGCTGCCCGGCGCCAAGACGCTGCAGCGGCTGATCACCCAGACTTACGTCGAGGTGACCTTCCCGCTGCCGGCCCAATACTTCACCGTGTACCCGCTGGCCCGATGGATGGAGTCACTCGGTCGCGCCTATCTACGACTGAAGGTGCGCGACCCGGCGGTGCGGCAGCAGCTCACCCCGCACTATGCCATCGGCTGCAAGCGGCCCGGTTTCCACAACAGCTATCTGTCGACTTACAACCGCGACAACGTCCGACTGGTGACCCAACCGATCGACAAGATCACGCCCTCGGCGGTGGCCACCACCGACGGCACCAGCCACGACATCGACGTGCTGGTGCTGGCCACCGGTTTTCACGTATTCGACGCCGACAGCACGCCGACCTTTGCGGTCACCGGTACCGGCGGCCTGCCGCTGCAACGGTTTTGGGAAGAGAATCGGGCGCAGGCCTACGAGGGAAACTCCATTCCCGGCTTTCCTAATTTCTTCAGCACAATGGGACCGTACGGCTACGTCGGTTCGTCGTATTTCGCGTTGATCGAAGCCCAGACGCACCACATGCTGCGCTGCCTCAAGCGTGCCCGTCAGCGCGGCGCCACCCGGGTCGAAATCACCGAGGAGGCCAACGCACGCTACTTCGCCGAGCAGATGAGCCGTCGACACCGCCAGGTGTTCTGGCAGGACAGCTGCCGCACGGCCAACAGCTACTACTTCGACAAGAACGGCGACGTGGGGCTACGGCCCGCGACCACCTTCGAGGTGTATTGGCGGAGCCGCCGTTTCGATCTCGACGACTACCGATTCACCGGTTAGAAAGACCGTTGGCAGCCGAAGAAGCTAGATTGCGCGCTTGAGGTCGTCGACCTTGTCGAGACGCTCCCACGGCAGGTCGATGTCGGTGCGACCGAAGTGGCCGTACGCGGCCGTCTGCGCGTAGATCGGACGCAGCAGGTCCAGGTCACGCACGATCGCTCCGGGACGTAGGTCGAACACCTCGGGCACGATCTTCTCGATCTTGACCGGGTCGACGATCGCGCTGCCGAACGTCTCGATGAAGAGGCCGACGGGGGCGGCCTTGCCGATCGCGTAGGCCACCTGAACCTCGACCCGCTCGGCCAGGCCGGCGGCGACGATGTTCTTGGCCACCCAGCGCATCGCGTACGCGGCCGAGCGGTCCACCTTGGACGGATCCTTGCCGGAGAAGGCGCCGCCGCCGTGGCGGGCCCAGCCGCCGTAGGTGTCGACGATGATCTTGCGGCCGGTCAGGCCGGCGTCACCCATCGGCCCGCCGACGACGAACTTGCCGGTCGGGTTGACCAGCACCCGCGTCGACGAGGAGTCCAGCGTCTCGTGAGCGAGGTCCTTGAGGACCGTCTCGAGCACGTGCTTGCGGATGTCGGGGTCCAGCGTCTTCTCCAGGTCGATGCCGTCGGCGTGCTGGGTGGACACCACCACGGTGTCGAGCCGGACCGGTACGTCGTCCTCGTACTCGATGGTGACCTGCGTCTTGCCGTCCGGGCGCAGGTAGGGCAGCGTGCCGTTCTTGCGCACCTCGGTGAGGCGGCGCGACAGCCGGTGGGCCAGTGCGATCGGCAGCGGCATCAGCTCAGGGGTGTCGGTGTTGGCGTAGCCGAACATCAGGCCCTGGTCGCCGGCGCCCTGGGAGTCCAGCGGGTCCGCAGCGCCCTCGACGCGCGTCTCGTGCGCGGTGTCGACGCCCTGGGCGATGTCGGGCGACTGACGGCCGATGCCGATGTTGACGCCGCACGTCGCCCCGTCGAAGCCCTTGTCCGAGTGGTCGTAGCCGATGTCGAGAATCCGCTCGCGAACGGTGTTGGTGATGTCGGCGAAGGCCTCCTTGGCCGTCGTCGTCACCTCGCCGACCACGTGAACCTGCCCGGTGGTCACCAGCGTCTCGACGGCGACACGTGACCGGGGGTCTCCCGCCAGCAGCGCGTCGAGCACCGAGTCGCTGATCGCGTCACAGATCTTGTCCGGATGCCCCTCGGTCACCGATTCGCTGGTGAACAAACGACCCTTTTCGCTCACACCCTCACCCTTCTAAGTCCACATTAAAAACGTTAGTTAGACAAACCATATCTGTTGGCCGGCAAATGTTACCGGCCGGTCTACAGCGCAGGGAGGCTAGGTGGCGTCCCCCGCGCCCCTCTGCAGGAACGTGACGATCGCGTCCACGATACGGCTGGCCATCAGAGTCTTCGAGCCGGGCTGCAGCGCTGACTCGGTGCCGTCGGCGGCCAGCAGCCACCCGTCGTTGTTGTCGACCTCGAAGGCTTTACCGTCACCGACGGCGTTGACCACCAGCAGGTCACATCCCTTGCGCTGCAACTTCGCCCGGGCATGAAACAGCACGTCACCGTTCGCGTCGCCGGTTTCGGCGGCGAAGCCGACGATCCCCCGCATGTTGGGCAGCTGCCCGGCGGCGCGGGCCTGCACGGCCGCGGCCAGCACATCGTCGTTGCGGATGAGGTCGATGGACTGCGGCTCCTCGGCGCCTTTTTTGATCTTCGCGGTCGCAACGTGCGCCGGCCGGAAGTCGGCGACGGCAGCGGCCATCGCCAGTACGTGCACGTCGGGCGCAAGCTTGGACACCGCGTCGCGGAGTTGTTGGGCCGAGCTGACGTGCACAACCTCGACGCCCGCCGGGTCGATCAGGCCGGCGGTGTGCCCGGCGATCAGTGTGACCTCGGCGCCGCGCTGGGCGGCCATCCGCGCCAGCGCGTAGCCCTGCTTGCCCGAGCTGCGGTTGCCGATGAAACGGACCGGGTCGATCGGCTCGCGGGTGCCACCCGCGGTCACCAGCATCTTGACGCCGGCCAGGTCGTAGGGCATCGCGTCGTGCCGTTCCAGCAGCAGCTGGGCGAAGGTGGTGATCTCCTCGGCCTCCGGCAGCCGGCCTGCGCCGCTGTCCTCCCCAGTGAGCCGTCCAGACGCCGGCTCGAGCACCACAGCACCGCGGCGGCGCAGCGTCTCCACGTTGTCGACGGTCGCAGGGTGCTGCCACATCTCGGTGTGCATCGCCGGAGCGAACAGCACCGGACATCGGGCAGTGAGCAGCGTCGCGGTCAGCAAGTCGTCGGCGTGGCCGTGTGCGGCACGCGCCAACAGGTCGGCGGTGGCGGGCGCAACGACGACGAGGTCAGCACCCTGACCGATGGCGACGTGCGGCACCCGCGGAACGTCGTCGAATACCCCGGTCTGGACTGGTTCGCCGGACAGTGCTTCGAAGGTGGCGGCCCCGACGAATCGCAGCGCGGATTCGGTGGGGATGACGCGGACCGAGTGGCCGGCCTCGGTGAGTTGACGAACGACGGTGGCGGCCTTGTACGCGGCGATGCCCCCGGCGACGCCGACGACGACCCGCTTACGGCCCGTCCGCTTCTCATCCGAGAGGCTCATCGCAAGCCCGCCTCGAGTCCGCTACTCGCCTTCGGTGTGCTCAAGCAAGTCGCCGTGGATCTCGCGCATCGCGATCGACAGCGGCTTTTCCTGCAACCCCGGCTCGACCAGCGGGCCGACGTATTCGAGGATGCCCTCGCCGAGCTGGTTGTAGTAGTCGTTGATCTGACGGGCACGCTTGGCGGCGTAGATCACCAGGGCGTACTTGCTGGACACTCGCGCGAGCAACTCGTCGATGGGCGGGTTGGTGATGCCCAGTGGCGTGTCGTAGGCGCCGATGCCACCTGCCGACGCGTCGAACTGGTCGGGGACGGCGGCTAGCGAAGCGTCGGTCTGTGAATTACTCACGTAAATATTCTCCTGGCGGCCTAGAGCGGGTGTGCGGCTAAAGCTGAATAGAGTCTGGATGCCGGGTCACGCCGTATCAGGCGCACTTCCAACCAGCAATGATACCAATTCTGAGCATGCAGTTTCCAATTGACTGTTTACCACGACCTCGTCGAAGTCGTCTTGAGCCGCCAATTCCATGCGTGCCGTGGTGAGCCGGCGCTCGATCACCTCGGGTGTCTCGGTCCCGCGACCGACCAGGCGGGCTTCCAACGCCTCCCAATTCGGCGGGGCCAGAAACACCGTGAGCGCCTCGGGCATCGCGCGTTTGACGGCGCGGGCGCCGGCTAGGTCGACCTCGATGAGTACCGGGTGCCCCGCGCTGACAGCGTCGCGGACCGGTCCGGCCACGGTGCCCGATCGGTGCAGGCCGCCGTGAATTTCCGCCCATTCCAGCAGGGCGCCGTCGTCGATCAGTTGCTGAAAGCGACTGGGCGTCACGAAGTGGTAGTCGACGCCGTCGACTTCGCCGGGCCGGGGTGCTCTGGTGGTCGCCGACACGCTGAAATGCAGAGCTGGGACTCGCTCACGCAAGCAGCGGACCAGCGTCGACTTACCCACCGCGGACGGACCGGACAGCACGACGACGCGTCCTGTAGCGGGCGCACGACTGCCGTCCGGTCCCCCGTCGGTGTTCAACGACGCTCCTGGAAGATGCCGAGGTTAGCGCCCGGTTCTCCCTCAGGCCCTTCGGCCTGCATCGTCGCCGGACTTAGGCGAAGTCGAACTTTTCCAGCAGAGCCTTGCGCTGACGGTCGCCGAGTCCGCGCAGACGGCGCGTCGGGGCGATCTCCAGCTCGGTCATGATTTCCTGCGCCTTGACCTTGCCCACCTTCGGCAACGCCTCCAGCAACGCGGAAACCTTCATCTTGCCCAAGACCTCGTTGGTCTCGGCATCCTTGAGCACCTGCTGGAGATTGGTGCCGCCGCGCTTCAGCCGGTCTTTGAGCTCGGCTCGCGCTCGACGTGCGGCGGCAGCCTTCTGCAACGCTGCCGCGCGCTGCTCGTCGGTCAACTGGGGAAGGGCCACGATTCCTCCGTATTAGTGATCAACAGCTATCAATCTTTGTTTGTATCGGCCGGGTAAGTCCAGCCAGCGGTGACGACCGTACCCACGCCTGCAGACGAAATCTAACCCGCCCCCCTGGTTGAAGATACAAAAACGCAGCTTGTGGCGTCGAGAAGCCTCCGTCCGGGACGCCCTGGACGGAGGCCGTCAACGGTGCCTTCGCTGCCACCGATCGGCCGGTTTCGCGGCCGCTAAATGTGCTCTACCAGGCCTTTTGCCGAGTGCACCGCTCTCGATCAGCCGTCGGAAAACCTCGCCCCGACCGCCTCCGAACCCCCCGAAAAGCCGAATCTGTGCCGGTCAGGAATGTTGCGGCGTGTCGCGCGTGTCGCCGCGAACAGCACGCCCGGCCCGACAGTGAACGACGTCGTGTCGTAGCTGCGCCGGCTGCGGTCCTGAACGGCTCAGCCGGCCAGATACGCGACCGCGTCGCGCATCCGCTCACCCGCTGCGCGCACCGCTGCAACGTCTGGCCCGGCCCGCAGCACGTCGCGCGACACCGCGGGCAGCAGCTGCCCCGGAACGGCCCCACCCAGGCCGCTCAGCGCCTCGGGCCGACCACCCTGGAAACCGAGGCCCGGTACCAGCACCGGTCCGCCGAGCTCGCTGACGTCGGGCACCTCGGTCACCGTCGCGCCGACCACGACGCCCACCGAACCGGGGCCGGGGCCCATCGCATGGTTGGCCGCTGCGGCCTGGTCGATGATCAACTGGGCCACCGGACGGCCGCCGGCGTCGGCGCCCTGCACGCTCGCGCCCTCCGGATTGGACGTGGCCGCCAGCACGAACACCCCCCGACCGTGTGTCGCAGCGCTATCCAGCAGCGGCTGCAGCGAGCCGAAACCCAGATACGGCGAGGCGGTTACGGCATCGGCGGCCAGCGGCGAGTCACCCGTCCAGGCGGCCGCATAGGCCGCCATCGTCGAGCCGATGTCCCCGCGCTTGGCGTCGGCCAGCACCAGCACACCGGCATCGCGCAACGCGGCCATGGTCCGCTCCAGCACCGCATACCCTGCGGCGCCGTAGCTTTCGAAAAACGCGACCTGAGGTTTGACGACGGCGAAGTCGGCATAAGCCGCCACGCAGATCTCGCAGAACGCAGCAAGGCCGTCCGGGTTGACCGGCAGATCCCATGCCCGCAAGAGTTCGGGATGCGGGTCGATGCCCAGACATAGTGGTCCGCGGCGGGATATCGCGTCGGCCAGCCGGGCGCCGAACCCGGGCATCGCTATTCGCCGCCGTTGTTCAGCGCGCTGTGCAGCTCTTGCAACGAGCGGACCCCGATGTCGCCGCGAATTCCGGCTTCGATGCCCTGGACGGCGGCCGAGGCTCCCTGGACCGTCGTGACGCAGGGAATGTTCACTCCTACTGCGGCCGAGCGGATCTCGTAACCGTCGATGCGTGGGCCCGAATTTCCGTACGGCGTGTTGAACACCATGTCGACCTCGCCGGCGCGGATCGCGTCGACCGCCGACATCGAAGGACGGCCCGGCTGCGCTTCTTCGAAGTGTTTGCGGACCTCTTCGCACGGAATACCGTTGCGGCGCAGCATCTCTGCGGTGCCTTCGGTGGCCAGCACCCGGAAGCCGAGATCAGCCAACCGTTTCACCGGAAACACCAGTGATCGTTTGTCCCGGTTGGCAACCGACACGAACACCGTCCCAGAGGTCGGCAGCGATCCGTAGGCCGCGGTCTGACTTTTGGCGAATGCGCTGCCGAAGTCGCGGTCGATGCCCATCACCTCACCGGTCGATTTCATCTCGGGGCCCAGCAAGGAGTCCACACCCGAACCGTCGGCGCGGCGGAACCGGTGGAACGGCAGCACCGCCTCCTTCACGGCGATCGGCGCGTTCGGCGCGGCGTGGCCGCCGTCGCCGGTGGCCGCTAGTAGGCCTTCGCCGCGGAGCTGAGAGATCGTGGCGCCCAGCATGATCCGGGCGCACGCCTTGGCCAGCGGTATGGCGGTGGCCTTGGAGACGAACGGCACGGTGCGACTGGCGCGCGGGTTGGCCTCCAGCACGTAGAGCACGTCGTCCTTCAACGCGTACTGCACATTGAGCAGCCCGATCACGCCGATACCGTGCGCGATCGCCTCGGTCGCTGTGCGCACCTTCTCGATGTCGCTGCGGCCCAGGGTCACCGGGGGCAGTGCGCACGCCGAGTCGCCGGAGTGAATCCCGGCCTCTTCGATGTGCTCCATGATGCCGCCGATGTAGACCTCGTCGCCGTCGCAGAGTGCGTCGACGTCGATCTCGATCGCGTCCTCCAGGAAGCGGTCCACCAGAACCGGGTGTTCGGGCGACAGCTCGGTGGCGCGGGCGATGTAGCCCTGCAGCGTTTCGTCGTCGTAGACGATCTCCATGCCGCGCCCGCCGAGCACGTAGGACGGCCGAACCAGGACCGGATAGCCGATGTCGGCGGCGATCCGCCGGGCCTGCGCGAACGTCGTCGCCATGCCGTAGCGGGGAGCCGGCAGGCCCGCCGCCGACAGCAGGTCACCGAACGCGCCGCGGTCCTCGGCCAAATCGATGGCTTCCGGCGGGGTGCCGACGATCGGAACACCTTCGTCGGCGAGCCGCTGCGCCAGCCCCAGCGGGGTTTGGCCGCCGAGCTGAACGATGACTCCCACCACGCCGGGGCCGCCGGCGCCGGACAGCTCCTCTGCGTGGAAGACCTCCAGGACGTCCTCGAACGTCAGCGGCTCGAAGTAGAGCCGGTCGGAAGTGTCGTAGTCGGTGGACACCGTCTCGGGGTTGCAGTTGACCATGACGGTCTCAAAACCCGCCTGCGACAGCGTCGTTGCGGCATGCACGCAGCTGTAGTCGAATTCGATGCCCTGCCCGATCCGGTTGGGCCCCGACCCCAGGATCAGCACCTTGGGCCGTTCGGTCTGCGGGGCCACCTCGCTCTCAGTGGCGGGGTCGAGCTCGTAGCTGCTGTAGTGGTAGGGCGTCTTGGCCTCGAACTCCGCGGCACAGGTGTCCACGGTCTTGTACACCGGATGGATGCCGAGCCGCCGCCGCAGCGAGCGCACCCCGTCCTCGCCGGCCAATTCTGGTCGCAACGCTGCGATTTGACGGTCCGACATCCCGCTGTGCTTACACCTGCGCAGCAAGTCGGCATCGAGCACGGCGGCGTCGCTGACTTCTTGGCGTAGCACCAGCAGCTCGGCGATCTGCGCGACGAACCACGGGTCGATGCCGGATGCTTCGGCAACCCGGTCCACCGCTGCGCCGAGGCGCAGCGCCAGTTCGACGTCGTAGAGCCGCCCTTCGGTGGGTGTCCGCAGCCGTTCCAGCGCGTCCTCGGCTTGATTTTCTGCGCCCTGCGGGTCAACGGCCGTCCAGAAGCCGGCGCGGCTGGTCTCCAGCGAGCGCATCACCTTGCCGAGCGCCTCGACGAAGTTGCGGCCCAACGACATTGCCTCGCCGACCGATTTCATGGTGGTGGTCAGCGTCGGGTCGGCGCCGGGGAATTTCTCGAACTGGAACCGGGGCGCCTTGACCACCACGTAGTCCAGCGTGGGTTCGAAGCAGGCCGGGGTTTCCTTGGTGATGTCGTTGAGGATCTCGTCGAGGGTGTAGCCGACGGCCAGTTTCGCGGCGATCTTGGCGATCGGGAAGCCAGTGGCCTTGGAGGCCAACGCACTTGACCGCGACACCCGCGGGTTCATCTCGATGACGATCAGCCGGCCGTCGCGCGGGTCGACCGCGAACTGGATGTTGCAGCCGCCGGTGTCTACGCCGACCTCGCGCAGGATGGCGATGCCCAGATCCCGCATCCGCTGGTATTCCCGGTCGGTCAGCGTCATCGCCGGCGCCACCGTCACCGAGTCGCCGGTGTGCACGCCCATCGGGTCGACGTTTTCGATCGAGCACACCACCACGACGTTGTCCTTGCCGTCGCGCATCAGCTCGAGCTCGAATTCCTTCCAGCCGTAGATCGATTCCTCGATCAACACATTGGCGCTCGGGGATGCGGCCAGACCGGCGCCGGCCATCCGGTCGACCTCTTCGGCGGTGTGCGCCAGGCCCGAGCCCAGACCGCCCATGGTGAACGACGGCCGCACCACCACCGGCAGACCGAGTTCACCGACGGTCTCGCGCACCTCGTCCATGGTGAAACACACCCGGCTGCTTGCCGATTCGCCGCCGACCTTGGCGACGATGTCCTTGAACATCTGCCGGTCCTCGCCGCGCTGGATGGCGTCGAAGTCGGCGCCGATCAGTTCCACGCCGTGGCGCTCCAGCGCGCCGTTCTCGTACAGCGCGACGGCGGTGTTCAGCGCGGTCTGACCGCCCAGGGTGGCCAGCAACGCGTCGATCTTGTTGCCCCGCTCGGCCTGCTGGACAATGACCTTCTCCACGAAGGCGGCAGTGATGGGTTCGACGTAGGTGTGGTCGGCGTATTCGGGGTCGGTCATGATGGTGGCCGGGTTGGAGTTGACCAGGCTGACCTCGAGGCCCTCGGCACGCAGTACGCGGCAGGCCTGGGTGCCCGAGTAGTCGAATTCGCAGGCCTGTCCGATGACGATCGGCCCGGAGCCGATCACCAGAACGTGCTTGAGATCAGTCCGTCGTGGCATTACCCGCTCTCCCCCGTCATCAGGTCGACGAATTGGTCGAACAAGTACTCCGCGTCGTGCGGTCCGGCCGCGGCCTCCGGGTGGTACTGCACCGAAAAGGCCCGTCCGTCAACGAGTTTGACGCCTTCCACCACACCGTCGTTGGCGCAGGTGTGACTGACCACCGCCGCCCCGAACGGTGTGTCGAAACGCTGACCCGCCGCACCCTCCAGCGCGAAGCCGTGGTTCTGCGCAGTGACCGCGACCCGTCCGGTCGCGTGGTCCAGCACCGGGATGTTGATGCCCCGGTGGCCGAACGCCATCTTGTAGGTGGACAGGCCCAGCGCGCGCCCGAAAATCTGGTTGCCGAAACAGATACCGAACAACGGGATACCGGCGCTCAGGACTTCGCGGGTCACCTCGACGATGTGGTCGGCGGTGGCCGGGTCCCCGGGTCCGTTGGACAGGAACACACCGTCGGGCTGGAGCTCGGCGATCTGCTCGAAGGTCGCCGACGAGGGCAGCACGCGGGTGCGCACTCCGCGCCGGGCGAAATTGCGCGGGGTGTTGGTCTTGATACCCAGATCGATCGCAGCCACCGTGAACCGGTGCGACCCTTCGGGTTCCACGACGTAGCTCTCGCCCGTGCTGACTTGGCCGGCCAAGTCGGCACCCAGCATCGGCTGTTGCCCACGCACCCGTTCGGCCAGCTCCTCGGGCGACGCGAGCGATGCACCGGAGAAGACGCCGGCCTTCATCGAGCCGCGGCTACGCAGATGTCGCACCAACGCCCGGGTGTCGATGTCGGCGATGCCGACGATGTGCTGGCGGACCAGTTCGTCTTCCAGTGTTCCGGTGGCCCGCCAGTTCGAGACCCGCGGCGACGGATCGCGCACCGCGTAGCCGGCCACCCAGATCTTGTCGCCACGGCTTTCGCCGTCCTCGCCGTTCCACCCGGTGTTGCCGATCTGCGGGGCGGTGGCCACCACGATCTGCCGGTGATAGCTCGGGTCGGTCAACGTCTCCTGGTACCCGGACATGCCGGTGGAAAAGACTGCCTCGCCGAGGGTTTGGCCGATCGCGCCGAACGTCGTCCCGGTGAAGGTGCGGCCGTCATCGAGGACCAGCATCGCCTTGCCGCGCCGCTGTTCTGCAGCGTTCATCAGCACCACTCCTCCCTATCGCTTCGCCCTGCATCGTCGCCGGCGCGGCTCATCGGGTGCTCTCCGTCAGCCATCGGTCGTACTCGCTGCGGTCGTTGCCGCGAAAGCCGAGATCGATCTCGGCGCCCGACGGCAGGTGCCACCGGATCGCCAGAATCCCATCGGGAGAGCCGGTGCCGCCCTCACCATCCCGCGCCCGCCGCGAACTCAGTCCGGCAGGAACAACCTTGCCGACCATGCCGCGCTCGGTGCGAATGGCCGTAATCGATTCCTGCGGAATCCAGATCGGGCTGGCGCCGCTGCGCTCCACCAAGATTCCCTCCGTGTAGCGGATCAGCACCGCCTTGCTCCGGTAACCCAGATCGCCCACCACGACTCGGTCGTGCCAGCTGGGCGCCAGTGTGCAGCCGACGTAGATCCCGCGGGTCGGCGCGACGATCGGCGACCCCACCATCTCCGGCATCGGTGGCAGTGTGCCGATCAGCTCGGCCTGTCGTCCCGCACGCTTCCGCCAGCCCCGCATCATCAGCTGAATGATGAAGGCGATCAACAGCGCTAGCAGCCCGGCCATGATCAGCGAAGCAACCAGTGTTGCCGAGTTCATGCCGGGCTCTTTCCGTCGCGGGCGGTGATCTTGCCGCGCAGCAGAGTTGCCGTCACAGTGGCCGGCAGCGTCATGGTCTCGTAGGGGGTGTTGGCCGACCGGCTGGCCATGTCGGCACCGGACACCGTCCAGGTGGCATCCGGGTCCACGACGGTCAGATTGGCCGGCTCCCCGATTTCCAGCGGCCGACCGTGGTCGGGCAGGCAGGCGATGCGGGCCGGGTTCTCGCTCATCACCCGCGCGACACCGCGCCATGTCAGCAGACCGGGAATGACCATCGCCTGGACCACCGCCGACAGAGCAGTCTGCAGACCCAGCATCCCCGGCAGCGCGGCGGCGAACTCGACGCACTTCTCGTGTTCGGCATGCGGTGCGTGATCGGTGGCCACGCAGTCGATCACCCCGTCGGCCAGCGCCTCGCGCAGCGCCACGGCGTCGGCCGTTTCACGCAGCGGCGGGTTGACCCGGTTCACGCCGTCGTAGCTGGCCAGTCGGCTGTCATCGAGCAGCAGGTGATGCGGCGTCACTTCGGCGGTAATCGAAATACCTTGCGATTTAGCCCATTTGACGATCTCGACGGTACCCGCGGTAGAGGCGTGGCAGATGTGCACCCGAGCGCCGGCGTCGCGGGCCAGCAAGGCGTCACGGGCCACGATCGACTCTTCGGCGGCCCGCGGCCAGCCGGACAGTCCCAGCCTGGCGGCGTTGGGGCCTTCGTGGGCCACCGCGCCGACGGTCAGCCGCGGCTCCTCGGCGTGCTGGGCGATCAGCACGCCCAGACCGGTGGCGTATTCCAGCGCACGGCGCATGATCAGCGGGTCGTCGACGCACTTGCCGTCATCGGAGAACATCCGCACCTGCGCGGCGCCGGCCGCCATCATGCCCATCTCGGTGAGCTCGGTACCGGCCAGCCCGACGGTGACCGCGCCCACCGGGTGCACATCGACGAGGCCGACCTGCTGCCCTCGGTGCCAGACGTGGTCGGTGACCACCGGGCTGTCGGCGACCGGTTTGGTGTTGGCCATCGCGAACACCGCGGTGAACCCGCCGAGCGCCGCCGCGGCCGAACCGGTTTCGATGTTCTCGGCGTATTCGCGGCCGGGCTCGCGCAGGTGAGTGTGCAAATCGACGAACCCGGGCAGCAGCACCTGACCGGTGGCGTCGATGACATCGGCATCGTCCGGGATGGCGAGGTCGGCGCCGATTTCGGCGATCTGGCCGTCGTCGACCAGCACGTCGACCTGGTCGCCCTCGCCGTAAAGCCGCAC
>Ga0137412_10001521_pt1 | contig 18143 bp, 17 predicted proteins | sample CZODoug2_1_16fun_FD_122160 | JGI IMG/M metagenome (GOLD analysis project Ga0137412, IMG submission 122160) | Vadose zone soil fungal communities from Angelo Coast Range Reserve, California, USA - CZODoug2_1_16fungal (Hybrid Assembly) | ecosystem: Environmental > Terrestrial > Soil > Vadose zone...
GACCCGGGAACTGCTTTAGCAACGCGTCAATTGCACTGGTCATGCTTAGTCCCCACATCTTGGTGACCGCATACGTCTTACCATTTGCGTGAATCAGTTCATCGTTAGCAATGAAATAGCGGTGGGTATCGGGCTTGTTGCCTTGCTCTACCAAACGCAGAGCGAGTGCCTTTTCGTACGCGGCTGCATCGAGCTCGCCGTCAACAGGGTAAAGTGCATTTCCCTTCCACGACATTACCTTCCTGATTTCCTCGGGATCGACGCCATCGTCGCAGAGCTTGCGTATGACGTAATACGCGGCTCTGCGTTTCGGAAGATCTCCCAAGATCTCCCCGTTCATTATCACATCGTATCGAGTGAGATCACGGTTCTGCGTGCGCGCCGCACGTTCCACGACTTTCTTGTCTCGGATACGTATTTGGTAGTTTTCGGCCTCAGGCAACGGGATGACCTGCTGGACATCGATTAGCAGGCGACCGGCATCGCTGTACGGACGGGCCGGACACACTTTACGTCCAAGCCGTGGTCGTTCAACCAAAGTACAGTCGTTGTAACCTCCTTTGAGAACTCGGCTGCGGCAAGGACGATTCGAACATCTTGAGGAAACTGCTCCGCATCCGGTTCCTCCCACTCAAGGAATTCAAGCATGCGCGTGCGCGCATCGTCCTCGCTTCCGATGTTTGACAGATACTGTTGAAACGCGTCGACAGCCTCGTCGAACGTAAGTGCGGACACCATGGCGGAATAGCGAAGGGCCTGCAACTCCATGTGCCCACCGTCCTCCGTCCGCTTGAGTTCGATAACTACGAGGTTGGCTTCTTTGTCGAGGCCGAGCAAATCGATTCTGCGTCGACTATCCGCCCAGTCGCCGAATTCCTCAGAGATAATCAAGACGTCGGGAGCGATTACCTCGATCTGTTGCTTCAGGAGCTGCTGAAGATCGCTACGCTCCTTGAAGCCCGCTTCCGAAAATGTCGTGGCTTCAAACGGAACCAGCTTCCCTTTGACTGCCTGGAAGATCGCCATTGACGGCGATCACGTTGTCGCCCTCGACAATGCCCCAGGATGTCTTGCCGGCGGCGGTGAATTTGAGCCAACGCATGAGGTGTCCTCTTGTTATTGTTATTCGGCCGCGGCCCGCGGCGTGGATTTCCAGGCGCCAGCGGCAGGACGCGCCAGGCCGAGATTCTCACGCAACGTCTTGCCGGCATAATCCTTGTGGAACAGGCCGCGGCGCTGCAATTCCGGCACGATATGCTTGACGAAATCGGCGTAGGAGCCGGGCACGATGGTGGCCGCGATGACGAAGCCGTCGCAGCCGCGCTCGACGAACATTTCCTCGAGCTTGTCCGCGACCTCTTTCGGGCCACCGACGATCGCGTCATGCACTTGGCCACGGCCCGAGAAGGTGACGAAATCGCGCGCGCTGGGATTGGACTTGCCTGAGGTCTTGAGCACGCCGTCGCGAATGCCGAGAATGCCCTGCATGCTCTTGAGGTCTTCTGATGTCAGTGGCTCGTCGAGCGGCTTGGAGGCGAAGTCGAAGTTCAAGGCTTCCGCGAGCAGCGATAGCGCGTCGATCTCCAGCGGCAGCTTGTTGATCACGGCCATCTTGTCCTCGGCCTCGGTCTTGGTCGCGGCGCAGACCGGCGTTGTGAGGTTGCAAAGGCGCATCTGGTCCGGATCGCGGCCGGCTTTCGCCGCCTCGTTGCGGACCGACGCATAGCCTTCCTTGGCAGCCGCCACGTTGCGCGCGGCGGTGAAGATCACCTCGCCCCACCGTCCCGCAAAACGCTTGCCGCGGCCGGATGCGCCGGCCTGAATGATGACGGGATGGCCCTGCGCCGAGCGCGGCACGGTGAACGGACCGCGCGATTTGTAGAACTCGCCCTTGTGGTCGAGCCGCTTCACCTTGGCCGGATCGGCGAAGCGGCCGGTCTTCTTGTCCATGATCAGCGAGCCGTCTTCCCAGGTGTCCCAGTGGCCGAGAACGACTTCCATGAATTCGTCGGCGCGGTCGTAGCGGTAGTCATGTTCGAGATGGGCGTCCTTGCCCATGTTGTGGGCCTCGCCGTCATTGAGCGAGGTGACGACGTTCCAGCCCGCGCGTCCGCCCGACATCAGGTCGAGGGTGGCGAAACGGCGCGCGACGTCGAACGGCTCGAAATAGGTGGTCGAGCAGGTCGAGGCGAGGCCGAGTTTCTCGGTGACCATGCCCATCGTGGTCAGCACCACGATCGGGTCCATCTTGACGCAGCGGATGCCGTATTCAACGGTGTGGGCGTGATCGTTGCCGTAACGGTCCGGCATCGCCAGGCGATCGTCGAAGAACGCCATGTGGAATTTGCCGGCTTCGAGGATCCGCGCGATCTCCTGGTAATAGTCCGCCGACATCGAATCGTCGCGCGAGTCCGGATGGCGCCACGAACTCGGCAGGTTGGTGCAGTTCTGCGCCTGCAGGAAGCCGACCATCGCCATTTGCCGCGTCATGCTGTTCTCCCTGTGCCGGCGAGTCTGTCAGTCAAACGGATCTGTCAGTCAGAGATCGAGCTGGGCGGCAAGTTTGTAGTCGCCGGCCAGCGCGCGCAACTTGTCCCAGGTCGCGTCCTCGATCTCGATGCCGTCTTTGCGGCGCTTAAGCTCGCGCAGATATTCGACCTCGCCGGGATAGAATACGCCGGTCGAGCCCTCGGAGGGCGGCGTCGACTTCAGGTAACGCGCGAAGTCGGCGACTTCTTTTTTAAAGTCCTGCAGCGGACGGAAGGCCGCGACGTTGAACACGGCCATGAACACGCCGTCATTGTGCCGACCGGTCGGCTCGACGCCGAAGCCCAGGCCCGTCAGGAGCCCGCACAGCACCTCGACCATCGCGGCGAGGCCGGACCCTTTGTAGCCCTCGCTGCCGCCCAGCGGCAGCAGCGCGCCGCCCTTGCGGTATTGCGTGGGATCGGTGGTGTGGCGCCCGTCCTTGTCGATGATCCAGCCGGTCGGGATTTCGTCGCCGCGCGCGACCGCGAGCGCGATCTTGCCGGCCGCGACCGCCGAGGTCGCCATGTCCAAATAAAAGGGAGCCTCGAGATCGGACGGCACCGCGATCGAGATCGGGTTGGTGCCGAGCCGCGCCTCGCGGCCGCCGAACGGCGCCACGTGTTTCGGCGACCGGCCGGAATCGGCGGTGGCGATTGCGATCATGCCCTCGCGCATCGCCATCAGCGGATAGGCGGCGAGCCGGCCGACATGGCTCTGCCGGAACACCGTGCAGGCCGCGACATTGGCCGTCCTGGCCTTCTGGATGGTCAATTCCATCGCCTTGGCGTTGACGTGAAAGCCAAAACCCCAGTGCCCGTCGATCACGGTCGTGGTCGGCGATTCCTGCACGATGGTCCATTTCGCGCCGGGCACGATATGGCCGGCCTTGACGCGGTCGATATAGGTCGGGATCGCGATGATGCCGTGGGAATCATGGCCGGCGAGGTTGGCGTTGACGCAGCCGACCGCCACCGCATGGGCCTCCTCGTCCGAGGCGCCTGCCGCCTTCAACAGCGCCGCGCCGATATAGGTGAGACGGTCGGCCTTGACGATCGGCATGGGGGTTCCTCGATTGATGCCCGCACGGACAGCGGGTCTTGCTTGTTGGGTCTTGCTTGTCGTCGCGGCGTCATGCTTGCAAAGCAACCGCATGAGGGCAAGTGGCAACGCAGCGAAATTGCTGATGGCCGCCGCGCCGACAGCGCATGGCGCAATGCTTTGGCGCATGGCGCAATTCCCGGCGCATGGCGGTTTCCGTCATGCGGGATTTGCCGCGGCGTGCCTTACGTGACGCCGTGCCGCTTCAGTTGTCGCCAGCGTCGCATGCAACGCGATTATTGTTCTTCCGGCACCGTCGTCGCCGTCGCAGGGCCTTCGCCCATGATCAGCAGCACGGCGTCCTCGTCCTTGGCGCCGTCCCAATGCACCTGCTTGCCGAAATGGGTGACGAAGCTGCCGGCCGGCATCGGCACCGTGCCGTGCTCGGGATCGAACTTCGGACCCGAACCTACCCACCAGGTGCCCTGCAGGACGACGATGTAGCGGTCGTTGGGGTGGAAATGCGGCCGGCTGAAATGGTTGCCCTTGGTCCATTTGTTGTAGACCATGTAGAAGCCGGGCTTGTTCGGATCGCCCACCACGACCGCGCTCTGCGCGCCGCGCGCATCCACCGCGCTCCAGGGAATCTGGTCGGGCAGTTTATAGACGACCGCCGCGGAATTGAGTTCGGCGGCCGAGCCGATGCTCAACATGGCGCCGAAAGCGATCGGCAGCGCGAGAGTGCGCCAGATACGGCTGGTGGACCTCATCCTGTTTCTCCCTTTTGTCGCGTGATTTCTTGATTGCCGGCATGCTAGCTGGTCTCATTCCCGGCGTGCAAGACACGGTTCGGAGACACGGTTCAGGGAAGGTGCGCGCGGCATACAGCGCAACTGCAGCATGTAAAAATCGCGGTTGCATTTTGCCGGGCTTTGTTATCGTCTCCGCCCAACAAAGAAACCGGGAGGATATTCCATGCGTTGCGATTCCAAATCTCATTCAAGATCTCGTTCGAAGTCTCTTTTGAAGTCCTTTGCCATGGCGTCGCTGATCGGCGCGGCCGTCTTGCAATATGGCGGGTTGGCGTCGGCCGAAGACGACGGCTGGGTCACGCTGCTCGATTCCAGCAACAAGGGTGACTGGGGCGAGGTGGGCAAGGCCAATTGGGAAATGAAGGACGGCGCGCTCACCGTCGACAAGCTCGACGGCAAGGACATCGCCTATCTCGTCAGCAAGACTTCCTACAAGGATTTCCAGATCAAGGCGGAGTTCTGGACCGACGAAGAGGCCAACAGCGGCATCTTCCTCCGCTGCGACCAGCCCGACAAGATCGACGCCAAGATCTGCTACGAGGTCAACATTTTCGACAAGCGGCCCGACCCGTCCTACGGAACCGGCGCGATCGTCGATGTCGCCAAGGTCAATCCGATGCCGAAGGCCGCCGGCAAGTGGAACACCTATGAGATCACGGCCAAGGGGCCGCATCTCACCGTCGTGCTGAACGGCGAGACGACCGCCGATGTCGACGATTCCAAGCACCTCGGCGGCCCGTTCGCGCTGCAATACGGCTCGGGCGTGGTGAAATTCCGCAAGGTGCAGATCAAGCCGCTTTGAGCTGAGCTGACGCAACCGGGTCACCGCGCGCAGGTCGCGGTGATCGGGGCAGCCGTCAGAGCCAGCCCCGGGCTTTCTTCCGATCAATGTCTCGACTAGGGTAGTGCGTTACCGACTTCGGGGCGCGCCATGGAAGACCGTTCGGAAAAGCTGCGTGCGTTCTTTGCCAAGCTGATCTGCACGGCGGCCAAGCTCGGTGATCCCCGCATCGAACAGGCGTTTCGCGCGGTCCAGCGCGAGCCTTTCGCCGGCCCCGGACCCTGGCTGCTGACCTTGGGCGGCCATGACTATGTGAAAACCCCCGACGACGATCCGGCTTTCCTCTATCAGAACCTGTTGCTGGCGCTCGATGCCGAGCGCAGCCTCAACATCGGCATGCCCAGCGCGCACGCCTATTGGCTCGGCGCCAGCGAGATCAGGGAGGGCGAGACCGTGCTGCAGATCGGTGCGGGAACCGGCTACTACACCGCGATCCTGGCGCATCTGGTCGGCGCAAATGGCCGCGTGCACGCCTTCGAGATCGACGAGGGCCTGGCCGCGCGCGCCAGCGATAATCTGAAGGGTTTGCCGCATGTGGAGGTCCACGCCAAATCGGGCGTGACATCCGATCTGCCGAAGGCGGACCTGATCTATGTCTGCGCCGGAGCGGCGCAGCCGGCGAGGGAATGGCTCGAGGCGTTGCGGCCCAGCGGCCGGCTGTTGTTCCCGCTGGCCCCGGAATCGGTTCTCGGCGGCATGTTGTTGATCGGGCGGCCCACGCAGGGCGCGATCTGGCCGGCGAAATTCGCCGGCCGCGCGCAATTCATCGGCTGTGTCGGCCTGCAGGACGAAGAGGCAGGCCACCGTCTGAAGGACGCCTTTGCCGACGGCTGGGAAAGCGTGCGCTCGCTTCATCTCGACAACGCGCCGGACCAGACCTGCTGGTTCGCAGGCGACGGTTGGTGGCTCTCGACCGCGGAGGTCGAGGGCGAGGAATGGCGGCTCTCGACGGCGCCGGCCGAAGGCGAGACCTGACGTCGTTCAGATCTTGGCTCAGACGTTGGTTTAGACGTTGGTTTAGACTTGACGCACCACGCGGGGCTTTCCCGGCGTGCATTCCAGCGCCTCGCGGTCCCAGGCCGCGGCGTTCGCGGCGGCGTCATAGGTGCTTTGCAGAAAGTCGAACAGCGCCTGCTCGGGATTGGCCGCGGTGCGCACGGCGTCATAGGGCAGGATGAACTCGCCCATGGCTTCGTGGAAGAAGGCGGCGTCCGGCTTCACCTGCGTGGTGCGAAAGCCTGCCGGCTCGGGATAGGCATAGGAATAGAACGCGGGGTAATCGATCGGCCCGCTGCCCGGCCAGAAGCCTGCGCTGCTCACCTCATGCGAATAGGCCTCGCAGGCGACGGCGTCGGAGAGATGCGGAACCCCGCCGGGATGGCGCGGAGCGCGGCGGCCGGAAAACCGCGTCACCGCCAGATCGAAACTGCCCCAGAAGAAATGCACCGGGCTGGCCTTGCCGAGAAAGCCGGTGCGGAACTGTTTGAACACGCGGTCGGTGCTGCTAAGAATCCGGAAGAAGCGCCGCACCGCGTCGTGATCATAGGAGGCATGCGCGTTGTCGTGCGAGAACCTGATCGGCGCCGGCAATTCGTTCGGCATCTCGTCGATCTTAACATGGACGCTGAGCTCGGCGAGCGCGGCGATGATCAACGTATAGAAACTCGCCACCGACTGGCCCGCCAGCGGAAGCAGCCGCCGCACGCCGTCGCTGGTCGACATCCGCAGGACATGGTCGATGAAGTCGAACTCGATCTCGAAATGGCGCTCGCCGTTGGGAATTGGTGAGGTCGCCAGCCCGCGCGTGGTCACATAAAGCGTGACATGCCAGGAATGGTTCAGCCAGGGCGAGCGCGAAAGCCTGATCTTGCCGATGATCTGGGTCCACAGATGCAGCGTGGCGTAGGTGTCCCGCCAAGCCGCGGTCGGTAAATCCGGCCATGCGGCCTCTCGGGTGTCGGACATCGCTCAACCCTGCCCTCGTTGTTTCGTGGTCAGCTTCCTAATATCACGAAACAACACGACTGTTTCACGAAAGTGCGAATGATGAGGTCGCCCCTTTGTTCGTTCACTGGTTGAGCAAAACATCTGCGCAAACGCCTGATGTTTGTTGGTCACGGTGAAGGCGCGGATCAGACGCCGGGGCATCCCGCGCAACGCCGCCGGCCGCGCGTGGCGCGGAAAAGGCTGCGGCAATACCAGCGGCGCGCCAACGCCTGCAGCGGATTGCGCACCAATTGAGCCATAAAAAGTATTTCGATCATCGCAGACACCAGTCGCCCGAAAGCAAATAAATAGGGCGGCATTCGCCTGCGAGAATGCCGCCCTCATCGTATCTGCCATGCAATTGGCCGTGGAATTCAGCCAAATCGCTCAGCTGGATTTCTTGGCCAAATTCCTTGGCCAAACTTCCTGGCCAAACTTCTCGGCCAGATGGCGCTTAACCGTGCAGCTTCCTGGCGGTCTCCGCGATCACGCGTCCCTGATAGCGCGCGCCCGCGAGTTCGTTGGCGCTGGGCTGGCGGCTGCCGTCGCCGCCGGCGATGGTGGTGGCGCCATAGGGCGAGCCGCCGGTGACCTCGTCGAGCTTCATCTGGCCGGCGAAACCGTAGTTCAGGCCGACCACGGTCATGCCGAAATGCAACAGGTTGGTGATGATCGAGAACAGCGTGGTCTCCTGGCCGCCATGCTGGGTCGCGGTCGAGGTGAAGGCGCCGCCGACCTTGCCGTGCAGCGCGCCCTTGAGCCAGAGCCCGCCGGCCTGGTCGAGGAAGTTCGCCATCTGCGAGGCCATCCGGCCGAACCGCGTGCCGGTGCCGACGATGATGGCGTCGTAATTGGCCAGTTCCTCGATCTTCGCGACCGGCGCGGCCTGGTCGAGCTTGTAATACGAGGCCTTGGCGAGTTCCGCCGGTACCAGTTCGGGCACGCGCTTGATGTCGACGGTGGCGCCGGCTTCGCGCGCGCCTTCGGCAACGGCATTGGCCATCGCCTCGATATGGCCGTAGGCGGAATAATAGAGGACGAGAACTTTGGTCATGGGAGTCTCCGTGAGGGTTGGTGTGATTTTGAGCCGTGTTGCCAACTCCGCCGTCATGGCCGGGCTTGTCCCGGCCACCCACGTCTTGGAGTTTCGAAGGAAGTCGTGGATGCCCGGGCCAAGCCCGGGCATGACGCGTGTTGTGTGTCGCGGCGCGCCTACTTACGCCGCGTCGACCAGCACCAGTTCGGAATCCTCAAGCGCGGTGATCTTGAGCCGCGCTTCGTCACGGATCGCGGCGCCGTCGCGGGCGTTGACGCGGATGCCGTTGACCTCGACCGCGCCCACCGCCGGAACCAGATAGAGGTTGCGTGAGCGGTCGGGCGTGTATTCCGCGCTCTCGCCCGCCTTCAGCGTGGTGCCGAGCACCCGCGCATCGGCCCGGATCGGCAGTGCTTCCTTGTCGCCGTCAAAGCCGCTCGCCAGCGTGACGAGCTTGCCGGTGCGATCGGCCTTCGGGAAGGGTTTGGCGCCCCAGGTCGGCTGGCCGCCTTGCGTCGTCGGCTGGATCCAGATCTGGAAGATCTTCGTCCTGGTCGGTTCCAGATTGTATTCCGAATGGCGCACGCCGCTGCCGGCGCTCATCACCTGGACGTCGCCGGCTTCGGTGCGGCCCTTGTTGCCAAGCGAGTCCTGATGAGTGATCGCGCCTTCGCGGACATAGGTGATGATTTCCATGTTGGCGTGGGGATGGGCGGGAAAGCCGGTGTTGGGCGCGATCTCGTCGTCGTTCCACACCCGCAGCGCGCCGTGGCCCATATTGCTGGGGTCATAGTGGCTGCCGAACGAGAAGTGATGCTTGGCCTTCAGCCAGCCGTGGTCGGCGCCGCCGAGCTTTGCGTAGGGTCTGAGTTCGATCATGGTTCTGCTCCCGTCGATCTGGGTTTGTTGAATTTCGATGAACCTTGGATAAGCCTCCCGTAATGGTATATAAATAGAAACTATCGAAACTCATTGTTTCCAAAATGGATCATTGGCCGATGGCAAGACTTCCCGATTTCGAGGCGCTCGCGATCTTCGCGAAAGTCGTCGAACTGCGCTCGTTCGCGGCCACCGCAACCGAACTGGCGTTGTCCAAGGCCACGGTATCGAAGGCGGTGGCCCGGCTGGAGGAGCGGCTGGGCGCGCGGCTGTTCAACCGCACCTCGCGGCGGCTGGCATTGACCGATGCCGGGCAGCGGCTGTCCGATCGCGCGGCGCGGCTGCTCGCCGATGGAGAGGCGGCGGAGGACGAGGCGCTGGCGCAATCGACCTCGCCGCGTGGATTGGTGCGGCTCGCGGTTCCCATGACGTTCGGGGTCAGAAACGTAGCGCCGCTGCTGCCGGAATTCCTGAAAGCCTATCCCGAGGTCTCGATCGACCTGCATCTGAGCGACGCCACGGTCGACCTGATCGGTGAGGGTTTTGACGCGGGTTTGCGGATCGCGCGGCTGCCGGATTCCTCGCTGATCGCGCGGCGGCTTTGCGCGATGCCGCGCTACACGGTGGCGGCGCCGTCCTATCTGAAGCGTCACGGCCGGCCGACGCATCCGATGCATCTCGCCCAGCACCAATGCTTCGGCTACGCTTATCTGTCCACGCCGAATGTCTGGCACTACACCAACGCGGCCGGCGAGCAGGCGAGCGTGCGTCCCGCGGGGCCATTGCGCGTCAACAATGGCGAGGCGCTGATGCCGGCGCTGCTCGCGGGCCTCGGCATCGCGGACCTGCCGGATTTCATCGTCGGCGAGGCGATCGCTTCCGGCGAGGTCGAAGTGATCCTGAAAGGCTGGAAGCAGCCCGAAGGCGCGGTGCATCTGGTGACGCCCCCCGGCGGCCCGCGCCCCGCCCGCGTCGAGGTGCTGGCGGACTTCCTGATCAAGCAATTTGTGAAAGGGAAGAAGCGGTGAAGGCCTCAGACGCCGAAACGCCGCGTCACACCGGCGTCGGCTCGCGGTCCGCGTGTTCGCCGCGCGTGACACAGGCCTCGAAAGCCGCATCGACGATTGCAAGCTTCACCGCTTGGGCGGCATGATATTCCCGCCGAAACGCCGCCGACACCCACAATGGCGATTTCCCCCGCGGCCCGGACCAGCCCAGGCTGCCCATCGCCTCGGCCTCGGCAAACTTGCGGCCGAGCTGGGTGCGCGACAGATTGAGCCGCTGCGCCAGTCCGGAAACCGACGTCACGTCAGTCGGAATCTGCGCGAGGCCGTCAGAGCCCTGCTGGCAACCGACGATCAGGCGATCCATCACGATCCCGCCTTCATCGACCCAGGTGAACAGCGAGAAAGTCCTTCCAGGCTGCCGCACGTGGCCCGAGCCGATCAGGCCATCGGCGATCAAGGGCTGGATCGTGCCGAGCAGCGCCGGCCGGGCGCGGAAGCGCGCCGCTCTGGCGCCGCCATCGAGCCCATCGAGCGTCGCCAGATGCAGCGCATGCCAGTGAAACAGAGCCATCAGCACCGCCGGGGCGGGCTCGAACGGGCGGTGCCGCTTGCCCTCGCTGCCCGCGACATAGCGGGCGATGTCGTATTTCAGCATCTCCTTCAGAAATGCCGATGCGGTGTTGCGGCTTGCGATGTCGTGGCGCGCGACGAGTTCGAGGAAGCGTTCGGCAAGCAGCCCCGCACCCGCCGCCATCGCCTCGTTGCGGAAATATTGCGCCAGCGCCGCATGCGCCATCAACCAGCGCTGCTGGGTCGCGAACAGCGATGCGATGCGCGGGCTCGCTTCCTGGACCTGCAGCAGCGATTGCGCCTGGTTGCGGACGCATGATTCAAGCGCGGGATGAGCCAGGATCTCGTCCGCGGTCATCGGCATGGTTCAGCGGTCATCGTCATGGTCGCGCATCTTGAGGTACCGCGCGCTCGCACGTCGCGAAGCATGGCGGGACCGAGGTTGGCCGAACAGTGCCAAGCCGTTCGTCAGGAAATCGTGGTCCCGGCGTCAATCTCACAAATTATTGCAAATTGTGAAGCAGGAGTCACGGGAGAGCCATCCAGAAAGTCGACGACCAGTTTCTGCAGTTCGGCGTGGCGTGCTATGAAGGCGCGACGAAAAATCGTCGCGATAAGAAACAATATCTGGGGAAGCCGCCGATGAACCGCCGTGAACTGTTGAAGGCCGCCGCCGCGTTGCCGCTCGCGCAAACCGGATTCGCCAAAACGGCGTTCGCGCAAGGCGGGTATCCCACGCGCAACATCACCATGATCGTGCCGTTTCCGGCCGGCGGCCAGGCCGATCTCGCGGCGCGGCCGGTGGCGTTGGCGCTGGAACGGATCATCGGCAAGCCCGTCATCGTCGACAACCGCGCCGGCGGCGCCGGCGGATCGATCGGCAACGCGCAGGCCGCGCGCGCCGACGCCGATGGCTACACGTTGCTGATGACGCTGTCCTCGCTCGCGGTGCTGCCCGAGGCCGACCGGCTGTTCGACCGGCCCGTCGCCTATGAAGTCTCGCAGTTCGCGCCGATCGCACGCGTGCTCGCCGATCCGACGCTGCTCGCGGTGCCGGCGTCAGCGCCGTGGAAGACGCTGCAGGAATTCGTCGACGATGCCAAGGCGCGGCCCGGGCAAATTCCCTATGGCTCCTCGGGGCCCTACGGCACGTTGCATGTCGCGATGGAAATGTTCGCCGCCAGCGCCGGCATCAAGCTGTTGCACGTGCCGTTCCGCGGCGCAGGCCCGGCGCTGACCGCACTGTTGAGCGGCACCGTGCAGGCGCTGGCCTCGGCGCCCGGCACGCTGAAGCAGCAGGTCGACGACGGCAAGATGCGCGTGCTGGCGAATTGGGGCGCCGAACGGATCGCGAGCTTTCCCGACCTGCCGACCTTCCGGGAATTGGGCTACAGCGATGTCGAGTTCTATATCTGGGCCGGGCTTTTCGCACCAAGCGCGTTGCCCGCGCCGATCATGACGCGGTTGCGCGAAGCGATGGCGCAGGCGGTGAAGGCGCCGGAAGTGACAAAGACCTTCGAGGTCGCCGGCAGTCCGGTTGCCTATCTCGACGCGCCCGAATTCTCCAAATTCATGGCTGGGGACAGCGCGCGGCTGATCGCGGCGGTCAAGAAGATCGGTAAAGTGGAGTAGACGAATTCACATTTAGTTGTCCGGTCCGAACCTTAGCCGGCCTCATTCATTGGACATTTTTGCCGCAGTGCGGGGCATCAGGTCCGCATGGCCCAATGACTCGAGTGAACGGACAGGATCGGACATGGCAACGCAGCGCGTCGTATTCAGCCTTGTGGTCTCCAGCTTTGCGATCGCGGTTGCTGCATTGCAAGGTACTGCGAGCGCGCAGGACAATCGTGGAACCATGGAGCAACAGATGGCGTGCACGCCGGACGTCTGGCGGCTCTGTGGTGCGCAGATTCCCGATGCCGACCGCATCGTGGCCTGCCTGCGCGCGAACACCGCCCAGCTCAGCGCGCCCTGCCGCGCGGTGTTCGTCGAACCCAACGCCAGCCCGCCCCCGCCGCCACAGCGCACGGCGCGGACGCGTGGCCGTGCCAACCCGCCACGGCCGCAGCAATATGACGACGCCTACCAATCGCGGCCCAACTACGAGTCGCGGCCCAACTACGAGGCCGCGCCGCAGCAGCGGCCCCGATATGATGACGAGGAGTAGGCTCGGTCTAGTTACGTCATAACGAGCTTTATCCCCTCATCCTGAGGAGCTTGCGCAGCAAGCGTCTCGAAGGATGAGGCCCGCAAGCAGCATCCGGGCCTTCATGGTTCGAGACGGCGCGCTGACGCGCCTCCTCACCATGAGGAACTACCGACGCAGCAGGATTAAACCGCCGTCGGCATTTTCCAGCCGCCAAAGGTCTTTTCCAGGTGCGCGGCGAGCGCCAGCGCGACGTCCTCGCGCCAGGGGCGCGCCGCGACCTGAACGTTGAGCGGCAGGCCCTCGGGCGAGGTGCCGACGCGCACGGTCGCTGACGGCCATCCCGTCAGGTTATACATCTGGGAATAGCCGAAGCCTTTGCGATTGGCCTCGTCGAAGCTCGTGCCATGCGCGAGCGCCGGATAGGGCGCGACCGGCGACAGCACGGCGTCGTAATTCTCCATGAAGCGCAGCATCGCATTGCGAAACAGGTCCCAGCGCACGAACGCGGCCAGCGCCTCGGTACTGTTCGCCATCGCCGGCGCGACCGAATAGGTCAGGGCCTTTTCGAACAGCGGCGAGATCGGGTCGCTGCCGATGCTCTTGAGGAAGGCGCGGGTGCCCGCGCCGCCGTCGCCGCGGCTCATGTCGTAATAGACAATGGCGGCCTTTTCGGCGTCCGGCGTACGCTTTTCCTCGACCTTGATTCCGGCATCCATGAACGCCTTGGCGCAATCGCGCACCGCGGCCGTGATCTCCTTGATCGGGCTCGCCACGCCGTCATCGTCGAAGAAGGCGAGCTTCAATTCGCTCAAGTTCACGGCTTTCGGATCGAGCAGCGGCATGCCGACGATCGAGGCGTCGCGGAAATCCGGTCCGGAGATGATCGGCAGCGCCAGCGCGAGATCCTCGACATGGCGCGCGATCAGGCTGACATGAAACACCGGCGCGCGGGCGCCCATCGGCTGCGGAAACTGCCCGGTACGCGGCACCCGGCCGGAGGTCGGCTTGATCGCGGCCAGGCCGCAGAAATGCGCAGGGATGCGGATGCTGCCGCCGGCATCGGTGCCGAGGCCCAAGGGCGAGCCGCAGGCCGCGATGATGGCGGCCTCGCCGCCGCTGCTGCCGCCGGGCGTACGCGCCAGGTCGTAGGGATTGTTGGTGCGGCCATAGACCAGGTTGTCGCTCTCGATGGCGCCCGCGAGTTCGGGCACATTGGTCTTGCCGAGGAAGATGGCGCCGGCCGCGCGCAATCGCGCCACCGCCGTGGCGTCGGCCTTCGGCACGTAACCGGCGCGGCCCTTGGTGCCGCCGGTGCAGATCACGCCTGACGTCTCCAGCGTGTCCTTGATGGTCATGGGCACGCCATGCAGCGGCCCCTTGATGTCGCCGCGTGCGATGGCGGCGTCCGCTTCCTCGGCGTCCTTGCGCGCCGTATCGGCGGTCAGTTGCACGATGGCGTTGAGCTTGGGATTGACGGCCGCGATCCGCTCCAGATGCGCCTCGACGATTTCCTTCGAACTGAGCTTCTTCGACCGGATCGCGGAGGCGAGCTCACTCGCCGACGAGGAGATGATCGGGTTCTCGGTGTTGCCCGTCGCGCTCACAGGCGTCGCCATGAAATTCTGTCCAACGGCCGCCGCCGCGCCTGCCAGCGCAACGGAGCCCAAAAAGTCGCGTCGCGCGATCTTGTCGCTCATCGAAAATCCCAATCCTGTTTTGTCCGGCGCGGACAGAAGATTTTATTTCCGCCGCATGCGCAAGCGTTTCGTCGCGGTGTGTAGGGGGCGACCTCGTCATTGCTTGGATGTCCCTCAAAGTCGCCCATCGATTAGGCAATTCGGCGCGGGATGGTACGAGCATCGACAGTCCGTAGGGTGGGTCAGCGAAGCGTAACCCACCGCCTTGCTTACGTCATTGCTTGCCGCGTTCTTGTTGAGCACCGTGGTGGGTTACGCTTCGCTAACCCACCTACAGGCCGCGCAGGATTTCACGCGTGTGATGCGTTGTGTGACTGCCCGACGGGCAAATCACGCGGCTTTCGCGAAAACCTGTCCAGCCCTTCATGCGAAAATAAATCGCTTCGCGATGACCCCAAATCAAATTTACAACTACAGCCATCCCGTTCCCACATGAGGGGCGTTTCGCGATCGTCACGGACGTAGGAAGCGGGATGCGATGGACGCGGTAGCATCAGGCGCATTTTTTTGCGCGGACGAGTGAGGCTGACGCGGACGGCGAAGTCGTGTGGTCCTGGCGCTCCGATGCAGGCGTCAAGTTCGTGAAGACGCTTTCAAGCGTCTCACGGGCGACGGTGGCAACCAAGCATGGTCACCGGGGAGAGCGCGAAGGAACCCGTTAAAACCGTCGCGCAGGGAAGGCCGGGATATCCGGCTGATCCTGTGGTTCTGCCGCGTGCGTTTTTTGCTGCACGCGGACCATGGGTATCAGCAGATACCCGGCCTTCCCTGCGCCCTCTCGATTGAAAGAGGGACATGCCTGCCGCATCACTCGGGCGCTCTGCGCAGCGAGAACGCGGAGCAATGTCTTTAACGTTGGGCTGTTTGAAAAGTCATATCTGGAACGATGAGCTTGTAGGGTGGGCAAAAGCGCAGCGTTGCCCACCGCCTTCTTTGCGTCATTGCTTGTGGCGTTTTTGTTGAGCACCGTGGTGGGCACGCTTCGCTTTGCCCACCCTACCGGCCTTACCGCTCGAACAGGCAGCAGGTCTACTCCACCGCGGCCTGGCAGACATCGACCCATTCCGCCGATGTCAGTTCGGCCATGCGCGACGGGGCGATCCGCACGGCGCTGTGGGTCGAGCCCGCCGCCGGCACCACGATGTCGAACGCCCGCAGCGAGATATCGCAATAGACCGGCAACGGCGTTTTCAGGCCGAACGGGCAGACGCCGCCGACCTCGTGGCCGGTGATGTCGGCGACCTCGTCGAGGCCGAGCATCTTGGGCTTGCCGCCGAACAGCGCCTTCACCTTCTTGTTGTCCATTCGCGCGGTGCCGCTGGCGACGATCAGCACGACGCGCTCGCCGATCCGCAACGACAAGGTTTTCGCGATCCGCGAGGGCTCCACGCCATAGGCCTCGGCGGCGAGCACGACGGTTGCCGAACTCTGCGTCGATTCGATCACGGTGATGTCAGGGGCTTGTGTTGCGAAAAACGCGCGGACGGATTCAAGACTCATGGAACGCGACAACCCTCGGCAATTCGGATAGCGAATGGATGCGGTGGTCGGGCGGCGCCCCGAGTTCGTCCATCTGGGTGCGCAGCGTCTTGAACATCGTGAGCGGGGCGATCGCCGCGTTGTCGACGCAGGCCAGCGCCAGCGCCTCCGGCGTCACCCGCTCGATCCAGGCCACCGTCAGCCCGAACGCCTTGGCGCCGCAGGCATCCCACGGATTCGACGAGACGAACAGAACCTCGCGCGGTGCGACTCCCAAGATCTGTTCGATCAGCGCATACGCCTCCGGGCTCGGCTTGAAGACCTTTTTGGCATCCACGCTGATGGTCGCGTCGAGCACGGTGTCGAGCCCGCTGTTCTTGACCAGCGCGTTGAGCATGCCGGGGCTGCCGTTGGAGAGGATCGCGAGCTTGTTGCCCTTCAGCGCGGACAGCGCGTCACGCGCGTCGGGATAGAGATCGAGATGCAGGTATTTGTCGAGGATGCGCGCGAAGACAGCATCGTCATGGGTCAGCCCCAGCACCCGCAGCGTGTAGACGAGCGAGTCGCGCGTGACGGTCGAGAAATCCTGGTAGCGCCGCATCAGCGACCGCAGCCAGCTATATTCAAGCTGCTTGATCCGCCAGATCTGCGTGATCATGTCGCCGTAGCCGGGGAACGCCTGCTCGGTGATTTCGGCGACCGACTGAATGTCGTACAGCGTGCCATAGGCGTCGAATACAACGGCTTTGATGGTCAAAACGCACCTGTTCGGGTCGGCAAGTCAGATACCTGCAAGTCAGATATCTGAATGTCAGATACTCAGAATCCTTCTCGCATTGGCCTTTAGCACTTTCGGCCTGATCTCGTCACGGATCTCGAGCTTGGAAAAATCCGACAGCCAGCGGTCCGGCGTGATCACCGGCCAGTCCGAGCCGAACAGCATCTTGTCCTGCAGGATCGAGTTGATGTAGCGCACCAGGATCGGCGGGAAATATTTCGGCGACCAGCCGGAGAGGTCGATATAGACGTTCGGCTTGTGGGTCGCGACCGACAGCGCCTCTTCCTGCCAGGGGAAGGACGGATGCGCGAGGATGATCTTCAGGTCCGGGAAATCCGCCGCCACGTCGTCCATGTACATCGGATTGGAATATTTCAGCCGCATCCCCATGCCGCCAGGCATGCCGCTGCCGACGCCGGTCTGGCCGGTATGAAACAGCGCGATCGCGCCGCCATCGTTGATGGCCTCATAGAGCGGATAGGCCATGCGGTCGTTGGGATAAAAGCCCTGCATGGTTGGATGGAATTTAAAACCCTTGACGCCGAAAACGGCAAGGCCTCTTCCCTGGCGGATGACATCGAAGAAGCGATCAAATTCCATGGCCAGCTCTACCCTTCTTTCGTGCCAGATGGCATTGCGCATCGCCGTTTGATCGGTGGTGGTTACTTTGGGCAGAATCGCATTGTTGCCCGCCCTTGCTCTTGCCCTTACCTGCTCAAGCGATGAAATGGCCAGCGGACTGTTGCCCGTTTCGTTGGCGGCTTCGGCATTCATCAGGAGCACGTCGGCGTAGCGCAGCACGCGCACATCCTGGTCGGCGCCCTGGTTGTCTACCGCGGCCAGTGCAAAGGGTACATACGATTTCTGGTTGTACATCGTGGGCGAACCTGCGGGATTCACTGGCACCACATCGCCTTCGGGCGTTGTTTCGCCGGCAAAGAGAATGGTAGCGTCTTTGCGTGGGTCACCCGTTTCGAATTCATTCACCAGGTCCTGCGTGGGCACGAGCCCGTCGCCGTATCGGCCACGCGGATGCGCCAGCACCACGACGGCCAACTGCCGGCTGGTCGTGTCCACCCGCTGCAACGTCACGTCGAGCTCGACGCCGTCAGCCGACGTGCTGTCCCCGGTGACGTACTCGGACTGCCGCATGCCACGCTCGTCGAGATAACCGAAGATGCCGAGGCCGGACAGCGCGGCGACCGCGAGGAGCACGACCAGCACCTGGCCGACCCGCACCCGCGCCCGCTCGAACATCGGCCGATTCGACCACGCGGCCCACCGGAGCGCAGCGCGGGACGCCGGGTAACCGACAGCCGTACCCACAGGTGTCAGGTTC
>Ga0137412_10001525_pt1 | contig 18117 bp, 14 predicted proteins | sample CZODoug2_1_16fun_FD_122160 | JGI IMG/M metagenome (GOLD analysis project Ga0137412, IMG submission 122160) | Vadose zone soil fungal communities from Angelo Coast Range Reserve, California, USA - CZODoug2_1_16fungal (Hybrid Assembly) | ecosystem: Environmental > Terrestrial > Soil > Vadose zone...
AGGCCGTCGCGCACGTCGGGAATGGCGCGGCTCGTAATGACCGAGAGCGCGTAATTCAGGTAACGGGTTTGAGCGACTTCGTGGAGCGGGGCCGGTTCTTCGGGGAACATCGGGGGCTCGGCACCGCCTCCCGAGGCCCCGCCACGCCTTTTTCGGGGTGGCTCGCCATTGCCCGAGGAGTCGCTGTTCCGCTTGCTCTTGCCTATCGCCAACGTTCCGCTTTCCCCGGCGCCCTGAAAGCGCCGGCACTCGCCCGCGTTTCGCTAGCTTTCTTTCCAGCCGAAAGTCAATATCTTCAAGAGAAATGCGGGTGTGCGCGACGAAAGTCCGCTGGTTAGCGTTGCTTCTGCTCGGTCTCGCGTTGCCTGCGCTCGCACCGCGACGCGCTCGGACGTGGGCCGACATCGCCGCGGACACTGTGCGGCTCAGTCGGCTGCCCGCGGTGTCGGCCTGGGCGGCGGAGCGTCTCGACCAGCTCGTGGCGTTGGAGATCGAGGGGGTGGCCGTCGCACAAGGCAATGCGCTGGTCCATTTCGACGCCTATCCGCACAACATCGTTCTCACTAGTGACCGTGTCTACTTCGTTGACTGGGCGCACGCCAGGATCGGTGCGCCGTATTTGGATCTGCTCATTCTCTGTACCGCTCCAGCCGGTGGCATCGACCCGGAGACCGTCATTTCCCAGCACCCGGTGACCGCCAAACTGAGCCCGCGAACGATAAATGGTGTGCTCGCCGCCCTGGCCGGCCACCACCTCGCGATCGGCCTGCTCGATGTCCCGCCGGCAATGCAGCCGATTGTCGACACCCGAATTGCGCTCGGCCGCAGCACACTGCACTGGCTCGCCCAACGCGTGCGGTAAAGCAATTGGGCGGCCAGCCACCGCGTTCAGCTGAACCGGCGGGTGGCTACTAGCGCGGCGAGATCGGGGGCGAGCCGGATCTCGGCAGCGTCCAGACCGGGATGTTCGAGCCAATGCATCCGAGCGTGATCGATCGAGCCCGCGAATTCCGGCGGCCAGGCCTGTGCAGGGGTCAGATCGTCGACAACCAGGGTGCCGCCTGGTCGTAAAAGCCGATCCGGGTCGGCTGGCCGCTCGCCATTCTTGCCCTGGCCACCGCCGTCGAGCACGAGCAGATCGTACGGCCCGGGGCGCTCGATCTCGGTCCAATCGCCGTGGATCACCGTCACATCAGGCAAACCGGCAAAGAGCGTGGTGGTTAGGGCCGCCCGCTCGGCATCGATCTCGACGCTCACCAGCTTGCTGCCGGGTCGAGCGCCGGTGGCCAACCAAGCCAGGCCGACGCCACAACCGCTGCCGGTCTCGCCGATTGTCCGGGCACCACCCGCCAACACCTGCAACAGTCGGCCCTGTTCCGGCCGACAGGAGTACGCAAAGCCCTGCCGCCTCGCGATCTCGACCGCTTGTTGCACCAGCGGTGGCAGGCCGGTCAATCCCTCGTATGACGCCGTACCCGTCTCCGACACGGCGCCCAGCATAGCGGTCGTCCGATCAGCTGCCGCCCAGCAATATGCGCCGACGCCGGCGACGGGCGGCCTCTTCGCCGGCTTCCGCTATCTCGGCGGCCGACGCACCGCGGGCTCGGGCCTTATCCTCGGCGGCTCGGCGGGTAGCGTCGATCCTGGTCCTGCGCCGGCGACGTACTGCTGCGAGGATGCCCATGCGTCGAACCTAGTCCCGCTGGTGGGTATGCGCGGTGACGTTCGCGGTCAGTTTGCGCAGCGCGGCGCGGGTGCGGTCGAACTCATCGGGGTCCAGGCCCATCGCGTTGTCGATCGCCGGCGGGATAGCCACGGCGCGCTTGCGGAGGGCCGCGCCTTGGTCGGTGAGCGTTATCCGCACGGCTCGCTCGTCGTCCTGCCGCCGCTCCCGGTGGACCAAACCGCTGCCCTCAAGGCGTTTGAGCAGCGGCGTCAGGGTGCCGTAGTCGAGCTGGAGCGCCGTGACGAGATCCTTCACCGAGACCTCGCGACGGTCCCAGAGGACCAGCAACACCAGGTATTGGGGGTATGTCAGGCCGAGTGCGTCGAGGGTTGGCCGGTAGAGCCCGGTCACCGCGCGAGAGGCGGCGTAGAGGGCAAAGCACAGCTGGTCGTCGAGGAGCAGCGAGAACTCCTCATGCGACTGCTTATCGGTCGATTTGGCCACGTACCCACCGTAGCTTGCCACGTGCACTATGTCCAATCGCACAAGTAACTTGTGCACGATGTAATCGTGTACTAGCTTCAACGTATCCGCGAAACCGCCTCGTTGAAGGAGACACAATGTCCGAGCCCACACCAGTGCTGGAGCCGGCTGCCGAAGCATTTGCGCAGGCCACGGCCGAGCCGCCATACCTGTTCCAAATAGCACCCGAGGAAGGCCGCAAGGCGGTCGATGACGTGCAGGCCGATGTCATCACGACGCCGGAGATCGACGAGGAATGGGTCACGATCGCAGGCGGCCCGACCGGCAGCGTGCGCGCCCGCATCGTCAGGCCGGCCGGCAGCAGCGGCGCGTTGCCCGTCATTCTGTACATCCACGGCGCCGGTTGGGTGTTCGGCGACGCACATACGCACGATCGGTTGGTCCGGGAGCTTGCCGTGGGTGCGCGGGCCACCGTGGTCTTTCCTGAGTACGACCGCTCGCCCGAAGCCCGGTACCCGATTGCCATCGAGCAGAGTTACGCGGTTGCTCAGTGGATCATCGAAGAGGGCGCCGCGCATGGCTTGGACGCTGGGCGGCTCGCCGTTGCCGGCGACTCCGTCGGCGGCAATATGACCGCCGCGTTGACGCTGTTGGCCAAGGAACGCGGCGATATCAGCTTCGTTCAGCAGGTACTTTTCTATCCGGTTACTGACGCTAATTTCGACACCGATTCGTACCATCAATTCGCCACCGGATACTTCCTGCGCCGCGACGGCATGCAGTGGTTTTGGGATCAGTACACGACCGACCCGGCCGAGCGGGCGCAGATCACCGCATCGCCGTTGCGGGCCACGACCGAGCAGCTCGCCGGACTGCCGCCGGCACTCGTGATCACCGGCGAGGCGGACGTTTTGCGCGATGAGGGCGAGGCGTACGCGGCCAAGCTCCGCGCCGCCGGGGTTGCCGTCACCGCCGTTCGATTCCAGGGCATCATTCACGACTTCGTGATGCTCAACGCGCTCCGCGAAACTCGCGCCGCCGGTGCCGCGATCAACCTCGCAACGGCGACCCTGCGGGCAGCCCTGCACGCCGCATAACGCATTTGGAACTACTTCGCTCTCGCCGATCTTGAGGTTACGGTTGCCCAAAACGGGCAAATCGCCGCCATATCCTCAAGATCGGGCGTGGGAGTGCGTTGGCTCGCTATGCAGGTGGCCGGCGAGATGTAAAAGTGCGTGAGGTTTGCCGGCCGATTGGTGATGAACTGATATGGCAACCGAGACAGCAGGGACCACGATTCGGTGGGATGCGGAGCTGCCCGATTTGCGGGCCAAGCTGGTCCGGCGGGCGCGCCGGCTCGGCGTCGACGCCGAGTCCGCGGAGGACCTCGCCCAGGAAGCGCTCTATGAGGCGTGGCGGCTGCGCGACCGGCTCTACGATCCGGCCGGGCTCGACCGATGGCTGTCCGCGATCCTCGGCAACGTCCACCTGCGTTGGTTGCGACGACAGGGGCGGGATCGCGCCCAACTCGACCACGGCACGATCGACACCGACGTGGTCGACGTTCCGGCCGACGATCAGTTCGATATCGAGGTCGAGCTCGAGCGGCGCGACCTGGTCGACCTGCTCGACCGGGCGCTGGGGCTGCTGCCGCCCGAGACGCGGGACGTGCTCGTGCATCGCTTCGTGGCCGAGTCACCCGTGGGCGAGGTCGCTACGAGACTCGGCCTGACCGAGGGCGCGGTGCACATGCGGCTGCAGCGGGGCAAGCTCGCCCTGCGGCAGGCGCTCACCACGCAATACAGCGAGGAGGCGCGCTCGCTCGGCCTGATCGGCGAGGCCGAAATAGGCTGGCAGCAGACCCGGATCTGGTGCCCCTTTTGCGGAGCGGCCAGGATGCGGGGCAGGTTCACCGGGCCAAATCGCCGGTTCGAGCTGCAATGCTGCATGAACGTAATCGATAGCGAGACCACGTCGTTCGGCGTCAAGGGATTTCGCGCCACGCTCTTGAAATCAGAGGCCCGCGCGCATGAATTCTGGCGTGAGGGTATCCGGGGGCTCGATGCGCACGAGCACCGGATGACGCTGCGCCGGAGCATCAATGATTCGGGCACCGACCATCTGGATGCGGACTGCTTCCGCTGCGAATGGAACATCACGACATCCCTGGATGGCTTGGCGATACTCGGCCAGGAGGGCCAGCGGTTCTGGCACGACCATTCGCGGATCCGGAAGGTCGGATACCAGCCGATCGAGGCGGATGGCGTGCCCGCGGTGCGCACCACCTTTGCGGCCGTGAACAGCGCGGCCCGGCTGGAAATGGTCCTCACCAAAGACGCTTTCCAGGTCATTCGGAGTCATCGCTCGTGAACGTGGTCGAGACCGAGAATCTGACCAAGATCTATCGGGGCAATCAGCCCGATGACGGTCGCTCCTGGGGCGATGCATTGGTCGATCTGGCGAAGCGCGCGTGGCGGCGGCCGGAGGAAAAGGCTGTCGTAGACGGGGTCAGTGTCGACGTCCGAGCGGGCGAGCTGTTTGGCATTGTCGGCTCGAATGGCGCCGGCAAAACAACCTTCTTGAAACTGCTGTCCTGTCTGGTCTATCCGGATCACGGACAGGCCGTCGTGAATGGCTATGACCTTGTACGACAGCGGTCTGCGGTGCGCCGCAGTGTCGTGATTGCCAAGGCCGGCGGTTGGATGAGCTGCCTCTGGCAGCTGAGCGGGCGGGAAAATCTGTTGTTCCGGGCCCGGATGTGCGGGCTCTCGGGCAAAGAAGCGGCGCGGCGGGCCGATTACGTGCTGGAACGTCTCGAGTTGGAGCATCAGGCCGGTGGACATTCCTGGAGCTGGTCGGCCGGGGAGCTGCAGAGATTCAGCCTCGGGTTGTGTTTCATCGCCCGTACACCGCTCGTGATGCTCGATGAGCCGACCTCACACCTCGATCCCCATGTGGCGCGGCTGATCCGGGAGTTCATTCGCGAGGATCTGAGCCGGGAGGGCGGCCAGACCGTCATGATGAGCACCCATTACCTGGAAGAGGCGGACCAGCTCTGTGATCGGGTGGCGATCTTCTTCAAGGGACGGGTGCTCGCCTGCGACAGCCCGTCGGTATTGCGGGCCCGATACGCGGCCGACAGCATTCCCGAGCTCTGGGTCTCCGGTTACCGCGCCAGCCTGGGCGAGCAGATCAGGAAGTCGCTGGGTCTGGCCGAATGGATCGAGCATTTCGAAGATGTCGCCTCCGGTCGGGCGCGATTGCGGCCGAAATGGGGCGGCCACCCCGAGCCTGATCGGCTTCGATCGGCCCTGGAAGCGCAGTGCGTAACGGTTCTCGAGGTACGGGACGTGGAGCCGACGCTCGATGACGTATATTTCCGGCTCTGCCGGGAGAAGGTCACGTGAGCATTGACCAAACGGCGATCAGGCCACTCACCGGCCGTCAGCAGCAGGCCGCCGTCTGGGTCTTCATAAAACGGGATCTGTCCCTGCTGACCCGTTTCAAGGTCTCCTACCTGACGAGCTTGATGGGCACGGTGCAGCAACTCGTCATTTACGCGATGATCGCCCGCTTCGGCCTCTCATTGTCCGTGGCGCACGGGCTCACCGGCGGCTATGTCGATTTCGTGCTCACCGGGTTGGCCCTCAATACGTTGCTGACCGCTGCGCTCACCGGCCCCTACCTCGGCCTCATTGAGAGTTTCTGGAGCAATCGGATCGAGATCCTGCTTGCCTCGCCACTTCGCCTCCCCGGTTTCGTGATCGGCTTGTCGGTGGGCAAGCTGGTCGATGCCGTTATCCAGGTTGCGGTGATCCTGCTCGGCGGTTGGCTGTTCTTCGATTTCGTCTGGCCGGATGGCGGGAATGCTCTCGTCTTCCTGGCCGTACTGATTCCGGCGCTGGCGGCGGTGATCGGGCTGGGTTTGGCCGCGGCGGGCATGGTCTATCTCCTCGACGCCAGGGGCGGACAGGATCCGGTGCAGTTCGCGGTGCAGACGATCTCGAGCCTGGTCGCCGGCGTGTACTTCCCGATCCAGGTGCTGCCCGCGGCCGTCCAGTGGTTGTGTTACCTGGTGCCGCAGACCTATGCGATCGACGGTATGCGACGGGCGCTGTTCGGTGCGCATGCACTGGCCCCGCCGCCGCTGATTTCGCACCTGCCCGGGTCACCATTACTGATCGATGTGCTCGTGCTCCTGGCCTACGCGGCGGCCGCCCTTCCATTGGGATGGCTGGTTTTTCGGAACGGTATGGAACGGGCCCGCGCCGACGGGAGGCTCTCGCGATGGCTGTGAACGCGGCGACTCCCGACCCCGAGCGGTTTGCGGTCGAGGTGTACGGGGTCAGAAAGCGCTTTATCTCGCGCGAGGGGCTCCCGCTCGGGTGGGGATTCGGCGACGCCCACTGGATCATTTCCTCGCTCATCAAATACCGCCAGGAACGGCAGTGGAAGAACGCGGTCGATGGGGTCGACCTGACAGTGCGCCGCGGCGAGCTGCTTGGTCTGTTGGGGCCGAACGGTGCGGGCAAGACGACATTCCTGCGCTGTTTGGCAACCCTGCTTCGACTCGACGAGGGTTCGGCGTTTGTCAACGGTTATGACGTGGTCCGGCAGCCCGATGAGGTGAAGCTGTCGATGAACCTGATTGGCTCCGGGCAGTGGTCGGCATTCGACTGGGGCCTCACCGTGCGCCAGAACCTGCATTTCTTCGGCACCCTGTACGGCATCGCCAAGGCGGAGCGCAATCGACGGATCGACGAAACGCTGGAATGGCTCGGCCTGACGGGGCGTGCAAAGGACAAGCCGCCTACGTTGTCGGCCGGCGAACGGCAGAAAATGCTGCTGGCAAAGGCATTCATGGTCCGTACGCCGGTGTTCTTCCTGGATGAGCCCACGGTCGGCCTCGACCCCGACGGAGCCCATCAGGTGCGGGAATTCATCACGAGGGAGCTGATCGGGTCGGGCACATCCGGGATTCTCACCACGCACCGGATGGACGAGGCCGAGGACCTTTGCGCCCGGGTGGCGATCATGGATCACGGGCGGGTCGTGGCGATCGGCACGCCGTTGGAATTGAAAAAGACAGTCGGTGAGCGGTCGATCCTGGAGATCCGGGCTCGGCGGGTGCCGCGGGACGCGCTGCAGACCCTACGAACGCTGCCGGGGATCCGTACCGCGGTGGTCGCGCCCGCCGGGGAGGAGGGCCTCGAGGAGTCGGTACGCCTGCACTGTGAGGACCTGAACGGCACCGCCGGCCGGGTGGCCGATTCGCTTGCCTCGGCCGGGATCGCGGTCAGTTCGATCGAAACCACCCAACCCACACTGGAAGATGTGTTCATCGCGCTCACGAACAAGAGGATCGCGCAATGATGTCCACAACGGCCGTCACTGACCTGAAGCGGCAGGGCTTCAGGCAATGGCTCTCGCTGGTGTACTTCACATTGAAGAACGCCTATTTCGGCTGGACATTCTTTCTACCGAGCTTTGTGCTCATCATGGCCCAGATGTTCACCGCGGCGGCGATCTATTACCTCATGGGCCGGCTGGTAGATCCCGGCGCCGCATCCGACGTGGCGTCCTACCACATGGGTTACGGCACCTACATCGTCACCGGGGTGATGTTCAACCTGATACTCAGCACGACGCTTTCCGCCTACCATCAGGCGTGGCTCAGTGGTTACTGGGCAACGCAATTCGATACGTACCTACAACACCCCGGCGGTGTCACCGCGTATCTCGCCGGTTCGGTGCTGTTCGACTATCTGATCTCGTTGATCAGCACCGTGATCTATGTGATTGTCGGGATCGGGCTGTTCGGCATAACCATCGATGTGCCGAACCTGCCCGTCGTGCTGGTCATCCTGGTCCTCGGCATATTCTCCCTCACCGGGCTGGGGCTGCTGGGCGCCAGCACGTTCTCGTTGCTCAATGCCAAACAGCAGGGGCAGAATCCGGTCGACTGGCTGGTCGGATTCGGCGTGGCGCTCCTTGCCGGCGTGTATTTTCCGCCGGCGGTACTGCCGAATTGGCTGCAGCACGTGGGTCGCTGGCTGCCGCAGACGCATGCCATTCGGGCCGCCCGGCTGGCGCTCAACGGGCAGAGTGGGCTCACCGCGCATGGCATGCGCGACGATCTGCTGTACCTGGTGGTATTCGGCGCGGTCACGCTGCCGATCGGGATGCTCGCGTTCGCCGCCGGGCTGCGTAGGGCCCAGCGCCAGGGCACCCTGACCCGCTGGTCCTAGCGCCCCAGCGTCGCAACACGCACTCTCGAACCGCCCCAGCGCCATGATCGACATCGATTTATGGCTGCTATAGCGACCAGTAACCGATGTCGATCACGGAACGTAGGCTGGGCATGATCAACCTTGGCGAGGGGGGATCGGTTAGGCTGGCCGGCATGCAGCGCGCCGCGTCGACCACCGCGAGTCCCCGCGCTCGTCCGGCGGAACAGCTCAGTAAGGCTGCCGCCCGGGGGATTTGGTTACACGCTCAGCGGCTCGACAGCCGCGCGCCGTTCGGCAACGGTGCCCCCGCGGCGCTCGCCGCAATCGAGCAGCTCGGGTACCTGCAGATTGACACGATCAACGTTATCGAGCGTTGCCATCACCACATTCTCTGGACCCGCGTTCCCACCTACGAACGCGCGCATCTGCACCAGCTTCAGACGATTGACAAGACGGTGTTCGAATATGCGACGCACGCCTGGTCCTACATTCCGAGCCGCGATTTCAGGTTCTATCTCGCCGCGATGAAGCAGCAGCGACAGCTGCCGCGTACGCCCTGGAACCGTACGGTGACCGACGCCGATCTGCGTAAGGTGCGCACCCTGCTCCGCTCGAACGGATCACTCACGATTCGGGACATCACCGACGATGTTCTGGTCGAGAAAGAATGGGCCTGGGCGAGCCGGAAACCATCACAACGCGCCCTCGACATGCTCAATGCGAGGGGTGTGGTCACGATCAGCGAGCGCACCGGCATGCTCAAGACGTTTGACCTGATGGAGCGGCATTTCGGCTGGGACAAGCCGCCTCGCCCCGCGACCGAACGGCAGAACCTCGCCTACCTGCTCGATCGCGCCCTTCGCGCCCAGGGCCTGGTCAGCCTCAACTCGATCTGCCATAACACGCCGCGTACAAAGCCGGCGATCCGTGAGCTGATCGAGTCCCGCGTGCGGCGTAAACAGCTCATACCGGTAGCGATCGAGGGTGCCGGAAAGCAGGACCACTGGGCCGAGCCAGAAGCGCTCGAAACCCGAACGCCGGAGCTCGGAGGGCTCGTACATATTCTGTCGCCGTTCGATCCGCTGATCATTCAGCGCAAGCGGCTCGCGCTCTTCTTTGACTACGAGCACGTCTTCGAGGCGTACGTACCGCGAGAGAAGCGCGTATTCGGCTATTTCGCGCTGCCCGTGCTCGTCGGCGACGAGATCGTCGCGGTCATCGATCTCAAGACCGACCGCGAGAAGGGCGCGCTGCTGATCCAACAATGGACCTGGGTCGGCAGCGGCACGGCCAAAGCGCACAAAGCACGCATCGACGACGCGCTCGGCCGGTTCGAGCGATTTCAGCTGCAGCGTTGACGCGGCCGGAAACGTCCGGGACGCGCCGAAACCCTTGACGCCGCAGTATTTTCATGGATTAAATCACAGTCTGAACAAAGCGCACTGCGGTAGCCGGTGCGGCTGTGCTCCGGCAGTTCCGGTCCCTTCGAAAGGACGGCCTGCATGCCTCTCGACCGCACCGACAATGCGCCGGAGCGACGGACTTCGCTGCACCGGCGGAGCTTCCTCACGCTCGCCTCCGGTGCAACTCTCGCCTCCGTCGCCGCACCCGCCCTCGCCTCCTCGGCGTCGGCGGCACCGGCCGGCTCGACCGCGGCCGAGCCGGCCGCCAGCACGGCGGTAGCGCCCCCGCCGCCGGCCAAGCACGCGGCCGGCGACCCGGATTTCGGGCCGAACGTATACGTATTCGACTCCAGCATGTCGACCGAGTCGATCCAGACGACGATCGACCAGGTCTATGCCCAGCAGCAGCATGCCCAATTCGGCACCGGCCGCTACGCGTTGCTGTTCAAGCCCGGCGGCTACGGCGTCGACGTGCGGCTCGGCTATTACACGCACCTCGCCGGGCTCGGCCTGCAACCCAGCGCGGTTAACCTGACGAGCTCGCTGCAGGTGCTCGGCGATGCCCACGGCAACGGCACGTTGGTGAATTTCTGGCGCGGGGCGGAGAACGTATTCGCGGTACCGAAAAGCGGTCAGGACACCTGGGCCGTCTCGCAGGCCACCTTCTACCGCCGGATCTACCTGCTGGGCGACCTGCGGTTGAACGACGGCTCGTGGGCCAGCGGCGGCTTTATCGCGGACTGCCAGATCACCGGCCAGGTCAACTCGGGGACCCAACAACAATGGATTACCCGGAATTCGGTCGTGGGCGGTTGGGTCGGCTCGAACTGGAATTTCGTATTCGTCGGTGTCGCGAACGCGCCGGCAACCAGCTTCCCGACACCGCCGTACACGTCGATCGCCCATACGCCTGTGGTGCGGGAAAAGCCATTCCTGTATGTGGATAGCGACGGCGCGTACCAGGTATTCGTACCGGCGGTACGTACCGACAGCCAGGCCACCAGCTGGGAGGGCCGCAAGCCGGAAGGCGTGTCGCTGCCCATTTCCGATTTCTATATCGCGAAGGCCGGTACGACCGCGGCCGACATGAATGCCGCCCTGGCGCAGGGAAAGCACCTGCTCATCACGCCTGGCATCTACCATCTCGCCGAGTCGCTCACGATAACCCGTGCCGACACGGTTGTACTCGGGTTGGGGCTGGCGACGCTCATTCCGGATAACGGCGTGATCGCGATCGACGTCGCCGATGTCGACGGCGTACACCTAGCCGGGCTCCTCATCGAGGCCGGCACCCAAACATCCGACGCGCTAGTGCGTTTCGGGCCCGACGGCGCGCATCGACATCATCGCGCAAATCCCAGCTCGATACATGACGTGTTCGTTCGAATCGGCGGCGCCGGAGTTGGTAAGACCAAGCAATCCGTGGTGATCAACAGCAACAACGTCATCATCGACAACACCTGGCTGTGGCGGGCCGATCACGGTCGGGGCGTCGGCTGGACGAGCAATACGGTCGACGAGGGCCTGGTGGTCAACGGCGACGATGTGGTCGCCTACGGCCTGTTCGTCGAGCACCATCAGAAGCGCCAGGTGCAATGGAACGGGGAAAACGGCCGTACGTACTTCTTCCAGAATGAAATGCCCTATGACCCGCCGAACCAGGCGGCGTGGATGGACGGCAGTCATCGAGGCTATCCCGCGTACGCGGTCGGCGACGGGGTCCACTCGCATGAGGCGTGGGGTCTGGGCAGTTATTGCATTTTCGCCGACGATCCGAGCATCGTATCGGATCGCGCGATTGCCGCCCCGCACCGGCCCGGTGTCCGCTTCCACAGCATGATTACCTATTCGCTCGGTGGCGGCCAGGGCACAATTGCCCACGTCGTCAACGACGTGGGCGGCCCATCGGACGCGGAGACCACGCTGGCGTTGCTCCGTTCGTACCCATAAATGCAATCGCATACCGATATCGCCAACAGACTCATCTCGCGCTGGTAGCGTCCGTACGGTCGTCGGGTATTACGGGGTATCCGCGGCAATTGAGGTGAGTTATGCGCGGCTGGACAGCGCTTACCACGCCGCCGTGGCGACGGGCGCCGCGGTTGCTGGTTGGCCAGCCGATCGTGTTTCTGGCGATTGTGCTGGCCGCGGCGGTGCTGGCGGTCGCGGCCGCGTCCGGGCCGTTGTTTCTGGCCGCGGCCGGAACTGCCGCATTGCATGTCGACGCGGCGGCGGCGTGCCCGGAGTCATCCCTGCCATCGGTGTCCGATTACACCGACGGCCCCACGGTGGCGGCTGATGATCGGAGCGTGCGGGCCGCATTGCGCGGGGCGGGACTGCCCGATCCGTATCTGGTGACTTTCGGCGGTCTGACGCTGCCGCGCACCGCTGCCGGCAATGCCGTCGATGTGACGTTATACGGCCGGTCCGGTGCGCTGGCGCACGTACGGAAAGAGGCATCGGCCGGTGGGCGGGGTGTGTGGCTGCCCGACGATTTCGCCCGGCTGCACGGCCTGCACCCTGGCCAGATCCTGCATGCGGCACCGACCCCGGACCCCGGCGATCCGGTGGGGCCGGCACGGATCAGACTCCGGGTGGCCGGAATCTATGCCAGCCTGACGACGTCGGGATTTGTCGCGAGCGTTTCGCTGCCGCGGTACTGGTGCAATTGGAGTCATCAGATCGTGCCGTCGCTGGAGACTCAGCCGCCGCCGCTGTTGATCACCGATGTCGGCACGGCCCGCTCGGTCCTGCCGGGCATCGACGCCCATTGGTTCGCGCCAATCGGTGTGGGCCGGATGACGCTGCCACAGGCGGCCGCGGCGGTCGACAAGCGCGCCACGGCGGCGACCGCGCTGCTACGCGCTGGCTTGATCGACTCCACGACCGGTCGGCTGCCGACGATGATCGGTCACAGCAAGCGGGTTCGGGGCGGACTGCGGGGCTCTGTCGTGCCGATCGATGTCGGTGGGTCGATCGTCGCGCTGTTGCTGGTCGCCGGAGCCGGCGGGTTCTGGGGACTCCGTCGGGAGCGGGAGCTGCGATTGCTCAGCTCCCGTGGAGTCGGTCCGGGAATGCTGGCTGCGAAGGCGGTCCTCGAGGTCGCGCCGGCGATGCTCGTCGGAGCCGCGGCGGGTTGGGCGGGCGCACTGGCTTTGGTACGCGCGTTGGGTCCGAGCGGTGTCGTGGAGGTCGGCGCCGCGCGTCAGGCCGCCCTTGCCGCGGGCGGTGCGGCGGTGGTCGGGCTTATCGTGATCGCCGCAATTGCCAGAGTGGTTACCCGCGAGCGCACCAATCGGCGACGCGGGCGGGCGCTGCTGCGGGCGATCCCGTGGGAGATTGCGCTCGTCGGCGCTGCGATCGGCACCTATCAGCTGGTGCGCCGGCACGGCGCCGTGAGTGTGGCCGCGGCCACGGTGCGGCTCAATCCGTGGGTATTGGCATTTCCGCTTTTCGCGCTGGCCGGCTGCCTGCTGTTGGCCGCCCGGCTGGCTCGGCTCGGAACGCCAATGCTGGTTGGCGCCGCTCGCCGCGGATTTCGTGGTTTATTCGGCGGCGACCGCGACCGTGGCATCGCGTCCTATCTTGCGTCCCGCCGCATCAGCGGTACGCCGATAGTCGCCGTTGCGTTGGCAATTGGCACCGCGTTGCCGTGCGGCATTCTCACGTATTCCGCAACTATCACGAACGTGCTGGACAACAACGTACACAGCAAATACGAGACTTATGTCGGAGCGGATCACGCACTGAGCACGCTTGCGAGCCCGCACGCGGCCATCAACACCGGCGGTCATGGGACCGTGGTCAGCGTGCTGTCGGCGCAAACCATGATCGAGAACGGGCAGGAGGTCGCCGTTCTTGGCGTCGAACCGGTCTCCTTCGCCCGGTTTGCCTCTCGGGGCGCGCAGCTCAAGTCAATGCTCGACAAGCTGAATCCCGTGCCGCATCAGCCGGTCCCGGCGCTTTTGATCAACGGGGGAGCCTTGACGCCGCATACGCTGACGCTGCGCAATACCGAATTGCCCATTCGAGTCGTCGGCCGGACCAACATCTTTCCCGGATTGCGGGATGGCTATATGCCGCTGCTCGTCGTCGATCGCCGCACGTTGGCTTCGGTCGATTGGTATGTCAATCGCGTCGAGGAGGTCTGGACCAGCAACCGGGAGCTCACCGCCTGCCTGGCCACGTTACGCCGCCGCGATGTCGAGGTATTCGCCGAGGTCACCCCGCGAACGTTTCTGGGCAGCAGCGGGTTGCTTCCCATTACCTGGGTCTTCGGCTATCTGCGCGCATTGGCGGTGCTTACCGGCCTGGTCGCGTTGAGCGGCCTGATCTTCGCGCTCACGTCCCGAACCCGCCGCCGTACGACGTTTTATGTGTTGGCCCGCCGGATGGGGCTGACCAAACGCACGCACCGCCGCTCGCTTGTCCTGGAGCTCACCGGCGTTCTGGGGCTGGGTTGGATCGGCGGGATCGGTCTGTCCCTCGGCGCCGCCGCGCTCGTCTTTCGGCTGCTCAACCTCGATAGGATCGATCCGCCCGCGCCGGTATTCGCGACACCATTCACCACGCTGGCAATCACCCTCGCCGCGACGATGGTCGCCATCGGCGGTGCCGCGATGATTACTCAGTATTTCGCCGACCGCGCCCACCCGGGCGAAATCATGCGCCTGGACTAGGTTGCGTCGGCCAGTGCTTCGACGTCGCCCTCCATGTCAACCCTTACATTCCAGGGGCCGCCTTCACGATCAAATCGAGAATAGTCCCAAGCGAGACCTCTTCGCCGGCATAGAGCAGATCAAAGTGCGCTCTACCTCGTGTCTGGCGGGCGGTAGGGCGCACTTTGATCGGTCGGGGTGGCTTGCGACCGTGTTTCACCGATCACGGACAGCCCGCGAGGGCCATGACCCGATCCATCGAAAATAGTCGCGGCTCAGGTCCATCGATCAAGATCATGAGTGGATTTGATACTGAAAACCGGCACAAAACCGCTCACGATCTTGCACCCCCCCTACTTGACCAAGATCGGGATGGATTTCGTCAACATCCTGCGTACGAAACCGCTCCCGATCATGAAACGAACGGCCGATTTCGTACCTCCGGTCGTGACCGACCCGGGCCACGACCGTTCCATCGGAAATAGGCTGTTCCATCGCCGATCTTGAGGTTATGGCTGCCGATAGCGGGACAAATCGCAGCCATAACCTCAAGATCGGCGCGAGTTTGACGCTGTCTCGAGTTCTCGTCCCTGGTCGTGATGGGCAAACCCCCTGGATTCCGGTGGTTTTCCCATCACGATCACGAATTCCTCTCGGCGGCTCATCTGTCATCCCGTCGGGATAGGTCCGCGAGCCGCATGACTACTCAGTCGCAAAAGAGGAGTGGGTTCGCGTTTCATGATCGTGAGTACCTGACCCCACGGAAACCGACGCTCAGCGACTCACGATCATGAAATCTCGCCCACTCGATACCAGGAGAATTCCTGGTGATTCTATTCGGTACTAAACCGACACCTGCTCCGCGGGTCGGGCGAGCCAGTCTCGCGCGGCCTGGTGCCCATTGGCATCCAGCGTCTGTTGATCCTCGACCGTGAGATGGAAGTCGGTCGCCTTCAATCCGAAACAGTCGACGAAAATGGTCCGAGCGGCTTTATCGGCGGTGATGTAATAGCGGTCGGCGTTGTCGAGGAGCGTGTGCAGGCAGGCGACCGCCTCGGCGATGACATTGTGAACGTCGCCGCGAGCGGGTACGAGGGTTTGTTGCGCGGACAGTTTGATGCCAATCGTTGGCCAGCGCGATGCGACGCCGTCGGCGCGGTCGAACACCTCGACCGGGAAGTTCGACAACATGCCACCGTCGACCCACGTCACCGTTCCGCCTTCGTAAGTAACCCCGTCGACAACCGCGTCCGGCGCCCGAAGGCGTACCGGATCGAAGAAGAACGGGATGGACATTGAAGCGCGGACGGCATCGACGATAAGTTCGTTGTCGATGTCCGGGTGGCCGTAGACGGGGTAATCCCACGGCAGCCGCACCAGTCGCCCGCGGGTGATGTCAGCGGTATGCACGACGAGCGAGTACCGCTGCGATTGCGTTTGGGTCTGGTCAGCCCCCGGGTCGTGCAGTCGCAAGTCCCCGAAACGGGTTATCCCGATATCGCGGAGTGCGCTGCCCAGCCAGTCGACGAGATAGTCGCCGTCGAAAAGGCCCATATGTAGGAGTAATTGCTCAGCATCGCCGAGCTTGCCAAATGCCGCCCGTAGATGACTTTTAGTCATAAATTTCGGATATTCGACCGACCCGAGTATGTCGGTGAGCTGGCTCAACGGTTTCTCCGCGGCGTTGAGCGCGGCGATCAGCGCCGCCGCGATCGCACCGGCGCTCGTTCCGGCGACGCGCTTGAACACATACCCTGCGGCATCTAATTCCAGTACGGCGCCGGCCAGGCCGATACCCTTGACGCCGCCACCCTCGAGAACGAGATCTGCCGGCTTATTATGTGTCGCGCTCATATTTTGGGTCATCAAGTCCCCTTATAACGGACCGCCCAGGTCGCCCCCAACCTGTAACGCCGGCCCGCATAGGAATTGGACCATATCAAACGCGCGAATTCAGCCGTGTTCTGATTTGTGTTAAGCCACGATCAGGTGTCGGCCAGCTCGCGCGGGATCGCGATCACGTCCACCAACGCGCCGTTGCGCCACACGGTGATCTCCAGGCGCCGGCCGATCGCGTCCTCGACCATTAGGCGTTGTACGGCGGTGCTGGTCACGATCGGCTCACCGTCGACCGCAACCACGACGTCGCCGCGGAACAGACCCGCACGCGCGGCCGGGCTGCCGTCGATGACCTGCGCGACCCGCAGCCCGTTGCGGCGGCCGACCTTCGCGGCCAGCGTGGGCGGCAACGGGGACTGCGAGCCGGCGATGCCCAGCCAGGCCCGGCGTACCCGGCCCTGTGTCATCAGGGTGGTGATCAGCTGCCGGGTGGTGGAGTTGATCGGCACGGCCAGGCCGACCCCGATGCCGGCCACCGCCGTGTTGACGCCGACCATCCGCCCGGAGCTATCGGCGAGCACCCCGCCACTGTTGCCCGGGTTGAGGGCCGCATCGGTCTGGATCACCTCGTCGACGACCCGGCCGGATTGGGTGGGTAGCGCCCGGCCGAGCGCCGAGACAATGCCGGCGGTGACGCTGCCTGCCAGCCCGAGTGGATTGCCCAGCGCGACTACCAGCTGGCCGACGCGGAGATTCGCCGCATCGCCGAGGCGTACCGGCGGCGGCACGTCACCGCGGGCCCGCAGCACCGCCAGATCGGACAGCGGGTCGCGACCGATGACGTCGGCGTCGACCTCGGTACCGTCGGCGAAGTCCGCCTTGGCCCGCTCGGCGCCCTCCACGACATGCGCGCTGGTCAGCAGGAACCCGTCGGCGGTGAGGACGCTCGCGCTGCCCGCCCCTTGCCGGCGGCCGACCCGGACCCGAAGGCTGGCGACGCTGGGTAGCACCGTCTCGGCGACGTGCACTACCGCCGCCGAGTACGCATCCAGCGCGTCTTCGTCACTCATGCCAGCTGAACTCCCGGCGGTACCCGGAGATGCCGGCCGTTCGCCCACGGCGGACAGCCGACGTTCGCTAGGCCCCGGGGACGTCGTGGTGATCATGAACCTTGGGTCGACGACACGCCGTAAAACGCAGCCCCGTACCTCATGATCATCGGGCCGCACTAGGTCGTTCGCTCTTCGTACGGCGTTGGGCGAGTACTGATACGGCGTAGTGGCGGTCGAGGTGTTGGCCGTCCCATTTCGTGGTGGCGGCGTTCTGGGCGACCTGGGGATGTTCGGTGTCGATCGGGTCCTGGGTGGTGATGTGGTCGGCGGGGTCGATATGCGCCGGTAGTTCGACGTTGTCTGCTCGGGTGAATCGGAATCGGCCGCCGCGGATTTTGGTGATGGTGTATTCGCCGTCGTGATGGGCGAGATGATGGGCTTGGCATAGCAGCAGGAGATTGTTCAGGTCGGTACGCCCGCCGTACAACCAATGGCGAACATGGTGTGCTTGCAGTCCCTGGGTGGTGTGGCAGCCCGGGTGCGCGCAACGACCGTGATCCCGGATCAGTAATGCCCGGAATTGTCGGTCGGTCACCACCCGGTGGGATCGGCCGAGGTCGCGGACATTGCCGTGTTCGTGGATGGCGGTGTGGATCCGACCGGAACGCAGCAGCCGTTCCACCACCCGATCCGGCAACCCCGGACCGTTAGCGATGCGGGCATACGGTCGCGGGGTGCGTTCAGCTGAACGCCTGTGCCCGGTGCGTTCACGTGAACGCACCGGTC
>Ga0137412_10001526_pt1 | contig 18103 bp, 16 predicted proteins | sample CZODoug2_1_16fun_FD_122160 | JGI IMG/M metagenome (GOLD analysis project Ga0137412, IMG submission 122160) | Vadose zone soil fungal communities from Angelo Coast Range Reserve, California, USA - CZODoug2_1_16fungal (Hybrid Assembly) | ecosystem: Environmental > Terrestrial > Soil > Vadose zone...
CTCTTGATCGCGGCGAACGGAACCACCAGCCGCTCCGGGATGCCGCCGAACGACAGGCCGACTTCGAACCGATCCTCGGTCACGACCAGGTCCCAGAACTGATGCTGCAGGATGATGGTCATCTCTTCCGGATATTGCGCGAGCAGCCGCGGCGACAGCTTCACGCCATCGGCGGTAGAGACGAAGGTGATGAAGAAATGATGCTCACCCGGCAGGCCGTGTTCGGCGGCGTCGGTCAGCACGCGGCGCAGCACCCCGCGCAGCGCGTCGCGCGCCAGCACGTCATAACGGATGTGATCGGTCGCCATGGAAGTCCTGTTACGTTGAAATGGCCGCGACGCCGGTCGCCCGACTCGCCTTTTGACCCATGCTACCCCGGCCTGCGTCGCAGGTCAGCAGCCGTCATGGACCGAATTTGCAGCAGAAACACCCCATCGGGGGACAAATTGCAGAAAAAGTGAAAGTGGAGGCTTCTGTTGCCAGGTGCCTCCGAACCCCGCCTAGCGGAGCTTAACCCACCAGGACTTTAGACTTGGTCTTTCAAACTGCGTTACGCAGCCTGAGCAACCGGAGCATAGTTGTCGTTTGCAACTATTGCATAGCCCGATAACGGCGGAACCATACCGAGAAAAAACACGCCCTTTACGCCCTCGTCGATCCTGTTTCGCCCCCGCCGAAACCCGCTCTTTGAGGGGTGGGCTTGGGTGGAGGCGCCGGGTACTGCCCCCGGGTCCGAATGGTTTATTGCGACGGCAATTTATTTCCATAGCCGGCGAACCGGCACCCCCAATATAGGGCGCAAATGTCGAGAAAAAAAGTGCCCGGCCGGACGTCAAGCCGTTCTCCGAGCCGGACAGTCATGTTCCACGCGATGAGATTTCGCTGAATTTGGGTTGGCCTCGAACGAGCCGGCGTTCTAGTTTTGCGCCATGCCTCCGGATTCCTCGCCGGCCGCCGTCGCGGCGCCGGACATTCCAGCTCCCATCCCGCCAAACCAGCCCGGCCTGCTCGAGCTGTTCGTGGCGTTCGCCAAAATGTCGCTGGCCGGCTTCGGCGGCGTGCTGGTCTGGGCCCGGCGCGGCATCGTCGACCAGCACCGCTGGATGACGGCGGAGGAATTCAACGAGACCTTCGCGCTGTGCCATTTCCTGCCAGGCCCGAACATCGTCAATCTGTCGGTCGTATTCGGATCGCGGTTTCGCGGCATTGCCGGCGGCTTCGCGGCGTTTGCCGGGCTGGTTGGCCCGCCGATGGTGATCGCGACCGCTCTCGCTGCCGTGTACGCCCGCTACGGCGAGATCGATGCGCTGCGGCGGATCCTGGCCGGGGTTGCCTGCGCGGCGGTCGGACTTTTGCTGGCGGTGGTTTTCAAAATGATGATGCCGCTGATCAAGAAGCGTGACGCGGTGGGGATCGTGATCCTGATCGCAGTGTTCATCGCCATCGGACTGTTTCGGCTGCCGCTGCCGGCGGTGCTGCTGGTGGGGATCCCGCTCAGCCTCGCCATCACATATTTCATGCGCCGCCGGGTGAACGGATGAATTCAGACGCCAACCCGATCTGGACGCTCGTTTGGACTTTCGCTTTGATGTCGCTGTTTGCGGTTGGTGGCGCGAATTCGGCCGTTCCCGAAATGCACCGGATTGCGGTCGACGTCCACCATTGGATGACCGACCGGCAATTTGCCGACATCTTCGCCATTTCCCAGCTCTCGCCGGGTCCGAACGTGCTGATCGTGACGCTGATTGGCTATTCGGTCGCGGGTGTGGCCGGCGCGCTGACCGCGACGGTTGCGATGTGCGGTCCGACCGCCATCCTTGCCTATTATGTAAGCCGGCTTCTCGCGCGGTCGAGCCATTCACCCTGGCCTGCCATCATTCAGGCGGCACTGGTTCCGCTTTCGATCGGGCTGATGGGCGCCAGCGGCCTGATTTTGGCGCTGACGTCTGACCGGAGCTGGGTGGCCGGCCTGATCACGGTGGCGGCGGCGGTATTGGCTTTTGCCACCCGGCTCAATCCGCTCTGGATGCTGGTGGCCGGAGGGGTTTTGGGTTTTGCTGGCGTTATCTGAGGAAAATCGCTAGGCAAGACCGGGGTCTGCACTAAACACTATCCAAACAATATGGGCGGGAAAGCCCTGTCGGGGAGAGAGATCGATGAGTGATACGCCGAGCCATGTGGCGGTCAAATTCAAGATGCCGAAATGGGTTCGTGGTCCGCAGGATTTTGTCGGCGGAATCGCACTCATGGCTATCGCCGCATTTGCCCTGTGGGCATCGAGCGATTTGCAGGGCATGCACGGGTTTTCGTTCGGCGCCGGAACCGTTCCTCGGATGTTCTCGGTGCTTTTGCTGGGACTGGGCGCGGCCGTTACGGCGATGGGGCTTCTGACTGACGGCGAACACATCACGGTCTATGCGTGGCGTGGCCCGCTGTTCGTGTCGTTGGCCATTATTTCCTTCGCCGTCACGATCCGCCCCCTGGGTCTCGTCATCTCGGCATTTGCGAGCTTCATCATTTCCGCGCTGGGAACGCCGGAGACCAAGTGGAAGGAAACCATCATCGTTGGCATCTGCCTGACGATCGGTTGCAGTCTGCTTTTCCCCTATGCGCTTGGGCTGCCGCTGCAGCTCTTCCCGCGTTTCCTGGTTCAGTGAGGGCGTAATGGCTGATCTCTTTTCCAACCTCGCTCTCGGCTTCGGCGTTGCCCTCACGCCGATCAATCTGCTGCTGTGCCTGATCGGCGCGCTGGTCGGCACGCTGGTCGGCGTGCTGCCGGGCATCGGCACCATCGCCACCGTGGCAATGCTGTTGCCGATCACGTTCGGACTGCCGCCGGTCGGCGCCCTGATCATGCTCGCGGGCATCTATTACGGCGCGCAATATGGCGGCTCGACGACGTCGATCCTGGTCAATATTCCGGGCGAAGCCGCTTCCGTCGTCACGGCGCTCGATGGCCATGCCATGGCAAAACAGGGCCGCGCCGGCGCCGCTCTCGGCATGGCGGCCATCGGATCGTTCATTGCGGGCACCGTCAGCGTGATCCTGCTGACGCTGTTGTCTCCGATGTTGACCACCGTCGCCTTGAGGTTCGGCCCGCCTGAAAATTTCGCTGTCATTCTACTCGGCTTCATCGCCTCGGTGTTCATGATTCAGGGCTCGGCGGCCAAAGGCTTCATGGTCATGGCACTCGGCGTGCTTGTCGCCTGCGTCGGCATGGATCCGGTGGTCGGAAAAGAGCGTTTCACTTTTGGCAACGTCGACCTGACCAACGGCTTCGATCTGGTGCCCGTGGTGATCGGCCTGTTCGGGGTCTCGGAGATCCTGCTCAACATCGAGCGCCCGGAGGTCCGCGCTGCAATTGGCGATCGCATCAAGGGGCTGTTGCCGTCGCTTGATGATTGGCGCCGATCCTTGATGCCAATCCTGCGCGGGACCTTCCTCGGCTTCGGGCTCGGCATCCTGCCCGGCGGAAGTCCCGTCTCCGCGTCGTTCGCCTCATACGCAGTGGAGCGGCGCCGGGCCGCCGATCCCAGCCGCTTCGGAAAGGGCGCTATCGAAGGCGTGGCGGGTCCGGAATCGGCCAACAACTCGGCGGTCGCCGGCGGCATGATTCCCCTGCTGTCGCTTGGGCTGCCAAGCAACGCGGTGACGGCGCTGTTGCTCGGCGCTCTGGTCATTCACGACATCACGCCGGGCCCGCTGCTCGCGGCGCAGCGGCCGGACGTGTTCTGGGGCGTCATTGCCAGCATGTATATCGGCAATGTCATGCTGCTGGTTCTCAACCTGCCGCTGATTGGCCTGTGGGTGCAGCTGCTGCGGGTGCCGTACCGGATCCTTTTTCCGATCATCCTGCTGCTGTCGATCGTCGGCGCCTGGGGCACCAACAAGAACGTGTTCGACATCTGGGTGATGGTCGGCTTCGGCGCCATCGGCTACGTGCTGCGCAAACTCGACTATGAGCTGGCGCCTTTCATCTTCGCCATGGTGCTGGCGCCGCAACTGGAACAGGCGCTGCGACAGTCGCTTGTCATGTCCAAGAGCAATCCAATGATTTTTCTCGAGCGGCCGATCAGTGCGGCATTGATTGCACTGGCGGCTCTTCTCGTGGTCGCGTTGTTCTGCGGTTACCGACCGCGAGCGCGATATGCCGAAAGTTCGCTCTAGCTAGGGAGGAATGCGATGCATAAAAAACGGCTGGGCGCGTTGGCGGCAATTGCGCTGCTGCTGGGCAGCGTGATGCCGGGCTTCGCGCAAGCGCAAAAGACACCGCAAGCCTTTCAGGACCATCTGAAGACGCTGCAGCCCAAAGGCTTCCCCAGTGAGCCGCTGGAGCTTGTCGTCGTCTATCCGGCCGGCGGCGGCATGGACCTCGCCGCCCGCATTCTCGCCAAGTACGTCGAGAAGTGGAGTGGCCACAGGGTCATTGTCACCAACAAAGTCGGCGGCGGCGGCCTGGTTGGCCACACTTATCTCGTCTCGCAGGCGCCGAAGGATGGGCACACGATCGGCATCGTCGCCAACTTCTGGAGTGACGGTTGGCTGCGCGCCGAAGGCAAGTTCGACTACAAGAGCCTCGAGCCGCTGGCCTTCATCAACTGGGATCCGGTGACGTGGATCGTGCGCTCGGACGGCCCCTACAAGGACATGGACCTGAAGGCGTTGGCCGCCGTCATCAAGGCAAAGCCCGGTGAACTCAAAGTCGGCATCGTGCCCGGCCTCTCATCGGAGTTCCTGCCGGAGCAGGTGGCAAAGTCCGTCGGCAGCAGCCTCATCCTCGTGCCGTTCCAGGGCGGCACGCCATCGATAACGGCGCTGGTTGGCGGCCACATCGATATCAGCTTCGGCTTCTTTTCCGAGTATCGCGGGCATTTCGAGGCCGGCAAGGTGAAGATGATCGGCGTTGCCTCTCTGGAGCGGGCTTCGGCGTTCCCCGATGTGCCAACCTTCAACGAAGCGCTGGAGACCAAGGACATCTCCTGGATGGCCTGGCGCTATGCGGCACTGCCGCTCGGTGTGGCAGCGGATCGCAAGGCCTGGCTCGAAGCCGTCTTCAATGCGGCGATTCAGGACCCTGGCCTTGCCGAGGAATACAAGAAGATCGGTTCCCTCATGGACACGGCCCGGCTGAATTCAGCAGCTGCAGTCAAGGCCGAGGTCGAGAAATTCGCAACGCTCGAATATGAGTTCTTCAAGACCACCGGCCGCTTGAAGAAGTGAGCGACCTGGCATGAGCGGCAGGCGGGCGGCGCTCGAATTTGCTCGCCGGCCGGGCTCGTGAACGACCCTCATCATCCCACTCCCCTAACCAGAGATCGGTATTCAATGGCCAGCTTCGAGAAATCCAGCATCACCGCCGACACGGCCCAGATCGCCATCGCTGCGGCTGCGGCCAAGGCCAAGCAGACGGGCCACAACATGAGCATCGCCATCTCCGACGAGGCCGGCATCCTGAAGGCTTTCCTTCGCATGGACGGCGCCTCGGAGATGACGTTGCGCATCGCCCAGGACAAGGCCTACACGTCGGCGTGCATGGGCCGTCCGACACATGCCTTCTGGGACGTCGTCAAGAATGATCCGCCGCTGCTGCACGGCATCGTCAACTACCCGCGTTTGATCGTGTTCGGCGGCGGCTACCCGATCATCGAAGGCGGCAAGGTCGTCGGCGCCATCGGCATCTCCGGCGGTCACTATTCCGATGACATGGAAGTGGCCCGCGCCGGTCTCGCCGCCATTGGCGCTCCGGTCGGTTGAAGCCGCCGTTGGCTATGGAGACGGTGGTGATCATGTGGAGCGCGGACCTCCAGGTCCGCATCATGGAAGCGCATTCATATGCGCGTTTGAGCGGACCTGGAGGTCCGCGCTCCGAAGAGCGCGCCCGGCAATGATCCTCAGAACCCGACGGCTGCGCCGTCGCGGCGGCTCTCCGAGGCGGCGAGGTAGGGGCCGCCCTCGGGGAAGCGCCAGATGATCTGGCTGGAGCCGAAGTCGAAGCTCGGCCATTTGGTGGGCGTGAGCTTGTGGCCGCGCGCCGCGAGGCCTTCGAGCGTCGCCGTCGGCATATGCTCCTCGGTCCACACCGTCTTGTCGACCTCGTGCACGCGCCAGCGCGGCGCGTCGATGGCGGCCTGCGGATTCTGGCCGTAATCGACGATGCGCGAGAAGACCTGCATGTGGCCCTGCGGCTGCATGGCGCCGCCCATCAGGCCGAAGGTCGCCACCGGCTTGCCGTCCTTGGTGATGAAGGCCGGGATGATGGTGTGGAACGGCCGCTTCTTCGGCCCGACCTGGTTGGCGTGGCCCGCAGCGGTCACGAAGCCGGTCGCGCGGTTCTGCAGCGCGATGCCCGTGCCCGGCACGACGATGCCCGAACCGAAGCCCGTGTAGTTCGACTGGATCAGCGACACCATCATGCCCGATTCGTCGGCGGTGCCGAGATAGATCGTGCCGCCGTCCTTGGGTATGCCCGGGCCGAAATCCTTGGCCTTCTTGGGATCGATCAGCTTGGCGCGGCTCTTGAGATATTGCTTGTCGAGCATCTGCGCCGGCGTCACTTCCATGAACCGCGGATCGGCGACGTAGCGCCAGATGTCGGCGAAGGCGAGCTTCATCGCCTCGATGCGCAGATGCGCCACCTCAGGGCCGTCGCCATCGTGGCCGGCGAGGTCGAAATTCTCCAGGATGCCCAGCGCCATGCAGGCGGCGATCCCCTGACCCGATGGCGGGATCTCGTGCAGGGTCGTGCCGCGATAGGTGAGGCCGATGGGATCGACCCAGTCGGGCTGGTGCGCGGCGAGGTCCTCCTTGCGCAACGCACCGCCGGTCTCCCTGGCGTATTTGTCGATCGCCTCGGCGAGCTCGCCGCGATAGAAGGCCTCGCCCTTGCTTTCGGCGATCTTGGCGAGCGTCTTGGCCTGGTCGGGAAACTTCCACAGCTCGCCCGGCTTGGGCGCGCGGCCGCCGGGCAGGAACGCCTTCACCCAGCTCTCCTGTCCCTTCAGCCGGTCGATGGCGCGGTCCCATTGGCGGGCGACCATGTAGGAGACGCGAAAGCCGTCGCTGGCATACTTGATCGCGGGCTCGAACAGGTCGGCGAAGGGCAGCTTGCCGTAGCGCTTGTGCAGCTCGACCCACAGCGACACCGCCCCCGGCGTGCTGACGCTGGCCCAGCCGACGTTCGGCATCTTGTCCTGGCCCTTGTACTGATCGGGCGTCATCAGCGCCGGCGAATGGCCCGAGGCGTTGAGGCCAACGAGCTTCGAGCCGTCCCACAGGATGCAGAAGGCGTCGGCGCCGATGCCGTTGTTGGTCGGCTCGACGACGGTGATGGCGGCGGCGCTGGCGATGGCGGCATCGACCGCATTGCCGCCGCGCGCCAGCATGCGCAGGCCGGCCGTCGCGGCGAGATGCTGCGAGGAGGCGACGACGTTGGCGGCAAAGATGGGAAGTTTTTTGGAGGCGTAGGGAAAATCGTACGAAAAAGACGGCACCTAAAAATCCTTTCTAGTTCTTCTTCGATGCCGCGATGGCCTCGATACGCGCCACGAAGCGTGGCGCCAGCAGAAACTGGCGGTGGTCGGCATCACTCTTGCCGAACAGGCGGGAGAGATCGAACACGCCGGAGCCCGCGATCTCGCCCATCCGCCCGGAGAGCAACACGCGTTCGCCAAGCCGCAGCGTTTTTAGCGCCGCGATGGCCGCGTCGGAAAGGCCCGGCGGCGGCGCCTCGCGCGATCGTGTGGAAAACAGGTCCGCCAGCGAGCCCGCGGCGGCCAGCGTCCAGTCGTTGAACGCGTAGAGCGAAACCTGGCGTCCGATATCGACCGTGACGGCGACGGTCTGGGCGTTGCCTTCGATCCTGGTGAGCGTGCCGCACCAGCCGGAGAAGCCGCCGACCTTGTCGGCCAGCGCCACGCTCTGGTTGGCCGCTTCCTCGACCTGCAGCGGGTTGTTGGACGCAAGCGCCGGCTTGGCAAGCGCGCGCAACCCATCGAGGAAAGCCTTCTGCGCCGGGTTCTCCTCCTCGCACGGCGTGTCGAAGCAGCCGCTTAGCGCCAGGCTTGCGCTGCCCAGCAGGACGATACGGCGCGGAGCCGTCATGCTCTTCCGGACCGCGAGCGTCCCGCTCGCTCACGCTCTGACTCCTCTCCCCCGCTAGGGGGAGAGGCTGGGTGAGGGGGCATCGACAGCTCGCGCAACCCCCTCACCTAACCTCTCCCCCTAGCGGGGGAGAGGAATATGAAAGAAGTCGAGAAGACCATGATCATGCCGCCTTGGCCCGCGCCTTGACGCGCTCTTCCTCTTTCAGCTCCTTCTTGGAGAGCTTGCCGACGGGAGTCTTGGGCAGCTCCGGCCGGATCTCGAGCGCGACCGGCATCTCGTGTTTGCCGATCTTGCCCTCGAGATGCTTCTTCAGTTCCTCGAAGGTGAGCGAGGCGCCGGGCTTCAGCTTGACGAACACCTTGGGCGCTTCCTGGCGGTAGGGATCGGGGATGCCGATCACCACGCATTCGTCGACCGCGGCAAGCTCGTAGACCGCCTCCTCGATCATGCGCGGATAGACGTTGTAGCCCGACGAGATGATGAGGTCTTTGGAGCGATCGACCAGGTAGAGCCAGCCGTCGTCGTCCATGTAGCCCATGTCGCCGGTGCGCAGGCCCTTCCAGTTGCTGGCGGGATGGCTGAACAGCACCTTCTCGGTCTCCTCCGGCTGCTTCCAGTAGCCCTTCATCACCTGCGGGCCGATGATGCAGACCTCGCCGACATTTTCCTTGCCGGCCGGCAGCACGCGTTCGCCCTTCTCCATGTCGCGGATCTCGATGATGGTGGCCGGCATCGGCACGCCGCACGAGCCCACGCGGCGCACGCTCTTGTCGACCGGGCAGATCGCGCCGGTCGGCGAGGTCTCGGTGAGGCCGTAGCCCTCGATCAGCGTGGCCCCCGTCAGCTTCTCGAAGCTCTGCTGCACCTCGACCGGCAGCGGCGCGCCGCCCGACATGCAGATTTTCAGCGACTTGAGGTCGAGCCCCTGCGCCTTGGGATGTTTCAGGATCGCCGTGTAGAGCGTCGGCACGCCGGGCAGGAAGCTCGGCTTCTTGTTTGCAAGGTCGCTCACGATCATGTCGATGTCGGGCCGCGGATAGAGGATGAGCTGGTTGCCGTTGCGCACCGCGCCCAGCATGATTCCCGACAGCGCATAGATGTGGAACAGCGGCAGCACGCACACGACCTTCTCGGTGCCGGGAGTCGTGTAGGGCGTCGTCCAGGCCTGGCCCTGGCTCATCGCCGCGATGATGCAGCCGTGCGTCAGCATGGCGGCCTTGGGCAGGCCGGTCGTGCCGCCGGTATATTGCAGCAGCGCCACCTCGTCCCACAGGTTCTGGCCCGCAGCATAGGCCGTGTACTTGCCGTCGTTGGCCAAAAGATCCTTGAACGACAGGTGCCAGTCGTCGCGCGGCCAGGCCGCGATCTCCTTCTTCTTGGCGATCGGATAGAGCCAGTTCTTGGGCCACGGCAGATAGTCGGCGATCGATCCCACGACCAGCTTCTTGAGCCGCGTCTTGCCGCGCATCGCCGCCATCTTGGGGTAGAGCGCGGCGGCATCGAGCGTCACCAGGATGTCGGTCTCCGAATCGCCGATCTTGAACTCGAGCTCGCGCGCGGCATCGAGCGGGCTGTAGTTCACCACCTTGCCGCCCGCCTTCAGCACGCCGAAGAACGCGATGATGTAGTGCGGCGTGTTGGGCAGATAGAGCCCGACATTGACGCCGGGCTTGACGCCGAGCTTCTGGAAGCCCGCCGCCGCCTTGTCCGACGCTTCCTTGTAGTCGCGGAAGGTCATCACCTTGTCGAGGAAGTCGGTGAAGGGTCGGTCGCCGAACTGCGCGCAGCTCTCTTCGAAAATCTGATGGATGGTCTTCTTGGGAATCTCGAGCTCCCACCGGACGCCCGGCGGATAGCTCTTCTCCCATGGATAGTGCGCCATTTTTTTGTTCCTCCCTCAGGCGACTATTGAGGGCGGTTGGCAGAGGGTCAAGGCGAGTGCCTCAGAGCGGGGGCGGAATACGATATTCGTACGCGTAAGCCGTGCGGAATCCTTGGGCGGCATAGAGCGGCATCGCCGCCTCGTTGGTGGCGACGACCTGCAGATAGGCGAAGCGGGCGCCGTGGCTCCATGCCCAGGCGTAAAGACTCTCGGTGATCTTGCGCGCCAGGCCGCGGCGGCGGGCCTCGGGCATCACCAGCACGTCGAACAGGCCCATATGATCGCCCTCGACCGCGCCGATCGCCATCGCCAACGGGCTACCTTCGGCTTCGACGAAGGCGAAACCCGCGGGCTTGGCGATCGCCGCCAGCATGCGCTGCATGGTGTTTCGATGCTCCGGCCGCACCGGGCTGTGGGTGCAGAAGGCCTCGATCCAGGCGGGCGTCGGCTCAGCGTGGATCCGCACCTCCGGGGCAGCTTCGAAGCCGGCATGAAGCGGGCAGAGCTGCAGCAGGCTGCGCTCGATAGTGCGGTAGCCACGGGCCGCCAGGGTGTCACCCATGGCCGGCGGGGCGAGCGGGCTCAGCCGCCAGACAGGGGCCTGGTTACGAGCCCGATAGGCTGCCTCGAGGCTCTCGAGAGTCGAAAGGTCGATCTGAGCATTCTGCCTTAATGCATTGATAGAATTGGATCTTTTTGTATATCCATTGGCGAATCTCAGGCGCCAGCCGGCGCGATCCTGGGTTTCCAGGGCTGGCCAGCCGCGAAATGCCAGCTCTTCCAGCCGACGCACAGTTACAAGGTCGATAGCTAGTGACATTGTGCATCAATTGTGTTAGTTGATAACCAAGTAATAACAATCATTTATTTTACTTACTGTAAGTCATACATGAATTTCGACTCCCCCTCCGTCGATGTTCGTGTTTGCTGGCAGCCGCCCGCCCTGCGTTCCTCCCACGCGTTCGGTCACCGGCTGCCAGCGATCCTTCTGCTTGCTCTCGTTTCCTGGACCTTGGCCGGTTGCGGCAGCAGCGGCCAGCGCACCGGCGGCGGCTACGCCGATCGCGCACCTTCCGACCGCGTCGCCTACACCGCCTGGCAGGAATGGACCAGGTTCGGCCGCTCGACCGTCGTCTATGGCGGCCAGGCCGGCGGCTACAGCAACCGCAGCGGCGTCACCGAGCGCAGCGAACCGCTCGCCAGCAAGATCGGCGACTACTGGGGAAGCTGCGGCCATCCCGACTGGAACGGGCGCACTTCCAGCAAGCCATGGTCGGGCGCGTTCGTCGCCTGGGTGATGAGCCGCTCGGGCATCCCCGCCAGCGAGTTCCCGCGCGATGGCCGGCATGGCGGCTATCTCGCCGCGCTCTACGACCACGAGCAGAGAGGCGGCCGCGCAGCCTTCAGGCTGCACGCCCCCAACGAGTATGCGCCGAAGCCCGGCGACCTCGTCTGCACCGGCACCGCCGGACCGACCTGGCGCCACGCCGATCCGCGCACCGCGCGGCGGCGCATCGACAACACCGCCACCCATTGCGATATCGTCACCGATGAGCGCGGCGGCTACCTGCAGGCGATCGGCGGCAATGTGAAGAACAGCGTGACCATGAGCCTCTATCCCGTCGATTCGCACGGCCGTCTGATGCCGGTCTCCGGCAAGACATGGCTGCTGGTGGCGGAGAAGCGCGTCTAGGCCGGCTTGACGGCGAGCGCGCAGGCTGCACCGATGGCCGCGACGGAGAGCAGCATCACCGGCGCCAGCGACCAATCCGTCGCTTCCACCCAGAGGGCAAGCGCGGGCGGACCGGCCAGGGATCCCAGGCTGCCCGTCTGCGCCAGCAGTCCGTTGACCGGCCCGACAGCCCGCCTCTCGGTAGCGACCTGCGGCACCGAGGCGAACGCTGCCGCCGGCACCAGCCCGCCCAGCGCGAAGCAAACCGCGAAGCCCGCGACGGCCAGCGGGACCGGCGCCGCGCTGAATGATAGCGCAGCGATCACGGTGGAGGCGATCAGGCCCACCGCGACCAGCCGTCCCGGCGAGGCACCGCGGCGCATCAGCCGACCCGCCAAAAGGCTGCCTGCGATTCCGAAGGCGGCGGCGATGGCGACGATCCGGCCGGCTTCGTCGGCCGGCAGCCCACGGCGCTCGACGAGCCAGGCCGGCAATAATCCGGCGAGTGCCAGGAAGACCAGGGCGAAGCAGAAGAAGGCGAGCGAGAGCGGGGCGGCGGCGCGCAACGCTCCGGCCGACACGCGCCGCTCGTCGTGCTGCGGTCCACGAGTCTGTGGAATCACCATCGCGGTGATCAGGCCGAAAGCCAGCAGGACGGCGTCGACGGCGAAAATGAGCCGCCAACCCGCGCGGTCGGCGAAGGCCGCCGTCGCGAGTCCCGAAAGCGCGATGCCGGCGGGCACGAAGGTACCCCACAGCGACAGCGCGAAAGCATGGTGCCGCGGTTCCGCGGTGCTGACCATCAGCGAGGGGCAGGCGACGACGACCAGCAGATAACCGGCGCCCGCCAACCCGCGCGCGGCGAGCAGCGTGTTGGCGTCGCCGGCCATCGCGCAAAGCGCTGCCGCCGCGGCCATGACGAGAATGCCGATACGCAGCGCTCGGGCGTGACCGACCTTTTCGGACCAGCCGCCCGCCGGCAGGCCGAACAGCGCACCGACGAGGGTGACGGTCGACACGGTCATGCCGGCGCCGGCGAGCGACAGGCCGAGATCGCGCTGCAACGCCGGCACCAGCGGCGGCACGATGCCGAGCTGGCCGGCGGCCAGGACACCGATCGCGTAAAGCAGGGCAATCCGTCCCCACGATGTCGTCATGCCGACGACACTACGGATGCGCCGAGCGTCAACCCACGAATAAAGTATTCGCTAGCCGGCCGGTGTCGACGTCACGAGCCGCGCCAGCGTTCCGTCGGCGAGCTGCAGGCGCTCCCACACGAGGATGCCGGGGTCGATGTGCACGATCGGGCTGTCGTTGGCGCCTGTCCAGAAGCTCACCCGGACCGCGCCGTCATCGTACCAGCCGAGGTCGCCCAGCCGCGCCTCGGCCGAACGGATCTCGTCGGTGGCGAAGCCCCACAGCGACACGCCGCGCAGCTCGGCCGCGCCGGCCGTCCATTCGGCGAAGCGCGCCGGCGAGGCCGCCAGCAGCCGGTGCGAGAGATCGCAGATCAGATGGACGGGGAGGGTGGAGCTTTCGACCAGCCGGCGCAGGCCCGCGTCGGCGGCCGAATCGAGCGGCGCCACCAGAAGGTGCGAGAGCTTGCGTGCCGCCGCGTCGGGCAGGCGATGATGGCCGCGTTCCCAGCGCGACAGGGTCGCCTGGGTGACGCCGAACAGCTCGGCCGCATGGCTTTGCTTGACGCTGCGCAGGCGGCGCCACCGTCGGAGGGCCCTGCCGTACTCGTTCATGATCGCGGCGCCTGGCCTTGAAGGGAGCGTTCGAGCGCCTTGGCGCGGCGCCACTGCCACCAGGCCACGCCGCAATTCGCGAAGGCGAACAACGCCATGACCCAGCCGACATCGAAACCCAGGGGCGTCATCCAGACCACGACCTTGCCCGTGATCATGGCGATCGGCAGGCCGATGCCGAAGAGCAGGCCGCCAAGCGCCAACTGCGCCACGTTGAGCTTCATCTGCCTCAGCCGGGCAACCGGATCGGCTGGCGGCGCGGCCATGGTGCGTCAGGGCTCCTGCATGAAGGCGGCGACGCGCTCGGCGATCATGATGGTGGGTGCGTTGGTGTTGCCGCCGACCAGCGTCGGCATCACCGAGGCATCGACCACGCGCAGCCCTTGCAGGCCGTGGACGCGGCAGCGGTGGTCGACGACGGCCATCGGATCGTTGACCGGGCCCATCTTGCAGGTGCCGACCGGGTGGTATTCCGTCTCGCACTTGGCGCGGATCCACTGCTCGATCTCGGCGTCGGTCTTCACCGCGGCGCCGGGCTGGAACTCGTCGGCGCGGTAGGGATCGAACTCCGTCTGGGCGAGGATGTCGCGACCGATCTTCACGCCCCTGATCAACGTGTCGAGATCGCGCCGTTCTGCCAGGTAGTTGGCGTCGATCAGCGGGTGGTCCTTGGGATCGGCGCTACGCAGCCGGATCGTGCCGCGGCTCTCCGGCCGGAGCGTGCAGACATGCAGGCTATAGCCGTTCTTCTTGATCCGCGTGCGGCCGTGGTCGACCACCAGCACCGGCAGGAAGTGGAACTGGATGTCGGGCGCGCCGAGCCCGGGCTGGCTGCGCAGGAAGCCGCCCGATTCGGCGATCGGCGAGGTGCCGGGGCCCTTCTTGTCCTTCCAGTAGCGATAGAGCGACACCAGCTTGTTGGCCGAGTCGTAGGTATCGCGCGTCTTGCAGAACTGCAGCAGGGAAGCATCGAGATGGTCCTGCAGGTTGCCGCCGACGCCCGGCAGGTCGTGCAGCGGGCGGATGCCGACCGACTTCAGATGGTCGGCCGGGCCGATGCCCGACAGCATCAGGAGCTGCGGCGAGTTGACGGCGCCGCCGGCCAGGATGATCTCCCGGCTGCAGCGCGCCACCTCGTCGCGGCCGTCGACGACGTAGCGCACGCCCATGGCGCGGTCCTGGTCGAGGATGATGCGCTCGACCAGCGCGTTGGAGACGATATGAACGTTGTTGCGGTTGCGCTCGACGGCGGGGTGCAGGTAGGCGCTGGCCGCACTCCAGCGTTGCCGGTCCTTCTGCGTCACCTGAAAGTAGCCGACGCCGTCCTGCACCGCGCCGTTGAAGTCGTCGTTGCGCTTGTGGCCGGCCTCGCTGGAGGCATGGAAGAAGGCCTCGTTGATCTGCAGGGGGCTCACCTGGTCGGCGACATTCAACGGTCCCCCGCTGCCATGATACTCGCTGGGACCGCGCTCGTTGTGCTCGGCCTTCTTGAAGAACGGCAGCACGTCGTCCCAGCCCCAGCCGGCAAGGCCGAGCTGGCGCCAATGATCGTAGTCGGCAGCCTGGCCGCGCATGTAGATCATGGCGTTGATGGCGGAGGAGCCGCCGATCACCTTGCCCCGCGGATAGGCCAGGCTGCGGCCGTTGAGCCCCTCCTCCGGCTCGGTCCGGAACATCCAGTCGGAGCGCGGATTGCCGATGGCGAAGAGATAGCCGACCGGAATGTGGAACCAGATCCAATCGTCCATGCCGCCCGCTTCCAGGAGCAGCACGCGCTGGTCGGGATCAGCCGAGAGCCGATTGGCCAGCACGCAGCCGGCCGACCCCGCGCCGACGATGATGTAGTCGAACTCGCCCTCGATCGGGGTCGTTTCGGACATGCCAGCTCCGGCTCGGCGTTTGCGCATCGGTATTATGCTGTACCGCAGGCGCGGAGTCTGTAGCCGCACCCGACACTGTCGTCCCCGCTTGCGCGGGGACGACGACTTCGGACGCGGCACAGTCGTCGTCAGGCCGCGAGCGCGATCGGGCGCGGGTTGGCGACGTGCTCCTTGAGGACCGTGCCGGTGTCATCGACCTCGCGCAGCAGCACGTCATAGGTCCAGAGATCGGCGAGATGCTGGAGCACGCGCTTGGCATCAGCCTCCTCGAGCACCGCGCCGTTGACGACGGTGTGGCGCAGGACCAGGCGCCGGTCGCCGGCAAGGTCAACGTCGACGACCTCGATGTTCGGATCGATGAAGCCCACATCGTGCTGGCGGGCGAGCTCGCGGCGCACGCGGCGGTAGCCGCGCTCATCGTGGATGGCCGACACCTTCACGCCCTCGGTTTGAGCGGGATCGTCGCAGAGGTGGAACATGCGCATCTGCCGCATCAGCCGTGGGCTGAGAAACTGGTTGATGAAGCTCTCGTCACGGTAGTTGGCCCAGATATCGCGCAGCACCGCCATCACGTCCCCGGTGCCGGCGATCTCCGGGAACCACGCACGATCTTCGTCGTCGGGATCGGCCACGATCCGCGCGAGGTCCTGCATCATGGCGAAGCCGAGCGCATAGGGATTGAACCCCGAGAAGCGCGGGTCGTCGTAGCCCGGCTGGAACACCACATTGGTGTGCGACTGCAGGAACTCGAGAAAGTTGCCGTCGCTGATGGCGTTCTGCTCATGCAGACGGGTCATGATGCGATAGTGAACGTAGGTCGCGGTGCCCTCGTTCATGACCTTGGTCTGCCCCTGGGGATAGAAATACTGCGCCACGTGGCGCACGATCCGCAGCAGCTCGCGCTGCCAGGGCTGCAGCCGCGGCGCCGACTTCTCGAGGAAGTAGAGAATGTTGTCTTGCGGCAGCCCGAGCATCGTGCGACGCCGCTCCACGCTCAGCTCGGAGGCACTCTTGCCCGGTCCGGTCGGCACCGTGCGCCACAGATCGTTGAAGATGCGTTCCTCGTGCGCGCGGCGTTCCCGCTCGCGCCGCTCTTCCTCGCGCAGGTCGAGCTTCTTCTTGCCGGGATAGCGGTCGACGCCGTGGGACATCAGCGCATGCGCCGCATCGAGCGTGCGCTCGACCGCCAGCGGGCTGTAGCGCTCCTCGCAGCGCGAGATATAGCCCTTGGCGAAGTTCAGATAGTCGAGAATGCCGTCCGCGTCGGTCCAGAGCTTGAACAGGTAGTTGTTCTTGAAGAAGTGGTTGTGGCCGAAGGCCGCGTGCGCGATCACCAGCGTCTGCATGGTCGCGGTGTTCTCCTCCATGAGGTAGGAGATGCACGGCGAGCTGTTGATCACGATCTCGTAGGCCAGCCCCCTCAAGCCCTTGCGGTAGAATGCCTCGTGGTGGGCGAAATGTTTGCCGAACGACCAATGCTTGTAGAACAGCGGCATGCCGATCGAGGAATAGGCATCGAGCATCTGCTCGGCGGTGATGACCTCGATCTGGTTCGGGTAGATATCGAGCCCGAGCTCGCCCAGCGCGATCTCCTCGCAGGCATCGTGAATGCGCCGCAGCGTCGAGAAATCCCAGTCCGCGCCGTCGAAAAGGCGCCCCGTCGCGACTGCAGCGGTCATGGCGCGGCTTTCTCCTTTGCGCGGCGGCGCTGGAAGAGATCGTGAAACACCGGAAAGATCTCGCTCCGGCTCGTGACCTTGCGCATCGCAAGCGTGGCGCCTTCCGAGCGCAGCCGCTCGTAGAGCGCCCACAGCGTCGATGTCGACGAGAACGAGCCGCCCTGATCGCCGACCTCGAGATACGCGAAATACTGGCTGAACGGCAGGATCGCGCCGGTGAGCAGCCGCTGCGTGGCGATGCCGTCGGCGTCGGAGTTGTCGCCGTCCGAGGCCTGCGCCGCGTAGATGTTCCAATCTTCCGGACGATATCGCGTCGTGATGACCTGCCGCATCGCCTCGAGCGCGCTCGAGACCAGCGTGCCGCCGGTCGCCGGGCTGCGGAAGAAGGTCTCTTCATCCACCTCCTCGGCCTGGTCGGTGTGGCGGATGAAAACGATCTCGACATGGCGATAGCGCCGCGTGAGAAAGATGTAGAGCAGCATGTAGAACCGCTTCGCGAGATCCTTCATGTGCTCGGACATCGATCCGGATACGTCCATCAGGCAGAACATGACCGCCTGCGCCACCGGCTTGGGCACGTTCTCGTACCGGCGATAACGGATATCGATCGGATCGATATAAGGGATCCGCTTGAGCTTGGCCGACAGTGCCTCGGCGTCGGCGTAAAGCTTGGAGCGGCGCTCCTCGTCCTCGCAGTCGGCGATCTCCGCCGCCAGCTCGTCGATCATCTCGGGACGCGGACGGCGCAGCGCGATCCGGCGCTGCAACGCGAGCCGCATCGTGCGGTTGAGTGCGATGTTCGCAGGCGAACCCGAGACCGAGTAGCCCGCCCGGCGCGGCGCCTCGTGCTCGGTCTCGGCCAGGCGGCGCTTGGCGAGATCGGGCAGCTCCAGGTCGTCGAGAAAGATATCCAGGAACTCCTCGCGGGTGAGGACAAAACGAAACGCGTCCTCGCCCTCGCCTTCGCCGGCCTGCTTGGGTCTGCCGCCGCGCTCGTTCGCACGCGGCAGCAGGTCGCCCTCGATGAACTCCTTGTTGCCGGGGAGCACGTGGTCGCGCACCCCGCCTTGGCCGCGGCGAAAGCGAGGCTCGTCCACCCCGTCAAGCGGAATGCTGACCTCGCCGCCCTGCAACAC
>Ga0137412_10001527_pt1 | contig 18101 bp, 18 predicted proteins | sample CZODoug2_1_16fun_FD_122160 | JGI IMG/M metagenome (GOLD analysis project Ga0137412, IMG submission 122160) | Vadose zone soil fungal communities from Angelo Coast Range Reserve, California, USA - CZODoug2_1_16fungal (Hybrid Assembly) | ecosystem: Environmental > Terrestrial > Soil > Vadose zone...
CCATCTCGAACAGCTCGGCCGGCTTGCCATAACCGCCGATCGGTTTCAGCGCGACCTCGATCCGTCCGCCGGAGTCTTCCTCGACAGCGCGCGCGAATGGCACCAGCGCCTTTTCATAGGGGACGGAGCCTTCGGCGTTGGTCGAGGCGAAGCGCAGCACGATGTCGGCGGCACCAGCCGGAACCGATGAGATCGCAAGGAGAGCGAGCACAACGCGCGCGGTCCGCAGAAATGTCGTGGATGCAGGCATCAAAATACCCCGTCGAGGCCGAGGTGAGGGCCTTGGCCTGATCAAGCGCGTTTCGTGGTCCCGAAGGTAGATTCGGCGTTAACGTAACCAGCTCCGCTTAATCACCGGTAAACGGATGAGGCCGGAGTGTGTTGGCCGTACGGCACAACCAAGAAACGCAATCTCGACCGGACCCGCAAGGAGCCGGGTGGTGCTCCTCAATGGTGCTCCACACGCATCCGGCACGCGGAGCTAAAGACGCGGAGCTGGAGCTAAAGAGATGGCGGGGCGAAAAATCAAAAGCGACAAGGCAATCCGGGGGCCGCGAAAAATTCCGGATTGCTTCGAGTAAAACACGCCCACCGGGCGCGTAGTGACGAGGGCTTACGACGACACCGACATCTTGGCGATCTCGGCGGCGTTCGGCAGCGTCTCGACGTTCCAGCAGGCGTCCATCACGCGCCGGATCGAGGGCGCCGGAATGATGCCGTCGGCGAGATCTGCGAACTTGGTTTCGAGCTGCTTGTCGGTCATCGGCATCTCGACGCTGCCGATCGCGCGTTCGATGCGGCGGTTCAGCGCGCGGCCGTCCTTCAGCACGATCGTCATCTCGACCTGGGCCGGATCGATGCCGGGCGTGATGGTTGGGATCACCTTGCCGCGCAAGGCGACGATGGTCGGATCCGCCACCGCGCGGTCGCTGAACTGCTTCTCGCCGCCGGCGCCCTCGACGATCGCCACAGCGACGGCGTGGTAGATGCTGAATTTGCCTTCCAGACCCTCGCGCGGGGTTTTCTTGCCGGTCAGTTCGAGCACCAGCGGATGCACCTTGAGTTCGACCCGCTCGACCTGGTCGGCGGTCAATTTGTTCTCGTTGCGCAACTGGATGGCGGCGTCGATCGCCGGATGCATGACGATGCCGCAGGCAAACGGCTTGTAGGTGTTGAGCGCCGCCTCGTAGCGCTTGCCGAGATCGCCTGTGATCTCGTTGTAATCCTGCTTGGTGCTGATGGTATTGGCCCAGCCGCGCTTGGCCTCGATCATGCCGTCGGAGGAGGTGAAGTTCTTCGACGCCAGCATCGCCGCGAAGATTCCGCTTGAGGCAGCGCGGCCCGGATTGAAGCTCTTGTTCATCGAGCCGAAGGATTCGCGCAGGCCCACCGGCTGCGATGCGGCCAGCCCCAGCGCCCACACCATCTGCTGCTCGTTGAGCTTCAACAATTTGCCGACGGCCGCCGCCGATCCGAACACGCCCGCGGTGCCGGTGATGTGCCAGCCGACGTCGTAATGGTTCGGATAGACGGCGTTTCCGATTCGGCATTCGGTCTCGACGCCGAGCACCAGCGCGTTGAGAAACGCCTTACCCGAGACCGGCTGCATTTCCGACAGCGCAAGAATGGCCGAGGCCACTGGCCCGGCGGGATGGATGATGGTCTTCAGGTGGGTATCGTCATAATCGAAGATGTGGCTCGACACGCCGTTGATGAAGGCGGCATTCATGATGTCGAAGCGCTCGCGGCGCCCGAACAGCGATGCCTGCGCCGGGCCCGAAAACGGTGACAGCGCGGAGACCGCGATATCGACGGTCTGGTGATGCGAGCCGCCGATCGCGACGCCGACCCAGTTCAAGAGCGTGCGCACGCCCTCTTTCCGAACGTTGGCCGGGAGATCGTCATAGCTCGCGGTGACGAGATAATGCGCAAGCGTCCGCGTGACGTCCTTGGCCGGCGCCGGTTTCGCGGCGGCACCGGATGCGGTTTCCGAGCCTTGCGCGAGCGCCATATTGGCCGTGGCGGTCACGAGCGGCAGCGCGGCTGCGCTCCGAAGCAGAGTTCTGCGATCGGTGATCGGCATGTCATCCTCCCAAGCGAAATTTTCTTGATATTATATTGTCTGGTCGTCGATACCCGCCGCCTCCCACCGAGATGCCTCGGACGAAGGCGGCGGATCGCAGCTAGAGCGTTTTCCAGCGAAGTGGACTCCGGTTCGCGTAAAGAAAACGCGTCAAAACAAGAAGCTAGAGCCCCGTTCCGATTCAATCGGAACGGAAAAGGCTCTAGTTTACCCTGACGGTCGCGAGTTGCGCGGCGAGCCGCACCGCGCTCTCCAGCGCGCCGATCTTGGCCACGCCCTTGCCGACGATATCGAATGCGGTGCCGTGCGACGGGGTCGTGAATACGGTGTCGAGCCCCGCCGTGACCGTGACGCCGCGATTGAAGCCACGCAGCTTGGTCGCGATCTGGCCCTGGTCGTGATACATCGCGACCACGCTGTCGAACTCGCCCGCGAAGGCGCGGATGTAGACGGTGTCCGCGGGGAACGGACCGGAGCAGGCGATGCCCGACTTGGCCGCGGCTTCGACGGTCGGCCGGATCATTTCGATCTCGTCGCGGCCGAACAGCCCGCCCTCGCCGGCATGCGGATTGAGGGCTGCGACCGCGATGCGCGGCGTGGCGACGCCCGCTTTGCGCATCATCCGGTCGGCCAGCTTGATCGCATCGGTGATGCTCTCCGGATTGATGCCATCGAGTGCCTCGCGCAGCGACTGGTGTCCCGTGACGCGCGACATCCACTGCCCGTCCAGCACGTTCATCTCGGAGAAATAGCCCTGATGCCCGAGCAGGTTCGCAAACATCTTGTGCTCATCGGGAAACTTCCAGCCGCCATCGAACATCGCGCGCTTGTTCAGGGGCGCGAAGGTGATGGCGTCGACCTCGCCCGCCTTGGCGAGATCAATCGCGCGCGACAGCGTCTCGCCGGTCAGCCGGCCGGATTCGGCGCTGGCCTTGCCGAGCGGAAACAGCGCCGGATCGGTGTTGGCGAGATCGACCAAGGACACCACGCCGCGCTTGCGCGACGCCTGGCGCGGCGTGGCCACGCGCTCGATGTCGAACCGAACGCCAGCATGCTCCATGCCCATCTCCAGCACCCGGGCGTCGCCGACCACGACGAGATGCGCGACATCGGCGAGATTGCCATCGGCCAGGATGCGTGCCGTCTGTTCCGGGCCGATGCCGGTGCAATCGCCGGGCACGAGGGCGATGATCGGCAGCATGCTTTGATGGATGTTCATGAAACCTTACTTTGCTGTTTGGGCTTGAGCGACGGAGTCGTCCCAGGCTTTCGGATCGAATTCGCCGTCCCATTTGGCGACGACGACGGCAGCCACGGCATTGCCGATGGTGTTGGTGATGGACCGCGCCAGCGACATGAAGCGGTCGATGCCGAGCAACAGCGCCAGGCCCTCCACGGGCAGACCGGCAGCGACAACGGTCGCGGCCAGGGCCGCGAAGGCGCCACCGGTGACGCCGGCCGCGCCCTTGCTGGTGAACAGCATGACGACGAAGAGGCTGACCTGCTGCGCGAACGACATCTCGATGCCGTAGACCTGGGCGACGAACAGCGTGCTCAGCGGCAAGGTCAGCGCAACGCCGTCGAGGTTGAACGAGTAGCCCGCGGGGATGACGAGGCCGGCCACCGCGCGGCCGACGCCGGCCGCGGGCAATTTCTCCATCATGCCGGGAATGGCGGTCTCCGACGACGAAGTGCCGAGCACGACCAGAAGCTCGGTGCGCAGCAGCCGCAACAGATCGAACAGCCGGATCTTCGCCAACCGGCAGATCGCGCCGAGCACGACAAAGATGAACACCGCCATCATCGCCCAGGCGGTGCCGACCAGCAGGCCGAGCGCGTAGAGGGTGGCGACGCCGAACTTCGCCACCGTGAAGGCCATGGCGCCGAACGCGCCGATCGGCGCCAGCGCCACCACGACATGCACGACGCTGAACACGAGCTCCGTGATCCGTTCGAGCCCCGTGCGCAGCGCCACGCCGCGCTCGCCCAAGAGCAGCAGCCCGATGCCGCAGAGCAGCGCCAGGACCAGCACCTGCAGGACATCGCCATTGGCGAAGGCGCCGACGAAACTGTCGGGAACCATGTGTTCGAGATAGGCCGAGAGCGATCCGACATGCGCCTGCGCATATTTGGCGACCGCCTCCGCCTGCTGCGGCGTGGCGTGGCCGACGCCTGCGCCGGGCTGCACCCAGCGGACCACGATGAGGCTGAACAAAAGACACAGCGTCGTGACCGCCTCGAAATAGATGAAGGCCTTCAGCCCGACCCGCCCCACGGCCCGCATATCACCGACCTGGGCGATGCCGGTGACCACGACCAGGAAGATCAGCGGCGTGATGGTCATCTTGACCAGCGAGATGAAGACGTCGCCGAGCGGCTTGAAATCGGCCGCCAGCGCCGGAAACAGTGCGCCCGCCAGGGCACCCAGGGCAGCCCCGGCCGCGACCAGAACGTATTGCTCGCGCCAGAACGGCTTGGCGCGCCGATCAGCGACCGGCGTCGGAACGGAGGGGGAAAGCGAGGACGCTGCGATCTGCAATTCAAGTACCTCCCGGGGAAACGAAGACCATTCACGATGGCTCTTGTTCTTCGTATGCAGGGGAGATTGAACCAGCGGCGATGCTTGCGCTAATGCCCGTTTGGCATCATTCAAGGACAATCCCGCATGGCTGCCGAATTGGGCTCTGAATCGGGCTTTGCGTTAATCTTGGCGTTAACCTTTGCGTTGACCTTGCCGCTAACCTTGGATTTGGGCCTGACACTGGATTTCGCATCGGAACTGGCATGGACCTGATCTGGCTGGAGGACTTCCTGGCGATCGCCGAGGAGCGCGGCTTCTCGCGCGCGGCGGAGCGCCGCCATGTCACCCAGCCGGCGCTCAGCCGCCGCATCCGGTCATTGGAAAAATGGCTGGGAACGCCGTTGTTCGAACGAAGCTCCCATACGCTCACCTTGACGCCCGCCGGCGAGACGTTTCGCCACGTCGCGGAGGACGTGTTGCGGCGCGTGCTCGCAGGACGACAGGAGGCACACGAGGTCGCCCGGTTGAAGGCGGAGACCATCTATGTCGCAGCCACCCATTCGCTGTCGCAAACCTTCTTTCCTGAATGGATACGCCAGGCGGAAACCGATGGCCCCGGCGCCGCCATCCAGCTGGTCGCCGCCAATTTCGCCGCGTGCGAAAAGCTGTTGCTGGATGCGCAGGCGCAATTCCTGCTGGCGCATTACCATCCGTCGATCGAGAGCCGGCTGGACGCGGACCGTTTTCAAAGGATCGATCTGGACACCGATGTGCTGGTTCCGATCACCGCGCCCACCACGAAGCGGGCCAGTCGCGGCGGACGCCAGAAGCCGGCCGAACCGCGTTACGCGCTGCCCGGTTCGGCCGACGCGCCGCTTCCCTATCTCGCCTATCACCCGGGGTCCGGTGTCGGGCGGATCGTCGCATCGTTTTTGTCGAAGGCTCCGCCGTGCTGCCTGGTGCCGAGCTTCTCCGCGCCCGTCACGCTCCTGGTCGAGATGGCCCGCGAAGGCCGCGGCCTCACCTGGGCCCCGCGCAGCCTGATCGAGAACGATCTCGCCTCCGGACGGCTGATGCGCGCCGGAGCCGAGAATTGGGACATCGCGATCGGCGTCTGCCTGTTTCGCTCGCGCGCGCGCATGACCAACGCGGCGGAGGCGTTCTGGAGCACGGTGCAGAAAGGGCAGCGGGAAAGAAAAACGCCCGCCAAGGGGTCACGGCACTAGATGCGTTCACGGCCAGCAGGTTGGTCTGCCCCGCGATGTTGTTGATCAGTTCGACCACATCGCCGATGCGGGCCGCCGCCTTCGTTAGTTCGCTGACGCGGAAGCGTCAGCCATGGAGCAGTTCACGCAGCCCACGCCGTCGCGCTCTCCAGTCTCATTGCGTGGCGCATGGACGACATTTCCGATTCACACCCCGCAGAGGTTTCCCATCGCAACCCGGCGGACCGAGCGACCCGCGGCTCCGGAACGTCATGCCGGCCATTGCGCGGGCTGAAATAGGCTTCGAGCTGCTCGACGGCAAGACGCTCCCACTCCTCGGCCTGGCTCAGGAGCGACCACCTTTGATGCGGACGGAACGCCGCAGTTTGACGATGCAACGAAGCGATGGCGCGATAACGGCGCACCTTCTCCATGACGGCTTCCCCACTCCTGACCATGGCTCAATCCTTTCCTTCGCATCAAAGTCATCGTGAAAATGCGACGGAATGATTTTCCAATTGGTTAGCGGGCCTGGCGAAGCGCGGGGCCCAATTCCGAACAGGGTTAGTCAATTCCTGCCGGATGAACCGCCCACGCTTGTCGCCTCTGTTTCCGGAACGTTCCCATACCCATTTCTCCGGAACGAACGACCTGCTTTCATTTAAATATTGCCTATCCGGATACGCCTAAGATGCGATCGTCGTCGCCGACGAAGAGCTGGGATTTTCGCCGATAACGGGCGAGATTGCTCCTCAAGGATGAATACTCGAAGCTCGACGGCCTCCTGATAGCCGGATAGATTACGGCACATGGGCGACCCAGGACCGGCCCACGATCCGCATAGCGGACAGCACTACGGACTTGATAGACCTCCCATGATCAGACTGCGCGAATTTCGATCCGGGGACCTGGATGCGCTCTATGCCATTTCGCTGGCGACGGGGCACGAGGGCGGCGACGCTTCACATCTCTACAAAGACGCTGAGCTGATGGGGCATATCTATTCCGCGCCCTACGCGCTTCTTGAGCCTGGCCTCGTGCTCGTCGCCGTCGATGGCGATGGCGATGGCGATGGCGATGAGGTCGCGGGGTTTGCTGCCGGGGCCATAGACACCTTGCAGTGGGAGGATATTCTCGAACAAGACTGGTGGCCGGCGCTGCGCCGCCGCTATCCCGATCCTGACGCTGCGTCATTGGCCAGTTGGACGGCTGACCAGCGCCGGGCCTCCGCGATCCATCACCCGGAACGCGCCCCGCGTGACGTTGTGAATGCCTATCCCGCGCATCTCCATCTGAACCTGTTGCCGAGCGTGCAGGGCCAGGGCGTCGGATCGATGCTGCTGCGGGCTTGGCTTGGACTCGCATCAACGCGCGGCGCAACAGCGGTGCATGCCGGCGTCAACCGCGCCAACCTGCGAGCGCTCCGGTTCTGGCGTCAAAATGGCTTCAAGGACTTGAAACCGGAAGGGCGTGTCGAGTCCCGAACTGTTTGGATGGGCCGATCATGACGGTGGCTGCAAGGGATGCCTGCCACCGGTGATAACAATAACATTCAGCGGCGCTCGGTCAGGGCTCAGAAGATGCTCGCAAACCGACAAACCATCGACTTCCGGCATATTGACGGCGACCACGAGAATGTTCGGCTTGAACCGGTTCCGAACAGACCCCTCATGGACTAACGGGGAACTAATACTTCTCTCGGTACGAACGCGCAGATCAATCAGCGTTCGCGGCAATGCTTGCAGATGCGGGGCGCACGCTCCGATCGCCGGCCGTCTCGCCAATCGCGGTATGGAAAAGCAGGGCATCGAGTGCAAGATCGGTTTCACCGCAACAACCGGGATCGGCGAGTTCCGCGATGACTGCGTCCTCGAGGTTGGCCGCCGCGTCGCTGATTTCAGCGAAGCCGTAAATTCCTCCGGCTCCCGAGAGGCTGTGCGCAATATGCTTGATGCCATCAAGCGTGCCCTTTGTCCGGACACCACCGCTCAGTATCAGGCGCTGCTCTGAAAGCGTTGCCGCGTCCTTCTTGACCCTCAGCAGGAATCCCGCGCGCAAATCGTCCATCGGGTCGCGCGCCGGGCTTACATAGCTGCGTACTGAAGCAGACAGTGTCATCGGATCAAATGGCTTGGCGATCACTCCGACAGCTCCAAGCGCCCGAAAATGATCAACCTCGCAAGCCTGGGCGCGGGCCGTCATGAAGATGACTGGAATGTTCGCCGTCCTGTCGTTGCTCCGAAGTTGAGCGAGGGTCGCCGGACCATCCATCACCGGCATCATGACATCGAGCAGGATGAAGTCAGGCATCCATTCGGCGGCGACCACCAGTGCTTCCTTGCCGGAACCACAATTGCGTGTCGTGAACGCAGGATCAAGGCCGAGCGACATCTCTACGACTTCGCGAATGTCAGGCTCGTCATCAACATGGAGAATACGAATCTCGGTCATGTGATCTTCCTTACCGGTTGCGGTGGCCTTAGTGCGAGTCGATCACGAACGGCGGCCCCCAGGCTCGCAAGGGATGAATTCATCTTTGACACCGCGTTGAGACGCTCATCAGAAGGAACGTCTTCAGGTCGACAGGAAAAGATGATGACCGGAATCGAGCTCCCGAAGCCATCTCGAATGTCCGGCAGGAGATCCAGACCGGAATGCTGGCCAAGCAGAAGATCGAGCACCACAAGATCGATCCGATCCTTGGCGAGGGCACGCAACGCACTTTCGGAGCTATCCGCCGATATCACGTCGGCTATCGTGCTCAGCTCATGCGCGACCCTGGCAAGGGTGTCGTGATCGTCATCGATGTGAAGAATGCGAGGCCGCGCGCGTGGCGCCGGCGAGGACGCATTGAGAAGAATTGCAATGAGCCGCTCGAAGTCGATCGGCTTGCCGATCCACTCCAGTATATTGAGCTGGGGAGCCCTTCGGTCGCCGCGTCCGCGTTCGAGATCGCCCGAGACCACGACGATAGGCGTTTCGCTGTGGTGCATCTGTGTGCGTATCTGCACGATCAGGTCCATGCCGTCTCGTTCGCGAAGTCGGAGGTCGACCATGATGGCCGCGTAGTCGTTTGTGCTCGAGCGGGCAAGGGCGTCTTCCACGGTATGCGCGAAATCCACCACAAGGCCGGCGCGCTCCAATCGCGTTCGCACTATCCTCGCCACCGCAGGATCGTCCTCGCAGACCAGGATATGCCGCGGCGACCCTTCTACGGCGATATCGATTTCACCGCCGTCGGTGCCATCCCAAGGCGGCAACTCGACGCAGAAAATCGTTCCGCCGCCTGGCGCGTCGTCGAACCGGATTCGCCCACCGAATCTTTCCACGATCTGCTTGACGATGCTAAGACCCAGGCCGGTTCCGCCCTTCTGTCGCGAGTTGGTTCCATCGGCCTGTGCGAATTTTTCGAATAGACGCGGCTTGAAGTCTTCCGGAATACCCGTTCCGTGGTCGCGCACTGAAATACAGCATGCGTCGCCACTCTTTCCGACCGCGACCAGCACCTCGTCCCCCGTTGGCGAGAACTTGATCGCGTTCGAGAGTAGATTTGTGATCACCTGAACGAGCCGGTCCGGATCGGCGCTGACCGCCGCCCCGATCGAGGCGTCGTCGAGCCGAACCCTCACGCCATAGCCATCGGCGAATCCCCGGTTGTCCTCAATCGCCTGCTCGGCAACCTGGAGCAAATCGATTCTGACGCAATTCAATACGACACGCCCGGACTCGATTTTCTCGATGTCGAGGATGTCATTGATCAGACGAACCAGCCGTTGGCAATTCTTGTGAGCGATCGCAAGCAACCGGGCCGCGGACTGAGGCAACTGGTCCGTCCACTGACCCGCCAATAGACCGAGCGATCCGGAAATCGACGTTAACGGCGTGCGCAGCTCATGGCTCACCGTTGAGACAAATTCATCCTTTACCCGTTCCAGGTGCTTGCGCTGGCTGATATCGACGATCACGCCAAGCACAAAAAGATGACCACCGGAGCGGATCGGGTTGAGACCGACTTCCACGGGGAATTCAGTACCGTCCCTGCGCCGGCCGAACAATTCGCGCCCTGCTCCCATACGTCGGGTTTCCGGACTCGGCGTGAAATGATGTCGGTGGCGCGCATGTTGAGCGCGCAGACGCTCCGGTACCAGAATGTCGACAGATTGCCCGATCAGTTCTTCGCGCGCGTAGCCAAACTGGTTCTCGATCTCGGAGTTGACCATCACCAACTTGCCATCGCTATCGATCATCACCATGCCGCTCGGGCAGGCTTCGACCGCAAGGCGGAACATCTCCTCGGCGACCCCTCGCTCGGCTATGAAGCGCCCCATCTCAGCCATCGAATGATCCCCCTGGAAATAGATCTGACATTTGCGCTAGGCCTGAACGGCTTTGATCGAGGTCGCGTCAGTCGGGGGAGTGTCAGAAAGGGTTTCCGGCATCAGAAGCGCCAGTTTCAGCAGATCGACCGCATTCTTCGCGCCGAGTTTTCGCATCAGATGCGCTCGATGGCTTTCGAACGTCCTGTAGCTGATCTGCAGCCTTTTCCCGCCCTCCTTGTTGGTGCAGCCCTCGATCACGAGACGCAGAACTTCGCGCTCACGCGCTGTCAGTGGCTCCTGGGCCACAGGTGTTGCGTGCTCGACGCTTTCGCCGTCCTCGCCGACACGTGCCAACCACCTGATCACTTCGCGGCCCTGCGCGATGGCGGTTTCCTCTTGCAGTGGCGTCTCGAAGGCGTCTGCGATTCGCTGCATCAGGAAACAAACGCGTTCCGTCTCGCGAAGCGCATTTTCCGCGACCTGCTTCAGCGACTGACCATCGCTGTCCCCGGCCGGAAACCGATCGCTGTTTTGGTTGAGATCGCTAACATAGAGCAGCAATGCGGTCAGCGGTCCGTTGAGTGCGTGAGCTATCGCGGCCCCCACTTCATTTGCCGCCCTTGCTCGTTCAACGGATGGATAGCCTATTTTCATTTCGTCAGCCTGGTCCGCGTTGGAAATGCCTTTAGTCACTGCATCGATCCTGTTGTGGACGACGCCAAAAGGAAACTTCGGTCAATGGCTTCGATCAATTGTTGCGGCGCGAAGGGCTTGCATATGCAGGCTGACGCGCCGCGCTGCATCGCCATGCCGAGATAATCGATGGAATTCCGGGAGTCCCGGAGGCGGAAGCCGGACATTGCAATAATCGGGATGCCGGATTGCCGCCGGATATAGGAGATGGCATCCAGTCCGCTCATCCCCGGCATGAAGAGATCGACGAGAACCACGTCGAACCTCGATGATTCGAGAGCCTCGATACCCGCATACGCGCGCGAAGCAAGCTCGGTTTCGCCGTTGCGCCGCGCCAGGGTCACCTTGATTGCCGCGCCGACGCAGTCGTCATCATCGATGACAAGGACACGGTATGCCGGCTTTGCGGGATTGGAGACTTCACCAGGGGCGCGCGGCCCTACCACATGCATAAAACGACCTCTCGATGGTCATAGGCATCTAACGGTGGACCGTATCTCTACGGGGCTCGGAACGCATGTCACAGCCGGAATCTATGCATGCGCGCCTTAGCACGAGTTAATTTTCAAAACAGTACAAACACGCAAGCACGCCAAGATTGTGCACGCTAGGTTGCATCGTTGCCACGAAGCGGTGGCGCGCCGCGACAAAATTCAGCGCGCCTCCGCGCAATTCGAGCGTTGTAGCTCTCTAAAAATTAGCCGCGAAATCTGACCGGAAATTAAGGTCTAACGTCGAAGATTGATTCAGGAAACCAAGGGGGAGCATCCCATGCACGTCGATCAATTCGAAGTCCGCCTTGCCAGGGTCAGGCACCGCTTCGCAACCGCTCTTGAGAGCAAGATCTCGGACGCTGTCGTCTCGGCTGACCATATGACCCACGACGGTCATAGCGCTCTCGAATATGTTTCGAAATCCTATCGTGAACTACACAACATCTGCGGCATCGGGCCGACAGTCGGCTTCACGGCGACCGGTGACGCTGCCAGCACCGCCAAAGCCGCGTTGATACAGGCTTACCTGGAAAAGCGCGGACCAACGGAAAATGAAATCCTCAGCTTGAAGAGGGCGCTTGGCAAATTGCGTCAAGTCGCCGCCTCTGAACTCCGATCGATGTATCAGCGAGGGGGGTAGGTCCCGATTCAGGGTTCGGGGTGGCCTCCTCCAAGTGCCCGACGCACCATGCCGTTGAGCTCGGATTTGCGATAGGGGTTTCGAGAGCAGTATAACGCCGGGGTCGAGCCGCCCGTGGTGAACGGTTGCATTCTCGGTATATCGGGAAGTGTAGTGCTGAGGATTCACGTTCCCGGTCGGCGCAGGCTGTTTCTGCTGCGTGAGAACGAAGCCGCGGGCGAGTTCGTCATCCTCCACCACGAGAACGGTTTCTCCGGCGCCTCGTGCCGGCTCGACCACGGGAGACAACGTCACGTCTGCACGCGAACGGGCATTGTGCTCTGGAGATCGCGGCCGAAGCCGCTCAGGCGACCGCGCGCCGGAGACGATAGGTGCCGTCCATCTCGGATATCTCCAGAGAGGTGGACGTCGCCAGTATCGACCTCAATCGCTCGAAATCGGGCGGCTTTGTCAGGCATCCGCGGGCGCCCAGGTCTTTGGCCCTTGAGATGTCCTCCTGATAGGTCGAGGTCGAGCACATGACGACTGGGATGCTGTCCAGCAATTTCTCGACGCGCATCTGTTCGAGCAGTTCAAACCCGTCCATCCTCGGCATTACGCAGCGACCCATCTGCAAGGTTCAGTGCCGTGAGACTGCCTGGCGCTCGTGGCGTGCGAGAAGCCGCCAAGCCGGTTGCAGGGGAGTATTCAGGCGGCGGCAATTAATATGCCGACCGAGAACAATGAAGATGGGAACGATGCCTACGCCATAGCTTCCCAGCGCGCGCTGCAGCGCTTCCGCGGCCTCATCGGGGAGGCTGATGAACCTCGCGGGCCAAGGCGTAGACGGCGACGCCGGCAGCCACAACGCCCGATGCGGCACCGACGCCGAGGGCCCAGCGCGGGCCGAAGCTATCCGCCACCCAGCCGACGATCGGTGCGCCAATCGGCGTGCCACCAAGCCCGATGCCGATGCGAAGCGCCATCACCCGCCCGCGCATCGCCGGCTCGGTCGAGAGCTGCATCAGGCTGTTCGTCGTGTTGGTGAAAGTGAGGGCGGCCACGCCGATGACGACCAGGGCGGCGCCGAACAGCCAATAGCTCGGGGCGACGCCCGCCAATGCGCAGCCGAGCCCGAAGACTGCGGCTCCGACCAGCAACGAGCCGAACTGCGGCCTGCTCCGGCCTGCGCCAATCAGGGCGCCGCAAACCGTCCCGATGGCCATGATCGACGACAACGCGCCATATCCCCGGGCATCGGCATGAAAGACGCTCACCGCCATCGTCGAGATGAAGATGGGGAAGTTCAAGCCGAACGTTCCAATCAGGAACAGCATGACCAGGATCGCCTTGAGGTCCGGCCGCTTCCACACATAACGAACCCCCTCGGTGAAACTGCCCTTCGCACGTTGGGCTCGCTCGTTCGCGTGCAGCGTGGAGCTACGAAGGAGCGAAAGCGAGAGCAGCACGGCAACGAAGGAGACCCCGTTGATCAGGAAGGCCCAGCCGGTGCCGACCGAGGCGATGACCAGGCCGGAGATCGCGGGGCCGATCATGCGGGCGGCATTGAACGAGGTCGAGTTGAGCGCGACCGCATTCGGCAGGTCGGCGTCGCCGACGAGCTCCGCTGCGAAGGTCTGGCGGACGGGTGCATCGAACGCCGCCGCAGAGCCGAACAGGAAGGCGAACACATAGACATGCCAGAGCTGCACGATACCTGCGACCGTGAGAAACCCCAGCAACAAGGCAAGCCCGCCCATGGCCGCCTGGGTGACGATCAGAAGCCTGCGCTGGTTGAAATGATCGGCCGCAAAACCCGTCCAGGGCAGCAGAAGGAACTGCGGCGCGAACTGGAGCGCCATGACCATGCCAACGGCCGAGGCGTTGTGATGCGTGAGCTCGGTCAGCACGAGCCAGTCCTGGGCCGTGCGCTGCATCCACGTCCCCACGTTGGAGACGAATGCGCCCGCGGCCCAGACCCGGTAATTGAAGCTGCGCAGCGACCGGAAAAGGCCAACGCCCAGGACGGTCATGCCGGTCATGAACGCTCGGGCGCGTTGCCGCCATTGACGCGACCGAAGTGCCGGGCAGAAGGCAGGCCGAGCGCCAGCATGCCGAGCCCGAAGGCTGCGGCATCAGCGGCGTTCTTCAGGTCGAAATCGCCGACGCGGCAGACCAGCAGATAGAAGATGATGATGTTGAAGAAGCCCCACAGCACGTTCACGGTCGAGGAGGAGAGACCCTGGCCGCGCGGTTTGGCGAACGGACTCTGAAACGGCTTTCCCATCACGCCGCTGACGAAATGCGGCACGGCGTTGGTGAAAAAGGCGCCCCCGAAGAAATACGACAGGAGTTGGAGCCACGGCATGGTCAGGCGCCCCGTTGATCGAGCCGATCGAGAATGTCCCGCGTCGTGCCGGTTTCGCCCAGCCGTGGGAAGACATTCACGATGCTGTAGTCATGCGCTGCGGGGCGCATGTCGGTCATGGCATCGATGGCAAGCGTGACATTGAAGCCCTGCTCATAGGCCTGGCGGGCGGTCGCCTCCACGCCGGTCCCGGTGGCGACCCCGGTGACGACGACCTGGGTGACATCAAGGGCTTTCATCCGGGCTTCCAGGTCCGTGCTCGCAAACGCGCCCCATGTCCGCTTCGTGACGACGATGTCGCCCGGCTGCTGGTCGAGTTCGGGAATGAGATCGGTCCATCCTTCGGGAAACATGTCGATCCGCGGCGGCCTCTCCGTTCGACCTGGCGCTGCTCCGGCGACGTTGACGAGCACGACCGGCAGGCCGTGCCGGCGAAACGTTGCGGCCAGCGAACGGGCGCGCTCCACGACTTCGCCGATGGCATGGGTGAAGGGCGAGCCCACGATGCCTTTCTGCAGATCAACGACGATGAGGGCAGTCTTCGGGTCGAGCGTGGTGATGGCCATGGGCATTCCTTCTGGCAGCTTCGATAGGTGCGACCGCGCGATGAGCGCGAAAGGAAGACAGGTCAGTCGTCGACCAGCCGCTTGAGCAGGTCGACGGCCGCGGTGAGGCCTTTCTGCTCCTGCGGGGAAAATCGCGCCTGGATGGTGCGGCACAGCCAATCCTGTCGCGCCGCGCGCCCTTCCTGGGCCCATTTGCGGCAGGCATCCGTCAGCGACAGGATGGTCTGTCGCCCGTCCGTCGGGTCCGGAGCGCCGCTTACAAAGCCGGCAGCCTCCAGCGCAGCGATGACCGGACCGATCGATTGCGGGCGCATCCCCTCCGCTCGCGCCAGACTCGATGCCGTCGCGGGGCCGTCCTTTTCGAGACGAAGCAGCACGGAGACCTGGGATGGCGTCAGGTCTCCGACATGCGCCTGCTCACGCAGACGGCGCTTCAGCTTTCCGAGCAGCGCGCGCAACTCCTGGGCCAGGGCGGCGGCATATGCGGCTTGGCGATCATCGGGCTGGCCCTTCATGCAAGAAGAGGTAGCACATAGTAAGGTAAACTGTAAAGATGAACTTATAAGACAGCCAGAGGAAATCCCTCCCCGGCTGCGCCGTTGGCCTCTGTGCCCGGATAATCGCTTCGCGGCCGCCCAAGGCGGAGGATCGGTGGCATGAGGTTGGCGAGCTGTGCCGGCGATCTGCAATGTCGTCTTCGCAAGCGTCACCGACCGCGCAATCGCCGTCGCTCGCGGTCGTCAGCAGCCCATATTAAAGAACGCCAGTCGCCACTGGCGCTACGCCTGACTGCGCTATGTTTTGCTGGCGGAGAGGGAGGGATTCGAACCCCCGATAGGCTTGCACCTATGCCGCATTTCGAGTGCGGTGCATTCGACCACTCTGCCACCTCTCCTGGGCGCCAAATCAGGGTCTTGCCCCTTGGTCGGGGCCGTGTTCTAGGCGAGGACGGCTGAGCAGACAAGGCGCGGATTGAGAAATCCGCGATGTCCTTGGCCCCCGAGCAGCCCTATGCCCAGAAAAGGCAGCCCCATGATCGACCATCTCACCCTTCGCGCCAATGGCGCGGCGTTCCACGTGGCGCGGCTCGGCTCCGGGCCGCCGCTCTTGCTGCTGCACGGCTGGCCCGAGTTCTGGCTGACCTGGGAACCGGTGATGGCCCGGCTTGCCGACCGCTACACCCTGCTCGCCCCCGACCTGCGCGGCTTCGGCGACAGCGACAAGCCCGACGGCCCGTTCGGCCCCGACCAGCATGCGGCCGACATGGTGGCGCTGCTGGACGCGCTCGGGCTCGACAAGGCGGGAATCGTCGGCCATGACGTCGGCGGTGCGGTAATGCAGCCCTTGGCGCGGGCCGCGCCGCACCGGCTCGCCGGGCTGTTCTTCTTCGACTTCGTCTATCCCGGCATCGGGGCGCGGATGGCCGAGCCCGACCGGCTCAACCAGATCTGGTACCAGTCCTTCAACCAGCTGGAGATCGCGCCCACTGTGGTCGGCGCCACGCGTGAGAGCTGCCGCGCCTATATCGGATATTTCCTGAAACACTGGGCGCATCGCAAGGACGCGTTCGACGACGTGCTGGAGGCCTTCACCGATAATTTCCTCAAGCCCGGCAACCTCGCAGGCGGCTTCGCACATTACCGCGCTTCCCATGCCGGCCGGATCAAGATGATGAAAGGCCAGGCGCCCAAGCTTGCGCCGATCGAGCTGCCGACCTGCGTGCGCTGGGCCGAGCGCGATGCGCTGTTTCCGTTTGCGTGGACCGATCGCCTGAGCGAGACCTTCACCAATCTCGATATCGCGCTGCTTCCCGGTGTCGGGCATTTCCCGCATCGCGAGGATCCGGATCGCGCGGCCACGCAGATCGCGACGTTCTTCAAGAAGATCGGTTGGGGCTGAAATCGGTTGTGGTCGGAAACCAAAACGGGTGGGGCCGCCATACGCATTACACAATGGCGGCCCCTGCCGCATCATGAACCGCCGACCGGAAGGCGCGATATCGGCCGGCGGCTGTGATGCAGCGCTGGCAACCTAGCCACGGGCACATTCCGCGCAACGCAATCCCGCTCTTAACCTAACCGAACACGGTTACCGCGCGATTGTCTCATGATGGTCATCATTTCATGTGGCCTGCTATTTCAGTGTAACTCTTGATCCTGATTAGGCGCGTGGCGTGAGAGCCCCGGACTCTTACGGATCATGACTTGACCTTCTTTTCTTTTTTGTCGCTGTCTTTCTTGTCGTTATCCTTCTTGCCGTTTTCCTTCTTGTCGTTGTCCTTCTTGCGGTTGGTGAAGCGCGCATTGCCGAGCCCGGTGCCGATCGTCAGCACGCCCCAGCGCTTGACGTCCTGCATGAACGGAATCTGGCTCAGGCCCTGCACCACAGCGTCGTTGTGCATCAGGATCGTGGTGTCGTGATCCTCGATCTTCGGGATGGCGTCGCGCAGGGATGCGGGCAGGTTGAACTTGCCGCTTTCCCAGTTGCCGGGCAGGTTCTGGGCGCCGCGGTCGATCGAGCCGTCCTCCTCGATCAAGCCCGGGCAGCCGATGCCGATGAAGGGCGTCAACCGCAGTCCATCCTTCTGGGCCTTGCCGACGAGCTTGCGCAGCATCTTGACCAGCCGCTCGACCGCCTGGTCGCGCGTGGTCTTGTCCTCCTCGCCGTGCCGCCAGATCTCGAGCCCGGCGACGGACGCCTTGGACAGGTCGGGACTCCGTTTGAGGGCGAGCTCGACGATGCCGGCGCGGATATTGGTGCCGCCGATGTCGACCGCCAGGATGGCGTCGTGACCCTTGAACATCCAGGACGGCGCCAGATGCGCGCAGCCGATCAGGCCGGCTTCGTCCGGATCGTGCCGAATTGGCGCCAGCTCGATGTCGACATCGTCGGACTTGAGCATGACGGCGGTGCGGCCGATGACCAGCTCGCCGACCCGGCTCGCCCGGAAGCCGCCGCCGATCGCGATGCGTTCGGTCTCGCGCCAGCTCTTGAGCTTGAGGAAGCGCCGGATCACATAGGCGAGCTCGCCGGCAAATTCCTCGATCGCGCCCTGCACGATGCCGCCCGCTTCCGGATCGCCCTTGGCGATCAGCGCGTCGAGCGTCTTGCGATTGAGCTTCTCACTCGGCTCGTCGCCGAACGGATCGTCGCCGGCTTTGCGCAGCGGCTTGCGCAGAGCTTCCACGGTTTTGCGAAAGGCGCCCTTGTTGACCCGGTCGCCGAGAAATCCG
>Ga0137412_10001528_pt1 | contig 18100 bp, 22 predicted proteins | sample CZODoug2_1_16fun_FD_122160 | JGI IMG/M metagenome (GOLD analysis project Ga0137412, IMG submission 122160) | Vadose zone soil fungal communities from Angelo Coast Range Reserve, California, USA - CZODoug2_1_16fungal (Hybrid Assembly) | ecosystem: Environmental > Terrestrial > Soil > Vadose zone...
ACAACAAATGGGGCGATTGCGGGTGGTTCACGAAAGCAGCATTGAGGAGAGCCGCAAACTCGTGGCCGAGATTAGCGCACTCCGCCGGGTGTTTCTCACCATGTCCATCGTGATGGCCGTGCTCTTGGGCGCTACAGTGGGGATGGTGGCTTATCTAGTAGTCCGCTCTTAGAAACCTACAATTGAGGCCGGCTTCTCCTGAATTATTGATAGCAATAAATTTTATTTCGACAATACAAATGTGATTTATCGAAGACGCCATTTTGTGCCGTATCGATGCAGTCTTTCTGTTGCCAGTCGTACAAATCCGGGACTAGGATACGCGATAGTTCGGTGCAGTCCTCTTCCTCGGACGTGCCAGATCTCCCCTACGAAGTCGTTCCAGGCCTCACGATTGCAAAGAAAAGCTGGCGACTTCCCTCGTCAGCGTGTGTGGAGTGACTCTCTATGGCATGGTATGCCTATTGTATTAGTGAAAAGCAGGCGTTTCCTGAACTTAGCCGCCACCGAAAACCCGTACCAATGGAATCGGTGATGGGAATTTCAGGAAATCAGATCTTCCTCTATCCAGCCAGTGATCTCGCAGTTATCGTCAGCGAACATCATCCTTCAGAAAACTTAGACCAGAAAGCAGCCGTCGAGCACGCACGTGTGATCAGCGACTGTTTCAAACTCTCCACTGTGCTCCCTTTCCGCTTTGGTACTGTCTTTGCGGACGATGAAGCTTTGAGAAAATCCATTCGCTCTAACCAACGGCAGTTTCTTGCCAACGTTGAGCGTTTACGCGGAAAAGCAGAGATGCACCTCAAGGTGCTTCTGGACGACTGTTGCCGCGAACAGGGCGCTCCGGTTCCTCTGGATCGGGTAGGCAAGGAATACCTGTCCAGCTTGCGGGAAAGTGCTACCCGGCAGCGCGAACGGCAAACCAAGGCGCGGGCTGTTTCGGTGCAAATGCATCGCATGTTCAGCCCACTCGATGAAGAGATCAGTTGCCGCAGAATGGATTCCGGCAAAATGTTGCTCGACATCGCTCACTTGATTGATCACAAGGGTATTGAGCGCTACCAGAACAAGTACTCAAGCGCCAGCCAGCAGCTGAAGGATTGCCACATGCAACTCTCCGGACCCTGGCCGCCCTATCACTTCGTGCAGCGGTTGACCCGTCCGGTGCATGTACATGCGGTACCTGCATAAGACGATTGCAAGCTGAATCCAGACAAAAGCCCCGGCCATCCGCCGGGGCTTTTGTCTGGCGCCGCCAACACCATCAATCGCACCGAGGCCCTGCCCTTTGTCATCCCGACAGAGCGAGCGGAGGGATCTGCAGTTTCGGGGACCCGCTGTTCTAGCCCTAGCTAACCTTGTTAGCCGCCGGAATATCTTTCCTCCGGCTCAACACAAAGCTGGCATGCGAACGCCGATCAGCAGAAGCGTGGTCAATCTTGCGCCAAAACGCCACAAAATAATCCACAGCAGAAATAATCGACACCAGCACCATGAAATAAATAGCAGCGATCGCGATCCACTCGACCGGCAGGATAAACCAGCCAAAATGCCACTCGTACCAGGCATGGGCCAGGATAACCGCCACCACCGAAACAATCTGAAGCACCGTCTTGAGCTTGGCCAGGTCGCTGGCCTCGATGGTGAACCCTTCTGAACTGGCAATCGATCGCAGCCCGCTGACCAGAAACTCACGGCCGATCACCAGCACCACAATCCAGGCTTTCATCAGGTGAGGATTGAACTGAACCAGACAAACGTAGGCCGCCGTGATCATCAGCTTGTCGGCCAATGGGTCGAGCAGCATCCCCATGGTGGTGATTTGACCGCGCTTCCGCGCCAGGTAACCGTCTACGCCATCGGTGATCGAGGCCAGGATAAACACCAGCGACGCGGCAATTTCCTGCTCCCCATGAATGCTGTGAAAGGGAAAGAAACCAGAGAGCAGCCAGATGAGCAAGGGTATGCAACAGATGCGGCTCATCGTGATGGAGTTTGGCAGGTTCACGATCCACTCGGCTGTTGAGGGACACGCGTGCTCCCCTCTTCAATTATGCACCAGGCGCCAGCCGACAGCCGGGCGCCCGGTGGATCCTGCGCAGGCAAGCGTTACTTAAGTCCCTGCTCCAGCGGCCTTGTCCTGTGCAACGTGGCACGAATCCGGGTCAGGCGTAAATGCCGCGCTGCTTGATAGTGAACGCAACCCGGTCAATGGCCAGCATGTAAGCGGCAATGCGGTTGTTGACCGCGTGCGCTTCAGCGTACCGGACCACATCCCCGAAACTTTCCGCCAGGATGCTCTCCAACTGCTCGTTCACCACCGCTTCCTTCCAGAAATAGCCCTGGCGATCCTGCACCCACTCGAAATACGAGGCCGTAACCCCGCCGGCATTGGCCAGAATGTCCGGAACGATGAAAATCTTCTTATCGGCCAGGATCTCGTCGGCAACAGCAGTGGTAGGCCCGTTGGCGCCTTCGCAGACAATACGTGCCTTGATGCGGTCAGCATTGCGGCTGGTAATGACATTCTCCGTTGCCGCGGGGATGAGAATCTCGCAATCGGTAACCAGCAGGTCCGACGAATTCACCGCTTCCGCGCCCTTGAAGCCCATCACCGTGCCATTCCGCTGCCGGTATTCGAGCAGCAGGTGGATATCGATTCCGTTGCTGTTGTAGAGCCCCCCGTCATATTCGGCGATACCGATGATCTTGTAGCCTCTTTCCATCATCAGCTTGGCCGCGTTTGACCCCACGTTACCAAAGCCCTGGATGATCACCCGGCATCCGTCGCGTTGCATGTTCAGATACCGCAGGGCCTCGTCACAGACCACGGCGATGCCGCGGCCGGTCGCCTCCCGCCGCCCCCGCGAGCCGCCGATATTGAGTGGCTTTCCTGTAACCACAGCAGTCACCGTCTGCCGCATGTGCATGGAATAGGTGTCCATGATCCACGCCATGGTTTGTTCATTGGTATTGATGTCCGGAGCTGGGACGTCCTTTTCTGGCCCAATGAACTCAATCAACTCCGAGGTGTAGCGGCGCGTCATGCGCTCCAGCTCGCCGATGGACATCTTCTTCGGATCGCAAATGACACCCCCCTTGGCGCCTCCAAAAGGGATGTTGACCACGGCGCACTTCCAGGTCATCCAGCTGGCCAGCGCCCGAACCTCATCGAGGGTCACATCGGGGGCATAGCGGATGCCGCCCTTACCCGGGCCGCGGGCAATCGAATGCTGGACTCGGAAGCCGGTGAAAACCTCAATACTTCCGTTGTCCATCATCACCGGGATGTGCACAATCACTTCGCGTGCAGGGTAGCGCAACACCTTCCACAGCCCTTGATCCAGGTTCAGTTTTTGTGCAGCAAAGTCAAAGCGAGCAGCTTGAGCTTCCCAGGGATTAATCTCCTGCTCGAGGGATACCGTTTGCATAACCAATTCTCCACGTTCAAACTGCAACAGCAGTTCACTCAAATCCCGCTGCAAGTTGAGCCGTTCGCGCCTGAGCGGGACGGCGCAGGCACTGAAACGGGGCGAAATCAAGCTGAAAGATCTAAGCTTGCTTTCCGCTCCCGGCGAGCCCTACGCGCGCTTGCGCCCACTTGGCCGGGACCCATTAATCGTACTAACCCCAAACTTACCGAGTATATGCGCACCCAGGAACCCGGGCAAGCGCCTCAAATCCTTTAGATGCTTCACCCGGACGAATCCTCTCCTGTTTACCCGATAGCCGCTATGGCCATTTAGTATGAGCAGGATGCCGGTCGACACTACCATTGCCCCCGCGCGCGACGAATTCCTCCAACTGGCGGCGAAGCACAGCCTGGTTCCGGTTTACCGCACGCTGACGGCCGACCTGGAAACCCCTGTATCCGCCTTTTTGCGCCTCGCCGAGGAGGAACCACAGTCATTTCTGCTGGAATCCGTAGAAGGCGGCGAGAAAGTAGGCCGCTATACCTTTATCGGCATTCGGCCTTATCGCACCATCTTGTCCCGCGGCAATTCCATCACCATCCACGAGCGAGGAAAGACCCGATTCCTCAAGGGGGACGTGTTTGCGCTTTTAAAGGAGCTATTAGCCGGCCAAACGCCGGCCCGTATCCCGGGTCTGCCGCCTTTTACCAGTGGTGCGGTTGGCTTCTTCGCATATGACGTAATTCGGCAACTGGAGCGTCTGCCCGAGCTCGCGGTGGATGACTTGGGCATCCCGGACGCCTGCCTCATGTTCTATGACGAGGTGCTGGCCTTCGACCATGTGCGTAAGCAGATTCAGCTCATGGTGACTGCCGATTTGGGACGCCTGAAACCTGCCGCCGCCTACGCCGATGCGAAGAAGCGATTGGGTCAGTTGGAAAAGCGTCTGGCCAGGCCGATTCCTAAACCGAAGCACGCGCGCCCGCGGGGAAAACTTTCCGTGACCAGCCACACCCTGAAGGAAAATTTCCTCGCCTCCGTCGACAAAATCAAGGAGTACATTGCCGCCGGCGACATCTTTCAGGCCGTGCTTTCCCAGCGCTTTGAAGTCAAGCCAGGGGTCGACCCTTTCTCCGTCTACCGCGCTTTGCGTATCGTCAATCCGTCACCGTATTTGTATTTCCTGCGCTTCGATCTGGACAAGATGTCCACCTGCCTGGTGGGCTCATCTCCCGAACTGCTGGTGCGCGTGCAACAGCGCCATGTCGAGTACCGCCCCATCGCAGGAACCCGTCCGCGCGCTGCCGACGAGCGAGAAGATCTCCGCATCGAGCAGGAGTTGCTGAGCAACGAGAAGGAGCGAGCTGAGCACGTGATGCTGGTGGACCTGGGCCGCAACGACATCGGCAGGGTCTGCGAATTTGGCACAGTGAAGGTAAAGAGCCTGATGCACGTGGAACGCTACTCCCACGTGATGCATTTGGTCAGCTCCCTGGAAGGTCAACTCAAGGAGGGACTCTCAGCAGTGGATGCCTTCTGCTCCTGCTTCCCGGCAGGCACCCTGAGCGGAGCCCCCAAAATACGCGCCATGGAGATCATCGAGGAGTTGGAGCCGACCCGCCGCGGCATTTACGGCGGCAGCGTTTTCTATGCCGACTTCTCCGGCAACTTCGACTCCTGCATAGCCATCCGCAGCATGCTGCTCAAAGGTGAGCAAGGCTACATCCAGGCAGGAGGCGGCATCGTAGCCGATTCCGTGCCTGAAGAAGAGTACGAAGAATCGGTAAACAAGGCGAAAGCAGTAGTCCGAGCCGTCGAAAGAGCCCGCGCCACGGCCTCAGAGACCAAGCGATGAGTCCCAACCAAAGTCGAAGGTAATGGGACGGGTGCCCCACGTTCGCCTAAGCGTACGTGGGCCGAAAACGATGGGCGCAGCCGACAAACGCTTTTGCTCTCCTGCAAAGCCACCTCGCAGGACTAGCGCTACACTGAAACAAGTGGCGCCCATGGTCTTCGTCCTCGACAACTACGATTCCTTCACCTACAACCTGGTGCAATACATGGGTGAGCTGGGTGCCGAGATGACCATCACCCGCAACGACCAGCTGACGATCGAACAAATCGAAGACCTGAAACCCGACCGCATCGTCCTCTCACCTGGGCCCTGCACCCCTCAGGAAGCCGGCGTAAGCATTCCCCTCATCCGTCATTTCGCCGGCAAAGTGCCCATCCTGGGTGTTTGCCTCGGCCACCAGGCAATCGGGGCCGCCTTCGGAGGCAATGTCGTCCGAGCGCCAAAGTTGATGCACGGCAAAACCAGTCCAGTCGAGCACGATGGACGCAATTTGTTCGCCGGCCTACCCAGCCCCATGACCTGCACCCGCTACCACTCGCTCATCGTTGCCGAAGAGGATTTGCCGGAGGAACTCGAAATCACCGCCCGGGTACAAAGCAGCCAAGGCGACGGGACCATCATGGGCTTGCGCCATCGCCGCTTTCCCATTGAGGGCGTCCAGTTCCACCCCGAGAGCGTGCTGACTGTCGACGGCAAGAACCTCATACGGAATTTCCTCTCTCTTTGAGAACAGTTGTGACCATGCGATTTTTCCTGGCTTGCGCCGTCTTCTGCTTTGCTTCGCTGCTATATGCCCAGCAACCGATCGGGCGAACCTCCGCTACTGAGGTACAAGTCTCCGGCGCGGTCGACATCTCCCACGGGGAAACGATACTGCGCAATGGCAGCCAGATTACCGCCGGAGAACAGGCCGTCAAGATCGCCTTGCAGAGAGGTGGCTCCCTCCGCCTGTGCTCCACCAGCAGCGTCCATCTGGCCAAGGACCGCTCCATCGACGACCCCGCCAGCAGCGCGCTCATGATGGCGCTCGATCGCGGCGCCATCGAAGCCAATTACGTCGTAGGCAAATACTCCGATGTCTTGCTTACTCCCGACCTGCGCCTCCTCATCTCCGGTCCTGGGCAAGCCGACCTCAGCATCCGGGTAAATCCCAAGGGTGATACCTGCGTCGACAATCGCGGCGCAGATGCGCCCTACGTCACCGTGACCAGCCAGCTGGAAGGTGGAGCCTATCGGGTCATGCCTGATCAGCGCGTCAATTTCCAGCATGGCAGCCTCAACGAGGTGGTGGATCATGAACCGGAGCCGTGTGGTTGCCCAACCATGCCGGTCACTTCCGTGGCCAGTACCGCGACCACGGGAGCGACCCCTGCGCCACCAGGAAAGCCGGTGGGCGGTCCTTCCTCAACCCCGGCAGATACGGCCTTTCCGCTGGCGCAGAGCGAAGGCCTGGCGCCGCCTCCCACTCCCGCCACGCCTGTAGTTCCTGCAGGGCAGACGCACGCCGAGGTCACCGTTCCCCTCACCTACAACGGAGAAAATCCCCCTGCAGTCCCGGCCGCGCCTCCAGCATCCGCGACTCCGTCGCCCGCCATGCCTGCGTCTGCGTCAACCTCTCAACCGCAGGTCGCGTCTCCGCCCGCGCCTCAGCCAGCACCGGAGGTCGCCTCTGCGCCTCCTGCGCCCCACCAGTCATCGAACAACAATGGCGTCTTCCACCGCATCGGCCGCTTCTTCTCCAGAATCTTCGGCAAGTAGGGAAGGCGCTACAATCGACTGTCGACTGTTGAGAGTTCTGCATCAGCCAATCCAGTGAAAGATGAAGGAGTTTTTCTTTTATGGCGATTCCTGCCACACAGATGCGCCCGGGCATGATCATCAAGCACAATAATGAGCTGCACACGGTTTTCAGCGTTGAGCATCGGACCCCTGGAAATTTGCGCGCGTTCATCCAGGCCAAGCTCCGCAACCTGCGCACCGGCGCCATGTTCGAGCACCGCTTTCGCTCCCCTGACCCCATCGAACGCGTCATCGTCGATGAAATTTCCATGGACTTTCTGTATGCAGACGGCGACGATTACTACTTCATGAACACCGAAAACTATGAGCAGACCCATCTGAAGGGCAGCACACTGGGTGATGCGATCGAGTACCTTACCCCTAATCTTCAGATCAAGGTTTCCTTCTTCGATGGAGTCGCGGTTGGCATCGAGTTGCCGCAAACCGTGGAGATGACCGTCGTGGAAACCGAACCGGGCCTGAAATCCGCCACTGCCTCTTCCGTCACCAAGCCGGCCAAAATGGAAACCGGCCTCGTGGTCCAGGTGCCCCCGTTTATCAACGAAGGGGAAAAGATTCGCGTCGATACAGCCGAAGGCGCATACCTGTCTCGAGCATAAGGGGAAGATCATACACATGGTGCGCCACTACATTATCAAGGGTCGTGTGCAAGGCGTCGGCTTCCGTTGGTTTGTTCACCGCGAAGCGGGCGCTCGGGGATTGAGGGGCTGGGTTCGCAACACCGACGGTGGCGAAGTCGAGGTCATGGTCGCGGGAAGCGAGGAAAAGTTGGACGAACTTCGTGCCGAGCTCGAACGCGGCTCTCGCGGCAGCCGTGTCGACGCCGTGTACGAGCGCGACCTGGATGAAGCCACGGCGAAAAACCTGGAATCATTCCAGATCGAAGGAGCCTGGTAGCTACGAATGACTCACCCGCCTATTAATTGTGAGCCTCTGAAATCTCTTATCCGGACGATTCCGAATTTTCCCAAGCCGGGCATTCTCTTCTACGACATCACCACCCTGCTCAAGGACAAGAATGGGTACGCAACCCTGGTGGACGCCTTGGCAGCCCACTACATCGGCATGGAGAATGTGGATCTGGTGCTGGGCATCGAAGCCCGCGGCTTTATCTTCGGCCCCGCATTGGCCTATCGCCTGAATGCCGGTTTCGTACCGGTACGTAAGCCGGACAAGCTGCCCGCGCCTACTGCGCGCGTAACTTACGATCTGGAATATGGAACCGATGCACTCGAAATCCACCTCGACGCCATCGAGCCGGGGCAGAATGTTCTGATTGTTGACGACCTGTTGGCTACGGGCGGAACGATGGAAGCAACCGTGAAACTGGTTCGTCAGCTCGGGGCCAGGATCGTCGGCCTCGCTTTCGCCATCGAACTCGACTTTCTACACGGACGGGACCGGTTCAAAGAGTACAACGTGTTCAGCCTGTTGCATTACAGCGAGTAGGGCTACATCGTCCTGCGGCCGCCGGCAAACAGGTGGATGAGCAGGGCGATCGCCCCGATGATGAGCAGAACGTGCAGAGCAAATGCGGCGATGTGAAACAGCAAAAAGCCGCCGACCCAGAGCAGAATAAGAATGATCGCAATCGCCAGCCACATGGCTCATGCACCTCGCGGAGAGTATCTCATTTCCCACGGTCTCATTTAAGGAGCGGCTCAAACCATGCTTCTGCGCACCTCGCTAGCTATGTTGTTTGGGTGGGCGTCACTATCGCTCGTTGCGGCCCATGCCCAATCGACGCAACCATCGGGCGTCACCGCTCTGACCCATGTGCGCGTGATCGATGGCACCGGCGGCGCTCCGCTCGAAGACGCGACCGTGCTGATCGAGGGCAATCACATAAAGTCTGTTCGGTCTGCAGCCGGCGCGATCCCTGCGCATGCACGGGTACTAGATTTGCACGGCGATACGGTTATGCCCGGGTTGATCAACGCGCATGGGCATCTGGCTCTGATTGCGGACGGCCAAAACTCAGCCACTGCCTATACTGCGGAGAACGTGCTCGCGGAACTGCGGCAGTATGAGAGCTACGGTGTCACCGCGATGTTATCCCTGGGCCTCAACCGCGACCTTCTTTACCCGATTCGCGAGCAGCAACATCAGGGCAAACTCGACGGCGCTACAGTGCTAACCGCGGATCGCGGCATCGGGGTGCCGGACGCCGCACCGCCCTTGCCGTCCGCGCCCGACCAGCTATACCGCCCCGCAACCCCGGCAGAAGCGCGCCTGGCGGTCGATGCGATGGCCAAACGGCACGCAGACATGGTCAAGATCTGGGTCGACAGTCTGGGCGGGACCAAGCCGGCCATGTCGACTGAGATCTACCAGGCGGTGATCGAGGAAGCGCACAAACATCATCTGCGAGTGGCCGCGCACGTCTATTACCTGGCTGACGCCAAATCGCTGGTGAATGACGGAGTGGATGTACTGGCCCACAGCGTCCGCGACAAACCCGCCGACCAGGAGTTGATTTCTGCCATGAAGCGCCGCCGGGTCTCGTACATTCCCACCTTCACCGTGGACGAGTCTTTTTACATCTACGCCGAGCACCCTGGGTTCATGCAGATAAACTTCTTCAAAGATGCCCTCCCGCCGGCGGTTCTGACGATGTTAACCAGCGAGGCCTATGTCCAGAAGGTGGATCAGGACTCAAAGACCGCGCAGCATAAGGCGGACTTTGCCATGGACCAGAAGAATCTAAAAACGCTCTTCGACGCAGGCGTACACGTGGGTTTTGGAACCGATTCAGGAGCTTTTCCGAACCGCATTCCGGGCTTTTCAGAGCATCGCGAATTGGAAGACATGGTACAGGCAGGGCTCACGCCGATGCAGGCCATCGTATGCGCCACCAGAAATAACGCAGAACTGTTGGGGATCCAGGCCAAAAGGGGAACCCTGCGCCCTGGCAAGCGCGCCGACCTGATCGTGCTGGCCGCCAATCCTCTCGATGACATCACCAACACCCGCTCCATCGTGACCATCTTCCACGACGGACGCACCGTAGCACCGCGCGTTCCAGTAGTGATGGCCCGCTAACGTCAGAGGTGGGAACAAAGGCAAAGGTCAAACCGCAAGAAGAACCCAGATCTCTCCACTACGCAGCGCTTCGGTCGACATGACAAGTCTGTTGCGAGGAGGTTCTTGGAGTTTTCCTGGGAACACAGAATTCGCCCACAAAATGAATTGTCATCTCGACCGGAGCGTAGCGTAGTGGAGAGATCTGCGGTTTCTTTTTGTCCGGCTTCAGTTCTTCGCTTTCCCGGCAACAGGACCAGCCTCGCGCACCCCGGCAGGCGCATCGAACTTGGCAAAATTCTTCTCAAACTTTTCCGCCAGCATCACCGCCTGCGCATCGTAAGCCCGAGGATCCTTCCACGCATTGCGCGGATTCAACAACTCCGCCGGTACATCCGGGCAACTCAGCGGAATACTCAATCCGAACGCCGGCTCAGTCACAAACTCAACGTTGTTCAATCTGCCATCCAACGCCGCATTGACCATGGCCCGCGTGTACTTAAGACTCATGCGTTCGCCGATGCCAAACGCCCCGCCGGTCCAGCCCGTATTGACCAGCCAGCACTCCGCATTATGCTGTTGCAGCCGTTCGCCCAGCATCTTTGCATACACTGCAGGGGCCAGGGGAATAAACGGCGACGCAAAACAGGTGGAGAACTCCGGCACCGGTTCACTGCCCAATCCCGCTTCTGTGCCCGCCAGCTTGGCCGTGTATCCGGAGAGAAAGTGGTACATGGCCTGGGCCGGGTTCAACCTCGCAATTGGCGGCAACACCCCAAACGCATCGGCCGTGAGGAACAGCACATGGTTCGGATGCCCCCCAACCCCAGGAATCACCGCATTGGCGATGTACTCCACCGGATAAGCGGCCCGGGTATTTTCGGTGTAGCGGATGTCACTGTAGTCCGGCGTCCCGGTCCTGCTGTCGATCACCACGTTCTCGAGCACCGCGCCGAAGCGGATGGCATCGTAGATCTGAGGTTCTTTCTCCGCTGACAGATCGACGCACTTGGCGTAGCAGCCACCCTCAATGTTGAAGATCCCGTTTTCGCTCCAGCCGTGCTCATCGTCTCCGATAAGCCGGCGCTGCGGATCGGCGGAAAGCGTAGTCTTGCCTGTCCCGGAAAGTCCGAAGAACAGAGCCGTGTCCCCTCCCTTTCCCAGGTTGGCTGAGCAGTGCATGGGAAACACATCGCGCGCGGGCAGGAGGAAGTTCATCACCCCAAAGATCGACTTCTTCATCTCGCCGGCATATTTCGTGCCCCCGATGAGAATGATGCGGCGAGTGAAATCCGTGATGATGAAAGTGCCCGAGTGGGTGCCATCGCGTTCCGGCACAGCCTCGAACTCGGGTGCGGCAATCACGGTAAATTCCGGTTTATGGCCAGCCAGTTTCTCCCCCGGCACGCGCACAAACAATTGCTTCACGAAAAGGGCGTGCCAGGCATACTCCGCGATGATCTGCACCGGAAGCCGGTAGTGCTCATCTGCCCCCGCATAGAGATCCAGGACGTAAAGGTCGCGCTCCCGCATATGGGTGACGACCCGTGCCAGGAGCGCCTCGAATTTCTCCGGGTCGAAGGGTTGGTTCACCTTGCCCCAGTCCACGGTGTCGCTGGTAACACCATCCCGCACCGTAAACTTATCCCGCGGGGAACGGCCGGTTCGCGCGCCCGTAAGAGCCACCAGGGCGCCGTTGTCCGCCAGGCTCGCTTCGCCCCGGGCAATCGCCGCTTCCACCAGTTGCGGAGTGGAGAGATTGCGATGGACGTGGGCCCCCTCCACCAGCTTTCCTGTCATCGTCGTTGCCCTGACTGAATCCACTCGAGGCTCCTCCCTGGCTGCCGCTCAGTATGCAAGAGTTTACCCAACGCTCACCCGTCGGAGCAACGGTTTTACAGAGCAATGACCAATGCCTATTGCGTCTTGCCCAACGATAGCAATTTCGGGAAACGGCGCCCCACGCCGGAACCGCTACGAGGCCCCGCTACGAACCGGCGATCACCGGCAGTTCGGGGAGCAGGGAGGAGTGCCTGGCTTCCGCCATGACGGCGTCCACCTGTTCCAGAACCTCGGCCACGCTCATGGTGTACATTTCGCGCCCGTTGTCATACCCGCTCTCAGCCGCCTGCTTCAGGTAGCGGCCCGCCACCTGGGCTGCCAGCCGGTCGGTAATGACGTGGCCGGAGCGCTCTTTCTGTTCCACCCAGGCAACTGCGGGCATCGCGATCCAGACCGGCCGGCCGTTGACCTCAAAGCGGATGTCGACCGCGTCCGCGTGGCGGGTCGCGATGGCGACCACATTGGCTGTCCAGCGGCAATGCAGGTCCTCTTGGGTCCAGTGGTCAGTGACGTGGAAGTCTTCGTACATAATTACCAGCCTAGAGTATTTTGTGCCCGGCGGGGTGTTCCTTCTTGGGCACTCGAAAAGAAATCAGAAAAAATTTAAAAAGAAAGATAATTTCGCCGCTAATCTGCGTCCAATTAGGCGACACTAGAACGATATTTTTCAAGGTGTCGAGGAGCAACGAAAACAGTGGTGCATAATCCCGAAACAATACAGAAATTCGAACAGACCCTCCGCCGGCAGGAAAAGCAGTTGGAACACTCCATGATCTCGGCGGTAGAACAGGGCCGCGAAGTGGCAGCAGACAGCGCGCTGGACGCGGCAGACCAAGCCGTGCAGTCTTACCAGAAAGAAATGCTTTTCAGCCAGGGAACCAGCGGCCATGAGCAGCTCGCGCTTGTCCGTCTGGCCTTGAAAAGGCTGGACGAGGGCACCTATGGGGAGTGTATGCATTGCGGCAAGACCATCGGTCTGAAGCGGTTGGAAGCCCTACCCTGGACCCCGTACTGCATCGACTGCCGCGAGAAGATCGAAAACGGCGAAATCGAAGATCCGGTCGTCGCCGCCTAAGTCGGCCTGCCGCTTGCCAGAGGGGTGCAGAACCGCGCTCGTTTGACCCGCAAACTTCAGCGCTGCTAAACTTTAGAAGCTCACGCAGACAGCAAACGGTATAGCGGCTGGACTGCGACCCTCCGCAAAGGCTTCTCAAGGAAATTAGTGGATACCCAGACACGTCACGCGCTCAAACAGGACCGTTTGATTGAAGCTACCAGGACCAGTGTTGACTGGTTCGCGGACCATCGATCGAAGGTGATTCAAGCCGCTGTGGCCGCGGTTCTTTTGGTCGCCGTGGTGGTGGCTGCATTGGTCGTTTACAACAAGCGCTCAGCCGCGGCCGACCTGGCTTTTGGTGAGGCGATGGACACCTACAACGCTCCCTTGGCACAACCAGGGCAGCCGGCCACGCCTGGGGAGAGGACCTTTCCTTCCGCCGCCGCACGCGCCAAGTTAGCCAATCAACAGTTTGTGCAGCTCGCGGATCGATACGGTTTCTTTGAGGCGGGCAAGACGGCCGCGTACTTCGCAGGCCTTACGGCGATGAATATGGGCCAATCCGGGCAAGCCGAAACCTATCTGAAAAAGGTTTCGGATGGCCACGATGCGGCCTTGGCTTCGCTCGCCAAACTGGCATTAGCCAACCTCTACCAGCAGCTGAACCGCAGCAGCGAAGCGGTTGTGTTGTACAACCAGCTGATCGCCAAACCAACCAACACGGTGCCGGCTGACGCAGCGCGCTTGCAATTGGCGTCCCTCTACGAGAAGACCAATCCCGCGGAAGCCAACAAAATCTACGCCCAGCTAAAGAGTTCCAAAACCGCCGCCGGCCAGATCGCCACTCAAAAGCTACAGCAAAAGTAGCTAATTGCCCAAGCCTCCAAGCTCTGAGTCTAAGCAAAGCTGAAGGAAATCGGACGGGTGGGCGGATACCGCAGCCGTATCCTTCCAACTTTAAAGTCCGATTCGTCTGTAGAGGCGAGCGGCTGAACAGGGCTGCGGAAGAGTCTCCATGATCCATCACCCAATCGAGTCCCGTAGGGACGGCTGAACTTAGCCCAGGACGCAGTCCTGGGTTTACACCGCCATTGACAAGTCCCGTAGGGACGACTGAAGACTTATCGAAACCTGGTCCTGGGCTCGTGAAGCGGATCGGGAATTCTCAATCGCAGAAGGTTCTAAGATTGAGCCGCCGAAACCCTAGTGCGCTGTAGCTCCCGGCTGCTGCACGGCGTCGGTCTGGAACTTCTTATATTGGTCGAACCGAATATCGATTTCTGCACGAAAACCAGCAACCAAAAACGCACGCGCCTGCAGATGCAATGCAATCGCCGTGGGCAACCAAGCCTCATTACGAATCAGCGCCTGGTCGAACACCACATTGCTGCCCTTGGCAACCGAAGCCAGCAGCCCAAACCCCACATGGTAGTTCTCATCCAGGGTCGCGCTCATGCGCGAGACCTCGCGGTCAGCCTCATCAATCCAAATGGTGCCGCTCACCTTCTTCAGCGCGTCCTCGCCGCGTCCATGCGTCTTGGCGTGTGAATCCCCGGCAAAGTCAAAAGCGACTGTGTCGCGTCCGTTCAACCCTACCCGCCGCGGCCTGGAAAACGTAACAATCTGGAGCAGGCGCGAAACCGTGATTTCATCCTTGTCCGGATTCGTGTACCCAGGTTGCGAGATCTTGACGACCTCTTTATTGACCCGGTCCTGTTCCTTACGGGCCTGATCTGGAGTCAGATCCTTTCCATCTTTGCGCACCAGTTTCTGCACCCGATGGCCGTTCACAAAGAAGACCTCGTGCTCCTCGGTCTCAACCTTTTTCGTATTCCCGCTGCTGTCCAATTGTCGAGTGGTCTGCACCGCGCGGAAAGTATAGTCTTCCCGGATCTTGTCTAGCTGCTTCTGGTGCGCCTCAACCTCGCGCAGCATGGTTGCCGCATCGGGCAAAGCCGCCGGCTCATTTGCGCCGAATGTGGCGGGCGCCACGCAGGCCAACAAAACCAACAAAGTGGTCAACCATGGCGGTACGACAGGCATCTTGCCCCTTTGTGCTCATCTTAGCGTAGGCTGTTACCACTGAATTCCCTGTGCGTTCGAAAGGAAGTTACAGCAATGGTGAATTTGCTCCTGAAGTGGGTCCTCGGCGCCTTGGCTCTTTTGGCGGTGACGTACATTGTGCCGGGGTTCCGCGTGGTTAGCCTTCCATCTGCACTGGTAGCCGTCCTGGTGATCGGCTTTCTGAATATGACCCTGGGACTGATCTTGAAGATCGTGACTTTTCCCTTCGCCATCCTCACCCTTGGCTTGTTATTTCTAGTGATCAACGCGTTCATGCTCATCCTGGCGAGCAAAATCACGCCGGGGCTGCAAATAGCCAGCTTTGGCGCCGCTTTCATAGGAGCGGTGGTCCTGGCGGTCGTTCACATGATTATCGAGGCCGTGCTCTAGCAAGCTGCGGGCGGAAGGTACGGACCCGTAGGTGAGTGCGTGAGAGTCTAACAAATGCAAAAAATGACTCCCGCAGAGACAGCTGAACTTAGCCCAGGACGCAGCCCTGGGCAGAGATCAGAGAGACGAAAGGTCCCGCAGGGGCGACTGGAAGTTACCCGGACGTATCGATTGGCGAATCCCGATCCGCAGCCCGAATTTTAGGGCATGTCTCGATGATTTTCCAGCCGTCCTCGTGGGACTTTTCAATGGTGCATGCCAACCCCGGACTGCATCCTTGGCTAAGTTCAGCCGTCCTTACGGACCCGGCCGCAGAGAGTCAGTGCGCCGGGTCAGGAGAAACGGCAGGGGAAGCATGGGGTGCGGCAACTCCCCGCGGCAAAGGCGCCAGGTTCCCGGTTGGGAGCACAGCCCGTCCCGATCTGGATCGACCCCGTCCCTGGTTAACGGGCGTAGGCTGCACCGGAACCGGCTCCACCGGTACGTGGACCGCCGAGGCCGCGCCAAACCCGCCCGAAACGGGAGCCACGACGCGCGGAGTATTGACCGCGGGCATACTAGGGGCCGAGGCATGGTGAAACACCCGGCTCCGCAGAGCAGGATTCAAGACCACGGCCGACAGAGCAACGCTGGCCGCCAATGCGCAGGTGGCTATGGTGCGCGTCACCCTGGTGGAAAAACGATCACGCGAGTTCTGAAGCCGCAGGTTCACGCGCCTCTCCAGGCCGGAGGGTGGCTCGACACTGCCCAGCCGGCGCAGGGTATCGTCGATTTCCGAATGTACGCTCATTGCAAACTCCCTTCCTGCTCCAGCAAAGCTGCGAGCGCGTGCCGGGCCCGGTACAACCGCGAGCGGATGGTGGATTCGGTGGTGTCGAGAACCAGGGCAATCTCTACCGTCGACAACTCCTGCACTGCGGAAAGCAGCAAAACCTCACGCTCCCTCGCCGGCAGAGTGTCGATGAGGGCAAGAATCCGGGCATGGCGCTGGGCCGTAATCACCCGCCTTTCGGCGCTCAGCTCGCCCGTCGGCAGAACCCGTGCAAGGTCTTCGAAATCATCAACTTGGGGCCGCGTTTTGGCGCGCCGTTTGCGATCCAGGACCAGGTTCCATGCGATCCGCACCAGCCAGACGCGATAATCGCGCACTTCGGCCAGCTTGTTGCGGTGGCGAAGAACGCGCAAAAACGTCTCTTGCACCACATCTTCCGCGTCGGCTGTATTGCGCGTAACCGAATAGGCCACGCGGTAGAGGGTGGTCGAATACTCTTCCACCAGCGCGGTCACCCGGGCGTGCGTTTCCTGCTCTGGTGCGGCCACAGGCTCGGCCTCCAGCCATCCGACGAATTGGCCTTCAAATGTTCCCATAACCGAACACAGACCGTCGCATATAGAGACGCATCATATACCCTTTCCGCTCGCCCCCGGGTACCGGCAAATTCTCGTCGCGCTGCCGAATTCCTGTGACCGGGCAGCCGGGCGGCATCTATGATCATTCGTCATGCTCGTCCGTCCCCTAATCCCCCGTTTCTGGCTGGCGCTCTGTTGGGTCCTTCCAGCCCTCTGCACCACCCTGTTGGCCAGTGGCCACGAGACGGATCTTTCCGGGGTCTACCAGGGCCACGCACCCGCGTCCGATGCGGCGAGACGGGTCTATACCCTTAACCTGGCTGCTGATGGAACGGCGATGCTCACCACCCAGTACATCGGCAAAGACAGCGTCACCATGCACGGCCGCTGGACGCAAAGTGGCAGGCAAATCGTTCTTACTTTTGACTCCATGGGACCGAACGGACCTCCCCGGCCCATCACCTTTCGCCATCGCGGCCACGATCTGAGCCCGGTCCACTGGGATCCCAACGAGTGGGGACGTGCCGGACCGCCCATCCTGCACCGGGCCCATGTCGCGCAAGGCGGCGTCTGACCCATGGGCGTGTTCTACAACATCATGCTGGGATACTTCTTTGGCTTCGCGCTCGGGGTGGGCTGCGCGCTTGCTGTCTTTTACGCCATCTATTCCGGTGGCTATCGCAAGGCGGTCGAGCACGGGCTGCAGCAGCAAAAGCCGAAGCGTTACCTCGAAGAGATGGCAGCAGCGCTAAAGCGCGCAGATAAGGAGAAGGCCGAGAAAGAGAGGGCTAGGGGTAGTTGATTTTCAAATCCTTCAACGTGGGCAGAAATGCGGAATGCACCTCCACCTTCAATCGTCCCGCCTGGACCCCTGGATCGGCGGACGCGATCGCCAAAGCCTCGCCCGCGTTACCCGCGGCGATGATCGACATCCCCACTAGGGGGCCGTCATCGGTAATCGGCCCCGCCAACAAGTAGCGCCCGGCCTGCACCTGTTCCCGTATAAATGCCAATTGACGAGGCACCAAGTCGGCTACCTCGGCGCCTTGCGTATCGTTCCAACGTTCACCTTTCAGGAGAAAAGCTATGTAGTAAGGCTCGACGTTGCGAGGGATGTCCCGGGTCCGCGTATCTGTAGCCCGCGGCTTTTCTTTCGCCTGTGCTTCTTCCGTCATTTCTGCGCCTCTTGCAACAATTGAGCCGCTGCTTCGGTCTTGCCTTCTTTTTGCAGCAGGGCAGCATGCTGGCGCAGAATAGTCCGCCGTTTCTTCTGCGCTGCGGCGGTGCCGGTAGCCTTCGGCGCCT
>Ga0137412_10001529_pt1 | contig 18093 bp, 15 predicted proteins | sample CZODoug2_1_16fun_FD_122160 | JGI IMG/M metagenome (GOLD analysis project Ga0137412, IMG submission 122160) | Vadose zone soil fungal communities from Angelo Coast Range Reserve, California, USA - CZODoug2_1_16fungal (Hybrid Assembly) | ecosystem: Environmental > Terrestrial > Soil > Vadose zone...
GCACATCGAGCGAGAAATGGACCCGAACTGGAACGACAACCAACCTATCTATCGCCAATTGCGCGATCGAATGGTCGCCCTGATCCTAGAGGGCGCGCTGAAGGAGGGTGATCCCTTGCCCTCCGTGAGGGCGGTTGCTGCTGATTACCGGCTCAATCCGCTCACCGTGTTGAAAGGCTACCAGCAGCTGGTCGATGAGAACCTGGTCGAAAAACGCCGCGGTCGGGGCATGTATGTCAGCGACGGAGCCCGGCGGCTACTCCTGGCGGGAGAGCGCGAGCGCTTCCTCAATGAGGACTGGCCGCAGATTCTCGCCGTCATCAATCGACTCGGGTTTTCCTCACAAGAATTGTTTGCTCAAACACCGGCGCTCACGCACCCGGCGCCGCCGCCCCGCGGCAGCGACACTAAGGAAGAATGAGAATGGCTCCGCTCATCGAAGCAAGGGATCTGACGAAAAAATACGGCGCCCACGTCGCGCTGGACCGCGCCAACCTCAACATCGAGGCCGGCCGCATCGTCGGACTGATCGGTCCCAACGGCGCCGGTAAAACCAGCGCGTTGCGTGCCATTTTGGGCCTGACGAACTACGAAGGTCAGCTGACCGTATTGGGCCGCGAGCCGTTTCGCGACCGCACCGCACTCATGAACGAATGCTGCTTCATCGCCGATGTCGCGGTGCTGCCGTCCTGGCTGCGCGTCGACCAGGCGATTGATTTCGTGGCAGGCGTGCACCCGCGATTCCGCCGGGACCGCGCCGTGGCTTTCCTGGCGAAGACGCAAATTACCGGCAAGCGCCGGATGCGGGAATTGTCCAAGGGAATGAAAACTCAAGTCCATCTGGCGCTGACCATGGCGATCGACGCGAAGTTATTGGTGCTGGACGAACCGACGCTGGGACTCGATATTCTCGCGCGCCGCGCCTTCTATGACGCGCTGGTCAACGACTATATGGATGAGACGCGCACCATCCTGATCACCACGCATCAGGTTGAAGAGGTCGAGAATCTGCTGACCGACATCATATTCATCGATAAGGGCCGCATCGTCCTGGACACCTCGCTCGAGGATGTCGCGACGCGCTTCACGGCGGTGGCGGTGACGGCCGATCGCCTCGATGCAGCGCGCGCCGAGAAACCCTACTACGAGCGACACATTCTCGGAAAAGTGGTGCTGTATTTCGAAAATGTCGACGCCGGTAAATTGGCGGCATTCGGCGAACTGCATACCCCCAGCGTCTCCGATTTGTTCGTCGCCAAACTTTCCGGAGGTGCAGCATGAATACCAGCACGTGGCTGATCCGCCGGGAGTTCTGGGAAAACCGGGCAATCTGGGTCATACCCGCCGTTTTCGGCGCATTGCTGATCCTGGCCGCCTTGTTCGGCCAAGTGAGCATTCCAAAGCTGACGTCGCCGGCGGAAATGCACGAGGCCGCCGGCGCCTTCCAAGTGGTCGTCGGGGTGATGTTCTATGTGGTGATGTCGGTGTACGCAACCTGGTACCTGCTCGATTGCCTGTATGCGGATCGCAGGGATCGCAGTATTTTATTTTGGAAGTCTCTGCCGATATCCGATGCCAAGACGGTATTGATCAAGTTGCTGGTCGGCATGATCTTGATCCCGCTGGTGTATTTTGCCGCCGCCGACGTGACCGCCCTGATGGGTGCATTCATCCTCTCGATTCGCGCCAGGGCCTCGCTCGGCAGCGCGCTGTGGCAGCCGCACGCCTGGTGGGACATTCAACTCTTGTGGGCGTATAGCATCGTCACGACCGCCATCTGGTACCTGCCGATTGCCGGCTGGCTGATGCTGGTGTCGGCCTGGGCCAAGCGCGCGGTCATGTTGTGGTCGGTTCTGCCGCCGCTGGTGGCGTATATCTTCGAGCGCGTGTTTTTCGGCTCGCACGTGATCGGCCATACGCTGACCAGGCGCTTGATGGGACTGCCCATGCTGGCATTCAATAATGCCAAGCACGTGTGGACGCAGGGCAGCGCGGGTGTGGATAATGGCAGCCTTGCGATCAGAGCTTGGGATCTCATTAATCCGAGTGGATTTTTTACCAGTGCGGAAACATGGATAGGTGCCGCAGTGGGCATCGTGTTGATCGTGGGCGCCATCCAGCTACGCATGCGCCGCTCCGAGATTTAGTGCGGAGCAGCGGGGTTGGCACGCGCCGCGCCGCTGCCCCGCTCGTCGGCCTGGCAGGATTACTCCTGATGGTCCCCGGCATGGCGTGCGCGGACGAATTTTTTCCGGTGCGCGACGAAAATCCCCTGATACGCGGCTTTTATTTGCCGCTGCCAAGCGATAGCCGATCGACCGACGGCCAGAGCCTGTCGGCGACGCTGTCGCTCACCAATACCCTGAACGTCGAGAGCAGGCCCCACGAGAGCGTGTTCGTGGACGGCGAGAGCGACGTCCTGCGCCTGACCTACGAAAACACGCTGTGGCAATCCTGGCGATATCGATTCACCGTGCCGATCATTCACGACAGCGGCGGCTTCCTGGACTCCGCCATCGATCGCTGGCACCGGTGGTTCGGCCTCAATCCGGGTAACAGGCCTTTCTATCCCAAGAATGAAATCGTGTACTCCTATTCCGGGCCGGGCCATGTCGATATCACACAGTCCCAAACCGGTGTCGGCGACATGTCCGGCGACATCGGCTGGTACGCCATCGATGATGCGCACCGCACGGTGTCATTCTGGGGTGGCCTTGCGGCACCCACCGGTTCCGTGTCCAAGCTGACCGGGGATGGTGCGTGGGATGGCGCCGTGTGGGCGCATGGCGCCCTGCGTTGGCCCAAATGGCAGCTGGCGGCGGAACTGGGGTTGGCGCAGCCATTCGGCGATGAGATATTTGCCGGCCACGCGCACAAGACTTCGGTTTTTGCCCGGTTCGCGGCCACGCGTACCATCGGGTCCCTGTGGTCCCTGCGCGCGCAGCTGGACGGTCAGAGCGGCCGCGTCGCAGACAGCGACATCCGATTGTTGGGGCCGAGCCTGGATCTGACCATCGGTGCGGTGCGGCGCTTGGGCGATCGTTGGCGCCTCGAATTCGGATTTGCAGAAGACGCTGCGGTCAACACCGGCCCCGACATTACTTTCTTTCTTGGGATTCGCCGCCAAAGCAGTGCAAAATAGCCGAAGGTATTCTGTTATCTCGAAGGGGCGCCCATGTACAAGACGAAGATCGATCTATCGGAAAAAGTCCGCCGCAATATCATTGTCATCTTGAACGATCGCTTGGCATATGCCATCGATCTGCAGAGCCAGGTCAAGCAGGCCCATTGGAATGTGAAGGGCCCCAACTTCATCGCCTTGCACGAACTGTTCGACAAGATCTCCGATGCGGTGCTGGAGCAAATCGACGAGATCGCGGAGCGCGTCACCAGCTTAGGGGGCACCGCCGAAGGCACGGTCGCCGTTGCGGCCAAGCGCAGCAAATTGAAGAACTACCCTTTGAGCATCACCGCGGGCAAGGATCATCTGTTCTATCTGTCGACGCAGCTGTCGGTGTACGGCAAGGTGGTGCGCGCGGCCATCGCCGATACCGATGAGCTCGGCGATGCGGATACGGCGGACCTCTTTACGGGGATTTCCCGGGATATCGACAAGTACCTCTGGTTCCTCGAGGCGCATTTACAAGAGAAGGCTTGAAACCTATGGCTGATCCTGCCGCCGGCGCTGAAGATTCGGGCCTGGGTGCCGCTCTCGCCACTCTGCAGGGCTTGCTGACGAGCGGAGAGACGCTGGAAGCCTGGGCGGCCCAGCGCCGCATCTATGCACTCACTCACCGCCGCGTCTGCATTGCCGCTACCAGCGGGCGCTTCATTTCTCTTCAGCGGCGCCTTATCGGCGGCTACGATTCGGCCGATATTCGTTGGCAGGACCTGAAGGAAGCGCGCATCAGCGCCGGGATCATCGCCGCTGACCTGACCCTGGTCGCGCAGAGCAGTGCCGATCTGAACATCGGCGCCGAGGTGAATCGGACCTTAAGCTTTGAGGGCTTGAACAAGAATCAAGCGCAGGCCATGTATCGCATCTGCCAGCAGCATGATCAGGTATGGCGCGAGAAGCGCCGGGTGCGCGAGCTCGAGGAACTGCGCGCGAAGTCCGGCGGGGTGCAGATCAGCGGCGGCCAGGCTGGGGGGTACAGCGGCACCGATGCCGCCGGCGCGGAATCGGAACCGGCGCGCCGTTTGCGCCAGGCGCGCGAAATGCTCGACGCCAAGCTCATCAGCGATTCGGAATTCGAATCCATCAAGGCCAAGATCGTATCGGGCCTGTGAGCCGAGACCAACGCTCCTAGCCCAAGAGGTAGGCGAAATAACTGTTGCGCAACCGATTCACAGGATCGGTGCGTTGGCGCAGCGCGCGAAACAGCTTGACGCGCTCGCCGAAGGCCTTCGCCACATGTTCCGGCTGCAGGGCACGCGATTGATTGAAGGTGGGCGTGCCGCCGTGCGACGAGGCGAAATCGTTGAAGTCGATCAGAAAGTCGTCCCAACCCTGCTCGCCGCTGGATGAGGGCTCCAGGGTGAACATCGGTCCCGAATAGCTTGCGCTGAACAGCGAGCCGCGATCCTGGTGCAGCCGCGCAGCGCCGCTCACGACGTTGCCGCGGTATCGATGCTGCTTATAGTAGGACTTGCAGAACTCGAAATAGGCGCCGAGCAGTTTCGGGTAGTCGGTTTGCGGGAACGCCCACAGGCTGTAGGTATGGCGCGCCTTCCACGCTTCCTTCGGCATGTCGCGCATCCATTCGTGCGAATACATCATCACATCCCGGGTGCCGCCGCCCAAAGCGCGATGCATTCCCGACAGAACTGCGGCGCGCAATCCGGGCGCGGCCAATACGCTGCCCACCGTCGAGCCGAAGGCGGGCAGCACATTGCGCATCACGGACTGCTTGATTTGCCAGATTCCGGAGCGAGTGATCTCCGCGGATTCATCCAGCGTCCGGCGCTCGAGGGTGATCCGATCGTGGAAAGGCGAGATATGCAGCCGCAGCGCGCCCGGAGCATTGATCAGGTCTGCATACCGGGAGCTGAATTCCTTCAGCGTCATTACCTGATAGTCGATCCTGACCGGGGTCAGCGGCCGCACGCGAACCACGACCTCGTGCACCACCCCCAGTAAGCCGAAGCTCGAGCGCAGCACGCGCATCAAATCACGCTCGCGATCCGTCACGATCATTTGCTTGCCTTGCGGCGTGATCAATTTCATTTCGCTGATGCATGAGGACAATTGCGCCATGCCGTCGCCGTACGAGGCCTGCGGCAGCGTGGTCACCGCCATGGCACCCAAGGAGATCCGGCCCATTTCCGGCGTCAGCGGCAGTTCCTGCCCACGTTCGGCGAGCGCCTTGACCAGGGTGCTCACGCGCACGCCCGCTTGTGCCCGCACGCTGGTTTCCCCAAATTCCGAGATCCTGTCGAGCCCGGAGGTTTCAACCGTCGTCCCGCCGTCCCCGCCGACACAGCGGGTTTGCGAATAGTCGGCGCCGACCATTCGAATGGGCGTGGGATAACTCTTCGTCTTGGAAAGAACGCTCGGAATGTCCTCGAAACGCTTTAAGCGCAGAACAAGCCGTGGCCGCCGAAAAATGCCGGATGAATCCGCGCCTCGCGGATCGATGACTTTATTGACCATGTGCTTCCCCCCGGAAGACTCGCCAAACGTTGAAGAAACGCTTGCTGTCGGGGGCACAAAACCTGGCGGTTCTGCATGCGCCTAGGCGCTTTGAGATTCACTGGCGACCCCGCTATCGTCGGACTTCCTTTCAGGAAGCCCCTTAGACCGGTGGTTTTGCGTCCCCACCTTTCGGCGGGTTTGCCCTTAAACAGCTGAGGGCTACTATGCGATGGAGACCCGGCTTTTGTAAAGGGGTATTTGGGGGGGGCGTGCGATGGCGTTACCGCGGCCGCCCGACGGCGGCCGGATGGGGTTTCAACCCATCAGGAGCAGGGTTTCGGCGTGTTCCACGGCCTCCGGGGTACCATAAACCACCACCACGTCGCCCTCTTTGAATACGGTATCGGCCCCCGGCTCGCGCCCCACGATGCCGTCGCGGCGCACTGCGTTGACCGTTGCCTGCGAGCCTCGCGCCGCCAGGTCCGCGATGCTGCGCCCGACCGCCCAGGCATGGGGCGGCAGAATGACGCTGTGCAGTTCCTCTCGAAAAGCGTGGGTCTGATCCAGATGTTCGGCGTCCGCCTCGCGAAAGTATTGACGCAGCATTTGATAGCGATGACTGCGGATGTCATTCACCGTGCGAATCACCTGCCCCACCGGCAACTTCACCAGCAACAGCAGGTGAGAGAGCAGCATGAGGCTGGCCTCGAACGTTTCCGGCACCACCTCGGTTGCGCCGGCCGCCTGCAATTCCACCAACTTGGTGTCGTCCTGAGTGCGCACCAGGATGGGCACGTCGGGGCGCAGCTCGCGCACCGATCTTAAGATGCGCAACGCCACGTCCGGATTGGCAAACGTGATCACGACGACGCTGGCGTGTGCAACACCGACATTTTCAAGCACCTTGCCTTGACCGGCGTCGCCGTACACCACCGGATCCCCGACTTGCCGGCCCGTGCGAATGCGGTACGGATCCACATCGAGTGCGATGTACTCGAAGCCGGTTTGCTCGAGCACGCGCGCGATGTTCTGCCCAACGCGGCCGAAGCCGCAGATCACCACGTGCTCCCGATCCGCGGCAGCCAGCGTGATGCGCTCCTGACGCATCGCCTCGGTCAGCGGGTTGCCGGATTCGCGCAAGATGATGCGTGTGATGCGCCGATTGTGACGAATGATCAGAGGCGAAAGCACCATGCTCAACACGGTGGCCGCCAATAGCGGCTGTACGACGCGTGGGTCGAGCAGTTCGCGCCGCAGCAGCAGAATCAGCAGCGCGAAGCCGAATTCACCGCCCTGCGCGACGATCAGTCCCGTGCGCAGGGATTTGAACCAGCTCCTCGTGGCCGGCTTCGCGACCACGGCGACGATGGCAGCCTTCAGCAGCAACATACCGAGAAGAATTGCCGTCACGACGGGCAAATCCCGCAGCAGTAATCCCACATCGAGGAGCATGCCGACGGTGATGAAGAACAAGCCCAGCAGCACTTCGCGGTACGAGCGAATCGTTGCTTCGACCTGGTGCCGAAATTCGGTTTCCGCCAGCATCATGCCGGCGAGAAACGCGCCGAGCGCGAGGGATAATCCCGCCGCATGAGTTGCCCAGGCCGAGGCCAGCACGGCGAGCAACACCGCCAGCGAAAACAGCTCCGCGGAGCGCACCGAGGCGATCATGAGAAACAGCGGCCTCAGCAACCACCGGCCGGCGGACAGTACCAGCAGCAACGCCGCCGCGGCGATGCCGATCGCGCCTAAAATATGCGCGGCATTGGCGGCGCGGCCGCCGCTGCTCAACGCCGATACCAGGGCCAGGAGCAGCGGAAAGCTCAGGTCTTGAAACAGGCAAATGGCGACGGCAAGCCGGCCGTGGGTGCGGTTGTTCTCGGACTGCTCCGTGAGCTGCGCGATGATGATGGCGGTCGAGGACATGGCCACGGCGCCGCCGACAACCACCGCGACGGCCGGCGCGACATCGAGAAACAGGACTGCGCCGGCGGCGATGATACCCGTCGTGATGAGCACCTGTGCGCCGCCGACGCCCAGCACTTCCCAGCGCATGGCCACCAAACGCGGCAGCGAGAATTCCAATCCCAGGGTGAAGACCAAGAACACCACGCCGAAGTCCGCCAAGAGTTGCGTGGTCTCGTTGTCCGCCGCGAGCGCGAGCGCATGCGGCCCCAAGAGCATGCCGACCGCGAGATAACCCAGGATGGCGGGCAGCGCCAATTTGCGCACGGCGGCCACGACGCACACCGATGCGGTGAGCAGAATCAGGATCTGTAACAGCGGATCGTTGTGCCCCATTGCCTGCTAGCATATCGCTATGGGTGCAACCATGACGGCCCCGTTGGCGCTCGAACGGCAAGGCGATGGCTGGCGGCTGCGCTTAAGCGGCGATTGGTCGTTGGCGGCGCTGCCGAGCATCGAAGCGCAGCTTCAAAATTTGCCCGCGCTGGACGGCACTTTGGTGTGCGATTGGACGCTGGCGCTGGCGCCGGGAATCAGTCCGGCATGGGCACTGCTGCGGCGGCTGGCCGACACCTGCGGTCAGCAGCCATTGGATGTTCGCCATGCCGGCAATCCGCCGCACTTCTTGGAGCTGCTGCAAAAGCTGCATGTCGACCGGCATGCGGCATACAGCGTTGAGTCACCGCCCCCGACGCTGGAGCGGCTGGTCGGCAAAGTGGGCCGCTGGGCCGTGCTGCAGGCCTGGCATGGGCGTGGTGTGATCGTCTTCCTCGGCCGCATTTCGAAGGTCATCGGCGAGGCCTTCTCCCGGCCGCGCGCGCTGCGGGTCTCATCGCTTGCCCGGCATATCTATGAAACCGGCATCACCGCCATCCCCATCGTATCGCTGATTGCATTCTTGATCAGTGTGATCGTTGCCTATCTCGGCGCGCAGCAACTGTCGCGCTTCGGCGCCGATATTTTCGTCGTGGATCTGGTGACCATCGCGGTGTTGCGCGAGATGGGCGTGCTGTTGACGGCCATCATCGTCGCCGGCCGTTCCGGCAGCGCCTTTGCGGCCGAGATCGGGGTCATGCAGCTCAATGAGGAAACCGACGCGCTGCGCGCCATGGGGATGAGTCCCGTCGAGTTGCTGGTCGTCCCAAGGGTGTTGGCGCTCATCATTGTTCTACCGCTGCTGACGGTGATTGCCGATGCCATGGGCCTGGCCGGCGGCGGCCTTTTGTCGCTCATCAATCTGCACATTCCGTTGCCGCAGTTCACGGCGCGCATGCGCGAGTCGCTCTCGTCCACGACTTTCTGGGCAGGTTTGGTCAAGGCGCCGGTGTTCGCCATGCTCATCGCCATGGTCGGCACGTATCGCGGCATGCAGGTGCGCGATTCGGCCCGCGAGCTGGGCCGCCTGACCACGGTGGCCGTGGTGCAATCCATTTTCATGGTGATCCTGGCCGATGCGCTGTTTGCCGTGCTGTTCGTGCAGATTCACTTCTGATGCTGGACCCGCAATTCAATCCGGTGATTCGGGTGCGCGGCCTGCGCAATCGCTTCGGCACGCAAGTGGTGCACGACGGACTGGACATGGATGTGCAACAGAGCGAAATATTCGGCGTGGTGGGCGGATCCGGGACCGGCAAGTCGGTGTTGCTGCGCTCGATCCTCGGGCTGCAGCACCCCAACAGCGGCAGCGTGGAGCTGTATGGCCGGGATGTGCAGAGCCTGGCGGCCGCGGACCGCAGTAGCCTGGTGCAGAGCTATGGCGTGACCTTCCAAAATGGCGCGCTGATCAGCTCCCTGACCGTGGCCCAGAACGTACAGCTGCCGCTCAGGGAACACTATGCATTGTCGGAGAAAACCCTGGATGAACTGGCGGATTTGAATTTACTCATGGTGGGACTGGCGCCCGACGACGGGGCCAAGTTTCCGTCGCAGTTGTCCGGGGGAATGATCAAGCGCGCCGCCCTGGCCCGCGCCCTGGCCCTGGAGCCCAAACTCTTGTTTCTCGATGAGCCGACGGCGGGCCTCGATCCGATTTCCGCCACAGCCTTCGATGAGCTACTGTTGTATCTTCATTCGGAGCTGCGGCTCACGGTTGTCATGATCACCCACGATCTCGATACGTTGTTCCAGACCTGCAGCCGCGTCGGCGTCATCGTGGACGGGCACATGATCAGCGATACGCTGCCGGGGATGCTCGAGAATACCCATCCCTGGATTCAGGAATATTTCCATGGCCCGCGCGCGCGCGCCGCCGAAAAAGAAGCGGCGGACAAGGAAGCGGCGGACAAGGAAGGTCATGGATAGAGACGCGAACTACGTCGCCGTCGGGGCTTTTGTACTGCTGGTCATCGCCATGGCGGTGTCGTTTGTGTTTTGGTACACCGATCAGCAGGACAGGCGTACCTATCAGCGCTACGAGATTTATTTTCCGGGATCGGTGAGCGGGCTCACCGCCGGCAGTCCGGTGCGCTACCTGGGCGTCGATGTCGGCAAGGTGGCGCGCATCATGCTGGACCCGTTGCAGCACAAGACCGTGCAGGTGATCGCCGATATCGATTCCACGGCGCCCATCGACGACCGAACGCGGGCGTCCTTGAGTCTGCAGGGCGTCACGGGCCTGTTGTTCGTGGACCTGGAGCAGGATCCGAAAGCCGAGTCGACGGGCGTCATGGAGCAGGGGCAGCGCTATCCCATGATTCGTTCACGGCGATCCGACTTCGATGTGCTGCTGAGCAATCTGCCGGCTCTGACCACGCACCTGGTGGAGTTGGCCGATCACTTCAATCAAGTCTTCAGCGACGAAAACGTGCGCTCGCTCAAGGCCACTCTCGAAAACGTTCGCGTTGCAAGCGAACACCTGCCGAGCACCGTGCGCGAAGTTCAGCTGCTCGTGGCGGACGTTCGGCGCACCACCGAGGAGGTGCAGGGCACGATGCTCGAGTTGCGAAGCGTCATCGCGGAGGACTCGCCCGATGTGAAAGCGGCGGTTGCAAATATCCGGCTGATCACGGCAAATCTCGCGAGCACCACGCAGCGCCTCAATAGTTTCGTGACCGATAACGAACCCGGCGTGTCGCGCTTCACCCAGCAGAGTCTTCCGGAATTCGAGCAGCTGCTGCGTGAAAGCCGCCAGGCGGTACGGGATTTTCGTGATCTATCACGCAGTCTGAAGCGAGATCCATCGCAATTGATTTATGAGTCCACTTTCCGCGGAATTGAGGTGCCAAAGTGAAGCACATGGCCCTGCCGTTGTTGATGGCCCTGCTGTCGGGCTGCGCCGGATCGCTGTTCAAGAACAGCTTGGCTCCGCCGACCATGTACCTGCTGTCGGCGACCCCGAAATCATCGGCCGCGGATTCGGTAAAAACACCGGCGGTGCCAATCGATCTGGCCATCCTCAAGCTGCGCGTGCGGGCAGGACTCGACACGGATCGCATCGCCGCGCTGTATCCCGATCGGCACATGGACTATTTCGCCGGCGTGCGGTGGAGCGGACCGCTCGATGAAGTCTTGCAGGACCTGGCGGTGCAAGAGTTTCACTCGAACCCCGGACTGCGCAATGTGAGCGCGGATGCATCCGTGTTCGCGAGCACCTACTGGCTGGAAATCGAGGTGACGGATTTTCAGGCGGAATATGCCGCCGGCGGCTCCGCGCCGACGGTGCACGTGCATTTGCTGGCCCGCGTCGGCAGTTCAGCCGGCCGGCACGTCTTGGGGCGTTTCGAACCCGACATCCATGAAGCCGCGGTCGACAATCGCATGACCGCCATCGTGGATGCCTACAATCGCGCCGCCGACAAGGCGCTTGACGAGATCGCGACGGGCACCGCCCAGACCTTGAGCGTCAAGTAGCATCAGCACGCGCTCCGCGCAGCGTCTAATTCCCGATCTTTGCCTCCTCGACTTCGATGGCGGTGCCGATCTCCATCCACTGCGTTTCGAGGTAAGCCGCATCCCTCTGCAGGTTCGCCCGCCTCAGATTGAGCTTGTCCTGGGGGGGATTGGCGGCAAGCTCCGCTTCGAGCAAGGAGCGCTCGGCGGCCAGCGCGGCGATACGCGCCTCGACTTGTTCAAGTTGCCGGCGCAGCCGCGTCAGCGGATCGCGGCGCGGCGCTTTCCTTGCGGCGGGCGCCGTGACGGCCGCGGATTTTTTACCGCCGCCGCCTGCGTTGCCTGAGGCGCTCTTGGCGGTGCCGGCCCGCGTAGGTGCGCGCGCGGACTTGGGCGTGGGAGCGGGCGCGGACTGGGCTGTCTTGCCGCGCGAGCGAAGCCACTGCTGGTAGTCGTCGAGGTCGCCGGCGAACTCCTGCAACTTTCCGTCCGCCACCAGCCACAGCGTATCGGCCACGGATTTGATCAAATGACGATCGTGCGAGACCACGACCAAACCACCCTCGAAGCTCTGCAGCGCAACGCTGAGCGCCTGCCGCATCTCGATGTCGAGGTGGTTGGTCGGCTCGTCGAGAAGCAGCAAATTGGGCCGCCGCGCGACCAGCAGGGCGAGGGTCAGGCGCGCCTTTTCGCCGCCGGAAAATCGGCCGACCGGCTCGAACGCACGATCTCCTTGAAAGCCAAAGCTTCCCAAGTGGTCGCGTATCTTTTGCTCGTCGCCGGCGGCGTAGTCGGCACCGCCGAGATTGCGCAGATGCCAAAACGCATCGCAGTCCGGCTTTAGTTGCTCCAATTGTTGCTGGGCAAAATAGCCAATGGCGAGATCAGGCGCCGCTGTGCGTTTGCCCGCCAGCGGCGCGATTTCGCCGGCCAGCAGCTTGGTCAATGTGGACTTGCCGGCGCCGTTCGGCCCGAGCAGCGCGATGCGATCATGCGGACCGATCGACACATTGATGCCGCCGACGATCTGTACCGCTTCGCGTAGACCGGCGTAGCCGCATGCGGCGTCCTCGACGGTAAGCAGCGGCCGGGGTGTTTTCATAGGCCTGGCAAATTCGAATTCAAATGGGCTGTCGACATGCGCCGGAACAATGCGCTCCATCCGCTCGAGCATCTTCAAGCGGCTCTGGGCCTGGCGCGATTTGGTGGCGGATGCGCGGAAGCGGTTCACGAAGGCCGTGATTTCCGCAATGCGCTTCACTTGCCGCGCGTGCAGGACCGACAGCAAGGCCAACTCCTCCGAGCGCTTCTGTTCGAATTGCGAGTAGTTGCCGGCGTACGCGCGGATGGTTCGATTCTCGATGTGCAATACGCGATCGATGATCGAATCGAGGAATTCGCGGTCATGCGAAATCATCAACAGAGTTCCCGGATAGGCCGTCAGCCATTCCTCCAGCCAGACGATGGCATCGAGGTCCAAGTGATTCGTGGGTTCATCCAGCAGCAACAGGTCGGCTCGCGAAGACAACGCGCGCGCCATACCCAATCGTACGCGCCAGCCGCCGGAGAATTCAGCTACCGAGCGTTCATGATCCGCCGCCTTGAATCCAAGGCCATGCATGATGGCCGCCGCGCGCGCCCTGGCGCGGTAGCCGTCGATGGCTTCCAGCGATGCATAGAGGTCGGCCAGCGCCATGGCGGCATCGCGATTTTCGGCATCCTCGATGGCCGCCTGCACGCTGCGCAGCTCCGCATCGCCATCCAGCACGAACTCAATCGCCGGCCTGTCGCCGGCGGCGATCTCTTGTTCGACGTGCGCTACTTTGAGTGCCGCGGGCAGATCGATGTCGCCGCGATCGGGCCACAGCTCGCCCAAGATCGCAGCGAACAAGCTCGACTTGCCGGTGCCGTTGGCGCCGGTTATCCCGGCCTTGTTGCCGCGAAAGACGGTGAAGTTGACCTGCTCGAAGAGCGGCTGCGGGCCGCGCCGCAGCGTCAGATCTCTCGCAATCAGCATCGAGAATCGTTACGAAGAGAGCAACATCGGCCGCAGTACCGTGGGCGCGCACAAGTTGCCGTGGTGGGGCGAGCCGCCTTCCTGGCCGGCAAGAATACCGAGCAATTTATTCGCTTCCATGGCATCGCCGAACAACCGGCCCTGAGCGTAGTAGCAGCCGTGAGTACGCAGGAATTCGAGCTGCTGGGCTTCCTCGACGCCCTCGGCAATGACTTCCAGATCGAGACTCCTGCCCATGTCGATGATGGTGCGCACGATGGCCGCGTCGTTCGTGTCCACCGCGACATCGCGGACGAATGACTGGTCGATCTTCAATGTGCCGATGGGAAACTGCTGCAAGGCGGAGAGCGAGGAATAACCCGTGCCGAAATCGTCGATGGCCAGGCTCAAACCCATGGCATACAGCTCATTGAGAAGGCCGATGGTGCGTTTGGGGTCGGTCATCAAGGTGGTTTCGGTCACTTCCAGCTCGAAGCACGTGGGTGACACGCCATGCTTGCGAAACACGCTGCGGCAGCGGGAGATGAAGCTGGCCTGTTTGAGTTGCCGCAAGGATAGATTGATCGCGATTCGGCCGGGATGCGGCACCACTTTCTGCCATTCACGGTAGTCGGCGCAGACGCGATTCAACACCCACTCGCCGATATCCAATATCAAACTGGTTTCTTCGGCCAAAGGAATGAAGTGCGAGGGAGAAATATCGCCGTGTCCGGGAAGCCGCCAGCGCAGCAGGGCTTCCGCGCCCACCACGCGTCCGGTGCGCAAATCCACCTTCGATTGATACAGAATGACCAGCTCGTCGCGCTCCAGCGCGCGGCGCAGCTTGCTCTTCAGCATGAGCCTTTCGACGGCCGCGGCATTCATGCTGGGCACGTAGAACACGCAAGAATTGCCGCCATTTTGCTTGGAGTGATACATCGCCGCATCGGCATTGCGGATCAGATCGATCACATTCTCGGCATCATGGGGGCATATCGCGATACCGGCGCTGGCGGTGAGATAGACTTCCTGCTGATTCACATAGAAGGTGCGGCTGATTTCATCGAGCAATGTCCGGGCCAGAGCTCCCAACGCCGTGCGGTTGTCGGTGTCCACCGGCAGGTCGTCGATGAACATGGCGAACTCATCGCCCGCCAGCCGGCCGATCACCGCGTCCTTGCTCAAATTCCGCGTGAGCCGTTCGCTCAAGATCTCCAGAGTTCGGTCGCCGGCGGCGTGGCCGAAGGTGTCGTTGACCTCTTTGAACCGGTCCAAGTCCAAGTACAGCAGTGCGAGTGAGCGCTGGTTGCGCCGTGCGCGCGCAATGGCTTGCTGCAATAAATGCTGAAACTGCATGCGATTCGGCATTTTCGTGAGGGTGTCGTAGCGCGCCAGGTAGCGGATGCGGCGCTCGGCGCGCTTGCGTTCGGTGATGTTGCGCGCGACGTAAATATTGCCTTGAAACTGCGGATCTTCGGAGTCGATGGCAGAACTCGCCATGGAAACCGGGATGGTCTGCCCGCTGGCGGTGCGCAGCACCGTCTCACGCGCTTCCTGCGCGGGCTGCGCCACGTCAAAGGCAGTGCGATGCACCTCGTCGATGAAACCGACCAACGGCTTGCCGACCAATTCATCCGGCGCATAGCCCAACAGCAGCTGAGCGGCTTCATTGCAGCTTTTGACGAGGCCGTCCGGAGAGGTGACGAAAACGGCGTCGCTCAAGCTGTTGAGCACAGTGTTCAGATAATTTTTGGTGATCGTGGTTTCGTTCAGGTTTTGCCGCATGCGCTCGAGCGCAAATTGCAGATCCCCGAGCTCGTCGCGGCGCAAGACTGCGAGCGGCCGCGTGTAGTCGCCGTCGCCGATTCGATCGGCGCTCTTCACCAGCGCCGCAATCGGACTGGATAGCTGGCGGGCAATGAACCAGGCGCCGAGCAATCCTAAAATCACCAGCGGCAACGCGATGCTTGCGAGCACGCCGCGAACGCGCTTGGTCTGCACGCCCTGCTTGCTCAGCAACTGCGCGTGGATGCTGGAAAGGGTTTCTTGCATCTGAGCGCGGCTCATCCAAATTTCGAGAGCGCCGGCGCCTTGCATCTCGGTCCGTAGAACGAAAGTACCTGCGGTCGTCGGCCGCGCCTCCGGGTTGCTGCCGGAGTAAAGAATATTTTCGCGTGCGCCCCATATCTCGACGCGCTCGATGTCGCGCTCATCGAGCAATCTGGTGGCGATCGCGGCAACGGCTGCGTTGTTGCCTGCCTTGAGGGCCGGCGACAGGGAGGAGCTGGTGATGTTGCTCAAGGACCGGCCCCGCGCCTCGAGGTCGGACTCCAGCTTCTGCTGGACCGTGGCATAGGTGAGCTGATTGGCGTCGGCCGTATTGACGCGGTGCTCGTAATAGGCGAGGCCGCCCAAAATCAGCGCAAGCACGGCGCTGACCCCTAGGGCCAGGAGCAGATAACTGGTTTTAAGGCTGCGCGCCATCGATTGTCCTGTCCCCCGTCTCTTAACCGATAATCATACCCGTTCAGGCCAACCCCCATAAGGGGCGAGGGTACAATCGGGGCCCCTATGCGTATTGACATATATTCCGACACCGTCTGTCCGTGGTGTTATTTGGGAAAGCGCCGCTTCGACCTGGCGCTGGCGGCGCGCCCGCAATACGAGCCCATTGTCGTCTGGCGGCCGTTCGAGCTGAATCCCGACGTTCCCGTAGAAGGAGTCGACCGTGAGACCTACATGGCGGCCAAAATGCCGGATCAAGTCCTCCTGGAACAATCGCATGCGGAACTCGAGCGCCAAGGCGAAGCGAGCGGCATTCGATTCCGCTTCGATCTGATCAATCGCGTCCCCAATACCCGCCGCTCTCATCTTTTGATCGCCCATGCAGCGCGGCGCGGCCTGCAAGCAGCGGTCAAAGACCGCATCATGCGCGCCTACTTCGAGGAGGGCTGCGACATCGGCGACCCGGAAGAACTGGTGCGCTTGGGCAGCGAGGTCGGCTTGAGCGCGGCGGACGCCCGCAACGCATTGATTCTGCGGATTGGCCAGGATGGCGTGGTTGCCGCCGAGCGCCACGCGGCGGTCTTGGGAATTACCGGCGTGCCCACCTACATCTTCGACGGCCAATACACGATTTCCGGCGCGCAGGAAGTGGGGGTTCTCGCCCGTGTGTTCGATCAAGTGGCTGATTTTGCTTCCGCCCGCGGCGTCGCCCTATGAATGACGGCGAGCTGACGGGCCAAGCGCGCACGCATATTTCGGCCGTTGCCGATCCCCAGTGCCAGTTGCACGCACAGGTGGTGACGCCTTTCCTCAATTTACGCCGCGCGGCCCAGGCCGATGGCATCGACTTGGTGCCGATGAGCAGTTTCCGCGACTTTGGCCGCCAACTGGCCATCTGGAACGGAAAGTTCAGCGGCGAGAGGCCCATGTACGATGCGGCGGGACTCGCGCTCGACCCCGGCGCGTTGACGCCTGCGGAGCGGATCGATGCCATTTTGCTGTGGTCAGCGCTGCCGGGCGCCAGCCGCCATCATTGGGGCACGGATCTGGATCTGGTCGATGGCAAGGCTGCTGCCGCGGGATATCCGATCAAACTCACGCGCGAGGAATTTGCGCCCGGTGGGCCTTTTGCGGCGCTCGACCGGTGGTTGGAGGCGCACGCCGCTCATTTCGGGTTCTTTCGCCCCTTCAGAGGCCAGCGGTCCGGCGTGCAGCCAGAACCCTGGCATTTCAGCTTTGCGCCGATTGCCGAAAAGGCCCGGCGAAGTTTAAGTCCGGCAGTTTTGCGTGCGGCCATCGCCGGCGCGCCGTTATTGGGGAAGGAAGCCGTGCTCGCGCGCCTGGATGAGCTGCACGCTCGGTATGTCGCGAGGATCGACCTGCCATAATACTCGAACCGATCAACATCACGATGCCGATGCTAGAGGTGCTAGGCCCAGAGCGCTTTCAGCCGATTCAGCATCAAACCGCGCACCTGGCCGATCTGGGTGTCGTCGGATGTGAACAGGGGCGGATTACGCCGCAGCATGGGCCAACGCTCGGTGCGCAGCACGCGGTGCAGATAGCCCAAGTTGCGCTCGATAGCCTCGAGATAAGGATTCTTGCCGCCGAACAAGCATTCGAGGTAGCGGTAAGCGTGCTCGAACTCACCCTCGAGGCGCGCGACGAAAGTTTCGCGCACGAACTCAGGCGTTTGGCGCAACAGATCCAGCCCCGAGCTGTAGCGAATCCGCAGCGAGCCATCGCCATTCGTCGTGGCCGCAACGCCGCCCAGCACGAATTCCGGATAGAGCCGATCGCGGCATTTCTCCAAGTAGCAGCGATCCGCCATTTGGGCGATCAAATCCGCAGTGCCCAACAGGTGTCCGAGCTTGCGATCCTTCGCATCGGCGAGCTGAATCATATTGAGCTTGATTTCATAACCAGTGAAATGAACGATCCGCGTCGCCACCGGCACCCAAGTCTCGAGGCCGATGCTCGGCAGGTAGCGCGCGAGGAAACGCGCGCTGCGCGTCACGTGATAGAGGGTGAACTCAGCGCCATTGCTGTGCTGGCGGTCATCGAATTCCCGGATGTAGCCGGCGTCATGAAACAGCGAGGTCACCAACGCCATGACCGCGCGCTCGCCGCAGAAGCGCAAGCGGCTCTCGACGGTGCGCTCATG
>Ga0137412_10001530_pt1 | contig 18089 bp, 18 predicted proteins | sample CZODoug2_1_16fun_FD_122160 | JGI IMG/M metagenome (GOLD analysis project Ga0137412, IMG submission 122160) | Vadose zone soil fungal communities from Angelo Coast Range Reserve, California, USA - CZODoug2_1_16fungal (Hybrid Assembly) | ecosystem: Environmental > Terrestrial > Soil > Vadose zone...
CGGCTGGACGAAATCAAGCGCCTCTTTGTCCGGGTATCGCCCGCGGCCACCGCGTGAAATCGGGGAATATCCATTTGTTATCCACCCAAAATATTTACAACAGACGAGCTTCCCGGGAAGGAATCGTGAAACTCGTCTGTTGCCTGAAGAAATCAGCCAGGGACAATCGTCCAGCTGATCTCGTCAGTTTCGCGGGACGCGAACCTCGCTAGAAACGAACCTCGCTAAAAACGAGCATGGTTAAACTCGACCTCATTAAGCCAACACGGTCAAACGGCGCGGGCCAGTGTCCGGGCCTTGGCGGGATAGAAGGCGGTCCAAGACGGCGGGCTGGCGCCGATGATGTGGACCGCCCGGCGCAGCACCGCAGGGTGGCCCGCGACCCAATCGAGCAGGCCGGTTCGCCGCGCGAGGCTCTCCATCAGGTCCAGCGTGCGTCGTGTGGTGCGCGGCGGGTCCGGGTACGCGGCCGCCCGCCGCGGGGAACGAGCCGCCGGTACGGGACCCCGACGCGCAGGTGGCATGCCCGACGCTGCCGCAACAGGCCCTGCTGTACCGCCTGAGCGGCGACAAGAACCCGCTGCACGCCGACCCGCGCTACGCAGCCGGTGCAGGGTTCGACCGACCGATCCTGCACGGCCTGTGCAGTTACGGCATCGCCTGCAAGGCCGCTGTCGATGCCCTACTCGGCGGCGACGTCACGCGGGTGGCGCGGTATCAGGCGCGCTTCGCCGGGGTCGCCTTCCCCGGCGACACGCTGCTCGTGTCGTTGTGGAACGAGGTCGACCGCATCGTGCTCACGGTGCACACGCAGGAGCGCAACACGCCCGTCATCAGCAATGCGGCCATCACTCTGAGGAGTTGCGCATGAGCATCCGCACATTCGCGGTCGGAGTCGGCATGACGAAGTTCGCCAAGCCCGGCACCAAGCAGGGCGACTACCCGGACTGGGCCCGCGAAGCCGGCCAACGGGCGCTCACCGACGCCGGCATCTCCTACGACCTCGTCGAGCACGTGTACGCCGGCTACTGCTACGGGGATTCCACCGCGGGCCAGCGGGCCGTCTACGGTCTCGGGTTGACCGGCATCCCGATCATCAACGTGAACAACAACTGCGCCACCGGCTCGAGCGCGCTGTTCCTGGCCCGCCAAGCGATTCGGCACGGCGGCGCGGACTGCGCCCTCGCGATCGGATTCGAGAAGATGAAGCGCGGTTCGCTCGCCCAGACATTCACCGATCGGGCCGACCCGATACAACGGCACCTCGACGCGATGGACCGGGTCCACCCACGGGCATCGACCCCATTGGCGCCGCAGATGTTCGGCAATGCAGCCCGCGAGCACATGCGCCGCTACGGCTCGACCGCCGAGGACTACGCGTGGATCGGCTGGAAGAACCACCAGCACTCGGTCAACAACCCGTACGCACAGTTCCAGAACGCGTACACGATCGAGGACATCAAGGCGGCCGCGATGATCCACGACCCGCTCACCAAGCTGCAGTGCTCGCCGACAAGCGACGGTGCGGCCGCGGCGATCCTGGCGTCGGAGCGCTTCGTCGACGAGCGCGGCCTGTGGGATCAGGCGATCGAGATCGTGGGCCAGGCAATGGTGACCGATCTACCCGGCGTGTTCGATGAGGAGACGGACTGTCTGCGCATCGTGGGGTTCGACATGTCCCGCGAGGCAGCTCGCCGGGCGTTCGACGAAGCGCACCTGGGGGCGGCCGATGTCGATGTCGTCGAGTTGCACGACTGTTTCAGTGCGAACGAGCTGATCACCTACGAGGCACTGGGTCTGGTCGATGTCGGTCATGGGCACGACCTGGTGCGCGCGGGCGCGACCACCTACGGCGGCACCGGCCCGGTGGTCAATCCGTCGGGCGGGCTCATCTCGAAGGGACATCCGCTTGGCGCGACCGGCCTGGCGCAGTGCTGCGAGCTGACCTGGCAACTCCGCGGCACGGCGGAGGCACGCCAGGTCGACGGTGCACGCACCGCGCTGCAGCACAACATCGGCCTGGGCGGGGCAGCCGTCGTGACGGTGTACCGGACGGCTGCGTGATGACGCCGACGCTGCAGTTGACCGATACCCAGCGGGCCTTCGCCGAGGCAATCCGCGAGTTCGCCAAACGCGAGTGTGGAACCAGAGAACAACGCGACCACTTCACTGGCCGTGGCAGCGAGGCGCACAGCTCGGAACTCTTCGCGAAGGTCGCCGATCTGGGGTGGGCCGGCCTCACCGTTCCCACCGAGTACGGCGGGGCCGGCGGCTCGATGGTCGACATGTGCGTGCTGATGGAGGAGGCCATGCGCGGCCTGCTCCCGATCAACGGGATGGCCACGACGCTGGTCGTCGCGGGCCCGTACGAACGCTTCGGCAGCGAGGCGCAAAAACGAGAGATCCTCGGCGGGATCGTCGGTGGCAATGTCGAGGCGATTTCGATGTCGGAGCCCGAGGCGGGCTCGGACGTCGGCAACATTTCCTGCCGCGCCACCCGGGACGGCGACGGCTGGGTCGTCAACGGCCAGAAGACGTGGTGCTCGAACGCGCACATCGCCGCCCACATCCTGCTCATCGCCCGCACGGGGACCGGGCAGGACAAGCACGACGGGCTGACGATGTTCAACGTGCCCGCCGGCATTCCCGGGCTGGAGGTGCGGCGCATCGACACCCTCGGTGGACGTGAGGTCAACGATGTGTACTTCACCGACTGCCGGCTCCCGGCCAATGCCGTCGTCGGCGAACTCGACCGGGCCTGGCCCCAGCTGATGGCCGGGCTGAATGTCGAGCGGCTGATCCTTGCTGCCGTTCTGCTGGGCCTCGCCCAGCGGGCCATCGACGATCTGCTCAGCTACGTCAAACAGCGCCGGCAGTTCGGGCAGCCGATCGGCACCTTCCAGGTTCTCCGCCACCGCATCGCCGATCTCGTGACCGAGGTCGAATGCGCCCGGCTGCTGACTTATCACGTCGCGCAACGCGTGGATGCCGACCCGGATCACCTCCTGCCGCGTGATGCATCGATGGCGAAGTTGAAGGCGACCGAAGTCGCCAAAAGCGCCGCCCTCGAAGGCCTGCAAATGATGGGCGGTTATGGATATGCCAAGGAGTACGACATGGAATACCTCGTGCGCACGACGCTGGCCGGCACCATCTACGGCGGATCGAGTGAGATCCAGCGCGACATCATCGGCAAGACCCTCGGTCTCTGAGCGGGCCTCCGGTGACGAGTGAGGACCTGTTCTCCGTTGCGGGCAAGCGGGTGCTTGTCACGGGCGGCTCGCGCGGTATCGGCGCGATGATCGCCGCGGGGCTTGTCCGCAACGGCGCCGACGTGATCGTGTCCGCGCGCAAGGTGGCGGACCTGGAGCGCACTGCGGCTTTGCTGTCCCGCGACGGTGCGTGCCGGGCGGTCACGGCCGACCTGTCCACCGAGGCCGGGGCCGGGCAACTCGCCACGGCGGTGGCCGAACGGTTCGATCGGCTCGACGTACTCGTCAACAACGCGGGTGCGACCTGGGGTGCGCCGCTTGCGGACTTCCCGACACCGGCCTGGGACAAGGTTTTCAACACGAACGTGCGCGCGGTGTTCCTGCTCGTCACGCAGCTGTTGCCGCTCCTGCGTGCGGCGGCGTCCGAGGAGAACCCGGCGCGAGTGATCAACGTCGGCTCGATCGCCGGCCTGCGCGTGCCGGGCTGGGAGAACTACGCCTACAGCGCCAGCAAGGCGGCGCTGCACATGCTGACCCAGCATCTCGCGTACCGGCTCGCTCGGGAGCGGATCACGGTCAACGCGATCGCCCCCGGATACTTCGAGACCCGGATGAGCGCCTTCCTGTTCGACGATTCCGACGTCCGCACCGACGTCGAGCGCACCGTTCCGCTCGGGCGCCTCGGGCGGCCGGATGACATGGCGGGCGTGGTGCGCTTCCTCGCCTCGCACGCGGGCGCGTATCTCACCGGCTCGGTGGTGACCGTCGATGGCGGCCTGATCCTCGCCCCGTCAGAGGACCGCCCGGCAAATCTGAGCGACCTAACGATGAGATGTTCCAATCATCTGACCAGGTCAGGTGATCCAGATGGAGGTGGGAACTCATGACGGATGCCGCAGATGTCAGCAGCGCGCCCGGGACGTTCACCGACGCTACGGCCCTGGCGGAGCAGGTCCGGCGCGGCGAGGTGAGGCCCGAAGAGCTGGTCGAGGATGCGATCAAGCGCATCGAGGCTGTCAACGACCAGGTCAACGCCGTGATCATCCCGACTTACGAGAAGGGGCGGCGCGAGGCCACGACGGCCGGTGGTCCATTCGCCGGCGTCCCTTATCTGGTCAAGGACACGATCGCGACCAAGGGCGACCTCTTTACGAACGCGCTGTTTGCGGTGAAGAACGCCGGCTATCGCGCGACCGAGGATGCCGCGCTGGTCGAGCGATTCCGCGAGGCCGGTTTCGCGCTGCTGGGCAAGACGAACCTGCCTGAGATGGCGCTGGTCTCAACGACGGAGTCCATCGCGTGGGGTCAATGCCGCAACCCGTGGGATCTCACCCGTTCGGTGGGTGGTTCCAGCGGCGGTGCGGCGGTCGCCGTCGCAACCGGCATGGTGCCGGTCGCACACGGCAGCGACGGCGGCGGCTCGATCCGTGAGCCGGCGTCGAAGTGCGGAGTGGTCGGCATCAAACCGACGCGGGGCCGGCTGACGCAGGGGCCGGTGGTGATGGACTCCGACAACGTGTCGGGCATGGCGCACGAGGGCCTGTTGGCGCGCACGATCCGCGACGTCGCCGGCGTGCTCGATGCCGTGGGCGGGCGATTCGCCGGTGATCCGTACGGCGCCGCTCCTCCGCTACGCCGGTACGTCGAGGAGGTCGGCGCCGACCCCGGGCGGCTCAGGATCGGCGTGTGCACGACGGATCCGGCCGGGCAGTTCGAGGTGGATGCCGACTGCGCCGCCGGCGTGCGGAAGGTCGCCGACGTCCTTTCCGATCTCGGCCACGACGTCGCCGAAGGCTTCCCCGAGGCGATCCGGGACGAGAGCTGGCCGCTGCCGTTCATGCCGGCGGTGGCCGTCGTGGTGTCGCGCGAGGTACGGCGCTTCGGCAACCTGATCGGCCGCGAGCTGACCGAGAACGACCTGGAACCCCAGACCTGGGCGTACGTCCAGCTGGCCAAGCAGGTCAGCGGCGAGCAGTACGCCGCGGGGATCGATGCCCTGCGCACCCAGGCCGTCGCGACCGAGCGCTGGTGGGAGGAGGAGGGATGGGACATCTGGCTCACCCCGTCGCTCACGATCCAAACCCCCGGCCTGGGCGAGTTCAAGCCGACCAAGGAGGACCCGTTCGGCGGCCTGGGCATGGAGCCGAGCCGCTTCGAGGTGCCCTCGAACGTCTCCGGTCAGCCGTCGATCTCGCTGCCGTTGCACCACGCCGGTGACGGCCTGCCGCTCGGCGTCTTGCTGACCGGCGCGTACGGCCGCGAGGACGTGCTGATCCGGATCTCCTCGCAACTGGAACACGCGATGCCCTGGATCGAGCGGATCCCGCCCATCCATGCCTAGGAACGGAGAGCTGGCTGTGGAACGTCTCGCCGGAAAGATTGCGCTCATCGTCGGTGGCGGCGCGGACGGCCCACCCGCAGCGGGGGAGGAGCTGCCGATCGGCAACGGTCGAGCGGCCGCGATCGCCTGTGCCCGCGCGGGCGCGTCGGTGATGGTGGCCGATCGAGTGCTGGCTGCGGCGCAGGCCACGGCCGAGCAGATTCGCGCCGAGGGCGGCGTTGCGGCCGCCGTCAGCTGTGACGTGGTCGAGGAGGGTCAGTGCGCGGCCGCGGTGGCCGCGACGGTGCGCGAGCTGGGCGGCGTGCATCTACTCGTCAACAACGTCGGGATCGCCGATGCCGCCGCGGTCATCGACGCTACGGTCGATGAGGTCGACCGCGTGCTCGCGGTGAACGTGCGCGGACACCTCCTGATGATCAAGCACGCCTTGCCGGAGATCGCCAAGGGCGATGGCGGGGCGATCGTCACCGTGTCCTCGCTCAATGCGCTGCGTACGGGTGGCGCGGGCGTCACCTACGACACGAGCAAGGCCGCGTTGATCGCGCTGAGTCGCCACGTGGCCGCCACCGCGGCGCCGCTGGGCGTGCGGATCAACACGGTGCTGCCCGGGATCATCGACTCGACGATGCTGCGCCGGCACACCGCGGACCTGGACGTCGACATCACCGACGCCCTTGTCGGGAAGGTGCCGCTCGGGCGGCTCGGGACGCCGTGGGACGTCGCGCAGGCGATCGTGTTCCTGCTGTCGGCGGACGCCTCGTTCATCACCGGCACCGAGCTGCTCGTCGACGGTGGCACCGCGGCGATCCTGTGACGTCCGCGATGTCTGCGCCGATCACGCCCCGGATCCGCCCGATACCGGTCGAGGAGTGCAGTGACGAGATCCAGACCCTGCTGACCGGCGAGCTCGGTGCGGGTGCGCCCGTGGTCGCGCCGAGCCTGGCCGACCTGGGCCTGATGCGCACGCTCGCGCGTCATGAGCGGCCGTTCAAGAGTTTCCTGCTGCTCGGCCGGCGGCTCGTGCTGCACGCGGCCATCCCGTTCGCCGATCGCGAGCTGCTGATCCTGCGGACGGCGTGGAACTGCGGCGCTGCCTACGAGTGGGGTCAGCACGTGCGGGTCGCGACCACCGGAGGTGTCGACCGCGCGGTGATCGATCGCGTACCGGACGGTCCGGACGCACCGGGCTGGGACGAGCACGAGGCGGCATTGCTGCGCGCCGCGGACGAGCTGCACGCCACCGCCCGCCTGTCCGACCCGACCTGGAACGAGCTGCGTCGTCGATTCGACGAACGCCAGCTGATCGAGTTGCCGATGCTCGTCGGCTTCTATCACCTCGTCGCGTTCACGCTGGGGGCGCTGGCGATCGTGCCCGAGCCCGGTGACGAGCCGCTGCCGCGCGATACGGAATCGCCTGGCGGGCTGAGGCCGTGACGAACGAATTCGATGTCGACGTCGTCATCGTCGGTGCCGGCCTGGCCGGCCTCACCGCGGCCTGGGAACTCAGGCGCTCGCGGGTGCGGGTGCTCGTGCTTGAGGCACGCGACCGGGTCGGCGGGCGGACGTGGACCGAGCAGGGCCCGGGGAACACGTTCATCGACCACGGCGGCCAGTACGTCGGTCCGACGCAAACGCGAATTCTGGCGCTGGCCGAGGAGATGGGCGTCACGACGTTCAAGACCTACGGCGCGGAAGGCGATCGGCACGTGTCGGTGCAAGGTCGCGACGACGTCTCCCAGGTCGCGATCGGTCCGGCCATCGAACGGTTCGAGCGGATGGCCGCCGAGCTGCCGCTGGAGGCCCCGTGGACCCACCCGCGGGCGATCGAGTGGGATGCCCAGACAGTGCAGTCCTGGCTGCTCGCGCAGGTGCCCGATCCGCTGGCCCGGGCACTGCTTCGGGTAATCATCCGGGCGGTGTTCACGGCCGAGCCCGACGAGCTGTCGTTGCTGCACCTGCTGACCTACATTCGCGGGGCCGGGTCGATCACGCTGCTGACCCAGATGGACGGCGCCGCCCAGGAGCGGCGCTTTCACGGCGGTGCGCAGACCGTCGCGAACCGAATCGCCGCGCGGCTCGGCACCGACGCCGTGCGGCTGGGCGTGCCGGTGCGCCGCATCGAGCAGGCACGTACCGGCGCGCTCGTCGAGGCCGGCGAGATCACGGCGCGATGCCGCCGGGTGATCGTGGCCGTGCCGATCCCGCTGGCCGAGCGCATCACCTTCGCACCGGCATTGCCGGGAGAGCGCGCGCAGCTGCATCAGCGGATCTCGCCCGGCGTGACGACCAAGCTGCACTGGGTCTACCCCACCGCGTTCTGGCGCGCCGACGGCCACAGCGGTCGGGCGCTGGCCGATGACGGGTACATCTCGGTCACCTTCGACAACTCGTGCCCGGACAGCGACCACGGCGTCCTCGTGGGCTTCGTCGAGGCCGATGCCGCGCGAGCGTTCGCGCGGTTGCCGGCGGCCGAACGCCAACGCGTTGCGCTGGCCGAGGTCGTGCGCGTGTTCGGCCCGCGGGCGGCGGACCCGATCGCCCGTTACGAACAGAACTGGCTGGAGGAGGAGTGGACCCGCGGCTGCTATGGCGGCAACTTCGGCCCCGCCGGCTGGACCCGCTACGGTGCGGCGCTTCGCGCGCCGATCGGATTGATCCACTGGGCGGGAGCGGAGACCTCGCCGATCTGGATGAACTACATGGACGGCGCGGTGCGCTCGGGCGAGCGCGCCGCCGCCGAGGTTCTGGCGGCGCTCGACTGAGCTCCGCAACGGACGCCGAGGACGGGACGATGAATCACCTTGAACAGCCGCGGGAATCGACGCGGACGCGCACCATCGCCGAGCTGCTGCCGCGGGCCGCGGAGCTCTTCGGCGACTGCCCGGCCATCCGGCACAAGAGCGACGGGACGTGGCACGACATCACGTTCGCCCAGCTCGCGACCCGCGCCGGCGAGATCGGTCGCGGGCTCATCGCGCTCGGCGTCCGCCCCGGTGAACGGGTCAGCATCCTGAGCGGTACCCGCCCGGAGTGGACGGCCGCGGCGCTCGGCATCGCCCGGGCCGGCGCGGTGATCGTGCCGATCTACCCGACGAGTTCACCGGCCGAGTGCGCTTGGATTCTTGCCGATTCCGGCGCAGTGGCGGTGATCTGCGAGGGACCGACGGAGCTGGCGAAGGTCGCCGCCGTCGCCGATGAACTGCCCGCGTTACGCGAGGTGATCACGTTCATCTCGAGCGCGGACGCGCTGTGCGTCGAGGACCTACAAACGGAGGGCCGCCGAGTCGAGGCGTCCGCGCTGACCGAGCGCACGTCCGCGGTACGGCCGGAGGACCGGTTCGTCATCGTCTATACCTCGGGCACCACGGGCCCGCCCAAAGGCTGCGTCCACACGCATCGCAGCTATCGCGCCGGACTCGACACCATCCGGGTCCGCGATGCGCTCAAGGGCCCCGACGACTTGCTCTACCTGTTCCTGCCGCTCGCGCACGCGTTCGCGTTGATGATCCAGCTGGCGGCGTGCGACGTCGGTACACCGGTCGCCTACTACGGGGGCGATGCGCGGCGGATCGTCGCCGAGCTCGCGGAGGTCCGGCCCACGTTCCTGCCGTCCGTCCCGCGGATCTTCGAGAAGGTCTTCGGTCAGGTCTGCGGCGGCGTTACCGCCGGCGAGCTGACGGAGGCAGCGCGCATCGGCGGTCGCGTCCACGACCTGCGGCACGCCGGACGGGCCGTGCCGACCGACCTCGATCGGGCGTACGAGCGGCTCGACGCGGCGCTCTTCGCGAAGGTTCGGGCCGTCTTCGGCGGCCGCTTGCGCGAGGCGGCCAGTGGCGCGGCGCCGATCGCGCCGGAGATCCTGTCGTTCTTCTACGCTGCCGGCGTCCCGGTCATGGAGGGCTGGGGGCTCACCGAGACCGCGGTCGGTGTCACGACGTCCGCGCCGCAGCAGCATCGCTTCGGCACGGTGGGTCGCGCCGTGCCGGGTGTCGAGCTGCGCATCGCCGACGACGGCGAGATCCTTGTCAGGGGCGATAACGTCTTCGTCGGCTATCACAACAATCCCGTGGCGACCGCCGCAGCGCTCGTGGAGGGCTGGCTGCATACCGGCGACATCGGGTCGATCGACGCGGACGGCTTTCTCTCGATCTCGGGCCGCAAGAAGGACATCATCATCACTGCCGGCGGCAAGAACCTCACGCCGGCGAACATCGAGAACGACGTGCGTCGATCACCCTGGATCTCGCATGCGGTGATGTACGGCGACCGACGGTCCTACCCGGTCCTGCTCGTCACGCTCGACGAGCCGGAGATCGCACCGTGGGCTCGGCAGCGCGGTTTACCCGTCGACATCGCGACCCTGTCCCGCCACCCGGAGGTCCGCGCGGCGATCCAGACCGTCCTGGACAAGGCGAACGCGCAGTACTCCCAGACCGCCCAGGTGAAGCGCTTCGCGATTCTCGATCACGACTTCTCGCCCGAGAACGGCGAGCTGACGCCGTCGCTGAAGGTCAGGCGAAACGTCGTCGCCGAGAGGTACGCCGCGATCTTCGATGCGCTCTACGACGCCGGCTGATCGGATCAGGTGCGGGCCCGCGCCGGGCGCTTGCGCGGCGCCGGGCGCTTGGTCGACGCGGGACGCTTCGTCGCCGGGCGCCGCTTGCCGGGAAGCGCCAACAGCACCATGGCGTCGGCGAGCAGGTCGGCCTGACGCTGGCAGGCCACCTCGTCCAGTGACGCCGCGTACTCGTAGGCGAAGCCGTCGAAGCGGTGATTGATGAAGCGCACGATCTCGTCGATCGAAATTGCCGGCTCGATGCCGTCGAGGCGGGCGGCCTCCTCAAGCGTCTGGTGCAGCAGATCGCCACCGAAGCGATCCCACATCCGGTAGACCTCCTCCGGCGGACCGCCCTTGCGGATACGCCACAGGCCCAGCTCCATCTGGGCCAGCTGGTGACCCACGTCCGATCGCACCCAGTCCCACATCGCCGCGATGCTGTCCCGGATCGTCGCCTCCATGCCCCGGCTCGGGTCGACGTCGTCGAACGAGGCGCTGAGTCGGGTCGCTGCCGCTTCGGCGACCAGATGGATCAGCTCTTCTTTGTTCCGGAAGCAATAGTGCAAGGACCCGAGGGGCGCTTCGGCCCGTTCGGCGATGCGACGGGTCGTGGCTCGCTCGAGGCCTTCGGTGGCGATCACGTCGATCGCGGCCTCGATAATGCTCTGCCGGCGTGCTTCGTTGGAGAGGTAGGCCACCGGGGCTCCCAACATCGCGATCGCACGTGACCTGGTCGCGTGCCCAGATAGGTCGACCCGAGTCTAGTCGGAACCCTCGCCCGCCGCGCGAACCTTGACACTGCGCCGGCCGGTGTCGACACTAGGTTGAATCTGGTCAGACGACCTGGTCTTTCGTACTGAAGGGAATGCCCGATGACCGTTGACGGCGGCTACCCGGCCGAGTTGCAGTTGCTCGTTGCCGGCGGGCCGGCCGGGCCGTCCGGGCATGACACCGTGCCGGTGCTCAACCCGGCCGACGAGACCGAGCTCGGGCAGTTGCCGGTTGCCACATCGGCCGACCTCGACGCCGCGCTCGCCGGCGCGGCCCGGGGCTATCCCGGCTGGCGGGCGAGGGCACCGGAGGCCCGCGGGCGGATCCTGCGCGATGCCGCCGCCCTGCTTCGCCAGCGCACCGAGGCGATCGCGACCATCGCCACGCTGGAACAAGGTAAGACTCGCGCCGAGCTGCGGATCGAGGTCCAGCTGGCGGCCGCCGCGCTCGAGTGGTACGCCGAGGAAGGTCGACGGGCCTATGGGCGGGTGCTGCCGCAACGGGCTCCCGGCAGCCGCACGCTCGTGGTGCGTGAACCCGTAGGCCCGGTGGCCGCGTTCACTCCGTGGAACTTCCCGCTGCTGGCCCCGGCCCGCAAGATCGGCGCCGCCCTCGCCGCCGGCTGCCCGTGCATTCTCAAGCCCGCCGAGGAGGCACCGGCCAGCGCACTCGCGATCGCCCGCGCCCTGCTCGACGCCGGGTTGCCCCACGGCGTGCTGTCCGTTGTCGCTGGCGGGCCCGCCCAGATCTCGGCCCACCTGCTCGGCTCACCCATCGTGCGCAAGGTGTCGTTCACCGGCTCGGCCGCGGTCGGCCGGCAGCTGCTGAAGCTCGCCGCGGACGGCATCACCCGGACCACCATGGAACTCGGTGGGCACGCACCGGTGATCGTCCTCGACGATGCCAACCTCGATGTCGCGATCGCGCACTCGGTCTTTATGAAGTACCGCAACGCCGGCCAAATCTGCATCTCGCCGACCCGGTTCTACGTCCACCAGGCGGTCTACGAGCGGTTCGCCGAGCACTTCGGCGCCGGCGCCCGGAAGCTGACCGTGGGCGACGGGCTCGACGAGGCAACCGCCATGGGCCCGCTCGGCCACGCGCGGCGCCCCGCCGCCATCGAGGAGTTCGTCAGTGATGCCCGGGGGCGCGGCGCCGAGGTGCTGGCCGGTGGGCAGGCGATCGAGCGCGCTGGCTACTTCTGGGAACCCACGGTGCTGGTCGACGTGCCCGCCGACGCGCGGGTCATGAACGAGGAACCGTTCGGCCCCGTCGCAGTGATCACCCCGATCGAGGATCTGGACGACGCCATCGCCCAGGCGAACCGACTGCCGTACGCGCTGGCGGCCTACGCCTTCACGCAGGACGCACGCAGCGTGCGTGAGCTCGGCGACCGGCTCGAGGCCGGCATCATCGGCCTCAACACCTACGCCGTCGCCGCGCCCGAGGCGCCCTTCGGCGGGCTCAAGGAAAGCGGCATCGGCTACGAGGACGGCATCGAGGGCCTCGACGCGCACCTGGTGAGCAAGGCGATCTACGAGGCCTGACCGGCGCGCAGTCAGAGCCGGTAGTGCTGCCTGGCGTTGAGATGCAGCAGGCGTTCCTGCTCGGCGGTCGTGAAGTCGTGAACGATCGCGCGGTGGGCACCGACGATCGCGCCGTAGTCGCTGTACAGGCGGTCGACCGGCCAGTTGCTGCCGAAGAACGTTCGCTCGGTGCCGAACGCGTCGATCACCGCGAGCACCAGACCTCTTACCGAGCCGATCGACCAGTCGTGGCGCGCCATGCCGAGGCCGGACACCTTGGCGAGGACGTTCGGCAGCCGGCCGAGTTCGCGCAGGCCGGAGCGCCATAGCCCGAGGTACCCGGGGTCGGCCCGTAGCGGCAGCCCGGCATGTTCGAGCACAAACGTCGTGGCCGGATGGCGGCGCGCAACCGCGCTCGCGTAGCCCATGCTCTCGTGGGTGATCTGCAGCTCGTAGAGCAAACCACGTCGGGTCAGCGCCGTGATCCCCCGGCCCAGCTCGGCGGACCGCAACGCGGCGCCGCTGGCCACACCGCGCACGCCCCGAAGGTTCCGGTATTCACCGTGGCGGTCCAGCTGGGTGGCCACATCGGGCGCGGTCAGGTCGCACTTGGCGATGATCGCGTGCGGGAAGCCGTGCCGGTCGGCGAGGCGCTGCAACCATTCCGTCTCGACAACCTGATCGGTGCCGGAGTACTCCGCCTGGACGTGGACGGAGGCGAGGACATGATGCGGCCGCGCCTCGGCCAGATAGTCCTCAATCAGGTGGGATCGGCGCAGCGCCTGGTAATTGCCCAGCAGCGCTGCCTCCTCGGCATCCTCGGCCTGCAGCCATCGGTACGGATGCGCCGCGAGGTCCCACAGGTGATGGTGCGTGTCGAGGTAGGGAATGACGTGCGACGTTGGCTCGGTCGGGTCAGTCGACAGCGGTGATCGCCTCGGCTTCGATCTCGACGAGCAGCTGCGGTTGCAGCAGCTCGATGCCGGCGATGCAGGTGCTGGTCGGAAGCGTCGCGCCGAAGTGCTCGAGGTGCGCGCGGCCAACCTCGGGCCAGATGTCGCGGGTCGTGAGGTAGGCGCGCGTCGACACGACATCCTCGAGTGAGGCACCGACGTCGCGCAGCGCGGCCTGGATCAGGTCCAGCACGTAGCGGGTTTGCTCGTAGGCGTCGCCGGGCGCGTACACGCTGCCGTCGGGCTTGGTGGCCGACGTGCCGCTGACCAGGACGCGATCGCCGATACGGATCGCGCGGCTGTAGCCCCAGCGCGCGGTGTAGGGGGCTTGGGACGCGACGCGTTCGATGTGCATCTCAGGCCGCCTCGGGTCGCTGGACGAGCTCGAGCGTCACGTCGTCGGGATCGCGCAGGTACACCGTGCACACGCCGATGTTGACGCCGGCCTCGACCCGCACGGGTTCGGATCGAAACGTGATTCCGGCCGCGTACAGCCGTTCGTACTCCTGCCAGATGTCGTCGACGTAGAAGGCCAGGTGCCCGATACCGGGGTTGGCCGTCGCCATGTCGACCGGCCGGCCTTTGGGATGGACGTATTCGAGCAGTTCCAAGATCGCCGCCGTCTCATCGTCGCGGCGACCGAGGCGGAAACCAGCGGCCAATAGATGCGCGTCGGGATAGCCGACCTGCGTTGCCGTGTAGGGGTGGTTGTGCACCATCTCGTAGGCAAGCGGCAGGCCCAGCAGGTCGCCGTAGAACCTCTTCGACCGCTCGATGTCTGAGACGGTGAACGAGATGTGGGCTTGGGCGAGAATCATGCGTCTCCTCCGGGTCATCACGATTGCGGCCGCCGGCGGGTGCTGCTACCGCGGATGACGAGCTCGGTCGGTAGTGAAATGTCGTTGATCACCGGCGACGCGCCGGCGCCGCGTATCGCCTGCAGCAACAATTCGGCCGATCGACGGCCGAGTTCGCGGTTGTCGCGTTGAACGACGGTGATGCCCGGCGGGATGAATCGGGTCATCGGGATGTTGTCGAAGGACACGAGCGCGATGTCGCGGCCGATCCGCAGCCGGCGTGCCACGAGCTCGTCCAAGGCACCGGTGAGCAACTGGTTACCGCCCACGATCAGGGCGGTCGGCGACGGATCGGCATCGAGCAGCTCGGCCGTCGCCTGCTGCGCGTGGTCGTGGGTGGGTTGGACTCGCACGCTGCGGTACTCGAACCCGGCGGGCCGGTTCCGATACGCCTCGGACAGGCCACGGCTGCGCGCCCGGGTCGGCAACACGTTGTCGGCCAGCAGGACCGCTACGCGCCGATGCCCGCGCTCGATGAGATGGCGGGCGGCGGCGCGCATTCCGGCCCGATGGTCGGACGCGACGCGCCCGACGGGCCGAGTGAGGACGAGTTCACGATCGACCGCGACCAGCGATCTGTCGCAGTCGTTCAGCAGCGCGAGCGTCGGCCGGTGCTTCTCGGACGCCAGACACAACAGCAGCCCGTCGACCTTGCGGCGCAACAGGATCTCGATGTGCGCGGCCTCTACCTCAGGATCGTTCTCGCTGTTGACGAGCAGCAGCGAATAGCCGGCGGCGCGCAGCTCGGCCTCGGCGCCGCTGACGATCTCGGCGAAGAGCGGATTGCCGATGTCGGCCATCACGAAGCCGACGGTCCGGCTGGCGCCGCGCAGTCCCTGGGCGAGCAGGTTGGGGCTGAACCCGAGTTTCTCGATGGCCGCATCGACCCGCTTGCGCATCGCCGGACTGACACTCGGGCTGCCGGACAGCACTCGTGACACGGACCCGACCCCGACGCCCGCCTCCGCGGCGACGCGGTGGATGTTGGGTCGGCGCGGCGTGGTCATGCGCGGCTCCGAACGAGCGCGGGCGAGTGGCTGGCGGCGCTGCGGTAGAAAGCGTCCAGCACCTCCACGGTCTGCGCCGCGAGTCGGGCCGGGGACCGATTCACGACCGAGCGCCCCAGCGTCAGGTCGACCAGCGCGTTCGGCGGGCCGACGCAGTCGTAGCTGCCCGAGCCGGCCGGCATCGGCAGCCTCCGCTCGACCCGGTCCCCGTCGCGGAACACATACGCGCGCTCCGCGTCGAGATCCAGCAGCCACTGGCCCTGGCGGCCGAAGGCGCGCAGCGTGAGGAGATCGCGCGCGGAATCGACTCCGACCCAGCTCGAGGAACCCGCCAGCGTGCCCACCGCCCCGTTCCCGAATCGCAGCAGCGCCGCGTCGTGCGAGTCGAGGTCGCTGCCGGCGATGCTACTGGTCAGCGCCGTCACTTCGACCGGAACCGCGCCCAGCAACGGGAGGGCGAGGCCGAGGACATGGGTGAGCTGGGCCTGCGCGTAGCCGCCCCCGGACAACACCGGGTCGGTCCAGGTGCGCGGCTCCGGGGCGGGAATCTCGTCGTGCCCGACCTCGGGGTAGCTGCCGCCGACGCTGAGCAGTTCACGGGTGCACGATGCCATGCTGAGCTGGCAGGCCTCGAGCGCACCGATGCCGCCGGCGTCGCGCAGCGCGGCTTCGAGGTGTCGCACGGCCGGAAGGTAGTTGTAGCCGAATGCGACCACGAGATTCCGCTCGACCCGCTCGGCGGTGTCGACCAGATCCCAGGCGTCCTCGACCGTCAGAGTGAACGGCTTCTCGACCATGACGTGTGCGCCGGCTTCCAGGGCGGCCTTGGTGTGTTCGTGGTGCAGGCCGGCCGGGCTGGCCACCACGCACACATCGATGTCCGCGGCGAGGACGTCGCGGTAGTCCTCGCTCGCCACCGCGAAACCGAACCGGCGCGCTACGGCCTCGAGCTCGGCACGACCAAGGCGGTTGACCGCGACGAAGTCCAGCTCGGCGCGCCTCTTCGCCAACACCGGAAGGTGCGAGTAGACCGCCCAGGCACCGGCTCCGATCACACCGAGACGTAGCCGGCTCAATGGGTCACCATCCCGCCGGTCACGTTGATGCTCTGGCCGGTCATGTACGACGCCGCCGGGGACAGCAGGAACGCGGCGACCTGCGCGACCTCCGCCGGATCCCCCATGCGGCCCAGCGGAATCGTGGTGCTGCGTTCGGCTTTGAGGCGCTCGGTGGCAATTCCGCGAGCGGCAGCGACACGCCGGAGTAGGTCCCGCTGCATCGGCGTGTCGATGATGCCCGGACAGATCGCGTTCACCCGGATGCCGCGCGGCGCGAGGTAGGTGGCGAACGAACGCGTCAACGACAGGATGGCCGCCTTCGAGGCCGCATAGGCGATCGACTCTGGGGTGGCGGCCCACTTGGCGCTTACCGACGACATGAGCACGATCGAGGCGTGATCGGCGAGCTGTCCCAACGCGGCTTGGACGAGCCGGAAGGTGGCGGTGAGGTTCACGCTCATGACCGCGTCCCACGTGTCCGGGCTCAGTGTCGCCGGATCGGCCGCACGTAGTATCCCCGCGTTGTGCACCACGCCGGCCAGCTGACCGGCGCCGTCCAGCAGCCGAGCCCGATCGGCGTCGGATGTGACGTCGGCCCGGACCCAGGTCACGTCCCCGGCCGGCACTCCCGCCGGGTCCGCGATGTCGGTCAGGACGAGTGGCGTGCCGGCCTGCGCGAGGACAGCAGCGCAGGCGGCACCGATGCCGCTGGCGGCGCCGGTGACCAGCACCCGCGGCTCGTTGTCCGGCATGCCAGATCTCCTTCGGCTTCCGTGGTCAGTACTTCACTAGCTCGCGGCACGCATCGGCGAGCCGCTCCTCGCTCGGCACCCAGGCCGCTTCGAGGGGGCGCGCATACGGCACCGGCGTCGCGGGTGAGCTGATGAGCACCGGAGGGGCATCCAGCGCATCGAAGGCGGTGGTCACCATCCGGCTGATCAGGCTCGCGCCCCAGCTGCCGTCGGCCGGACCCTCCTGGGCCACTAGTAGCCGCGACGTCTTGCGCAGGCTGGCCAGCACGGTGGCGTCGTCGAACGGGACGAGGGTGCGGGGATCGATGACCTCGATGTCGACGCCCTCGTTGGCCAGCCGCTGCGCCACCGCGGTGGCGCGATGGCGCATGACCTGGCTGGCGACCAGGGTGAGTTCCGATCCGGCGCGGATAACCGCGGCGCTGCCGAGGGGCACGGCTTGGCTCGGCGGTCCTCCCTTGAGGCCGAACAGATTCTTGTGCTCGAACACAAGCACCGGGTTGTCGTCGCGGATGGCCGACAGCAACAGGCCGTACGCGTCCGCGACGGTCGAGGGCACCGCGATCTTCAGGCCGGGGATGTTGAGGAACCAGTTCTCGACCGCCTGCGAGTGTTGGGCGGCAAACCCGCCCCCAGCGCCGTTGGCCAGCCGGACGGTAACCGGCACCGTGAACTGGCCGCCGCTCATGAATCGGTATTTGGCCAGCTGGTTGGCGATCTGGTCGAAGCACACGCCGGCGAAATCGGCGAACATCACCTCGACGACCGGCCGCAGCCCGGTGAGCGCCGCCCCGAGGGCCGCGCCGACGAAGGCCTGCTCGGAGATCGGGGTGTCGCGCACGCGGGCCGGCCCGTATTGCTCGAAGAGACCGAGCGTCGTCTTGAAGACGCCCCCGGCCGCGCCGACATCCTCGCCCAGGACGATCACCGACTCGTCCTCGCTCATTGCGGCGGCAAGAGCCATCGGCACGGCGGCCCGGTAGCTGATGGTCGGTGCGCTCATACGAAGAGCTCCTCGGTGCGGACGGACGGGTCGGGCTCGGGGGCCCGCTGC
>Ga0137412_10000931_pt2 | contig 18088 bp, 16 predicted proteins | sample CZODoug2_1_16fun_FD_122160 | JGI IMG/M metagenome (GOLD analysis project Ga0137412, IMG submission 122160) | Vadose zone soil fungal communities from Angelo Coast Range Reserve, California, USA - CZODoug2_1_16fungal (Hybrid Assembly) | ecosystem: Environmental > Terrestrial > Soil > Vadose zone...
CGGGACACCAGCGCCGCCCGGATGGCCCGGCTGACCCCGCTCACCGAGGGTGGCCGGGTCACCGCCGCGACCGCCAGCCAGATCTCCGACGGCGCCAGCGCGGTCCTGGTCGCCTCCGGACGGGCGGTCCGCGAGCACGGGTTGACCCCGCGCGCCCGGGTGCACCACCTGTCCGCCCGAGGCGCCGACCCGGTGCTGATGCTCACCGCGCCCATCCCGGCCACCGCGCACGCGCTGGACCGGGCCCGCCTGCGCATCGACGACATCGACCTGTTCGAGATCAACGAGGCGTTCGCCAGCGTGGTGCTGGCCTGGCTGGCCGAGACCGGCGCCGACCCGGAGCGGGTGAACGTCCACGGCGGCGCGATCGCGCTGGGCCACCCACTCGGCGCTACCGGCACCAAGCTGTGCGCCACGTTGCTGAACGCCCTGGAGCAGCGCGGCGGGCGCTACGGCCTGCAGGTCATGTGCGAAGGCGGCGGCCAGGCCAACGTCACCATCCTCGAGCGCCTCTAACCCGTGAGTGTGGCGAGGCCACCGACCTGGACACGGGCACCTTCGGGGCAAGTTTCGGTGGTGGCGGTGATGCTGGCGGGACAGAGCAGGGAGTCGCCCATGTCGACGGTCAGCGTGGACAAGCCCTGGTGGGACAGGTGCGCGGCCAGGCAGGCGGTGCTGTTGGCGTTGGCGATGTCCTCGGGGACACCGATCGATGGGGCGAACATCCGGGCCGCGGCGCGCCCGTCGGCGGTGGGGGCGGTGTAGACGTAGCAGCCGAGCAGCCCGAGCCGGTCGCAGGCCTCGCGCAGGCGGTCCAGGTCGGGCGTCAGGGCGGCCAGGTCCGCGCGGGTCGCAACCGGGATGAGCATTCGAGGCCGTCCCACGGAGGCAACACTGGCTGGCTCGGCGCACGCCGGAAACAAGGACAGGATCAGGTCACGCTCCGCCGCGGTAGCCCCCCGAAGCGTGACCGGGCCAGGGTCGAACGACGCGGCGAACCCATCCGGCCTCGGCACTGCCCGGCCGATGAAAGCGCGGCCGCCCGCGTGCAAGGTGGTCCGGTACTCCGATAGTCCGCAACGATCGGCGAGAACCGCCAGCGCGGCGACCGTTCCATGGCCGCAGGCGGGAAGCTCGCCGTGCGCGGTGAAGAACCGCAGCGACACCTGCCCATCACGGACACCGACGAACACGGCATGCGAAGTTCCCCATGCGGCCGGCACGCGGCGGCGCTCCTCGTCGCTGAACGAACCGTCCGGCACCACGGCAGTCGGGCTGCCGCCGCGGCCGTCGCGCAAGCAGGCGTGCACGATCACCGCTTCACCCGCGCGATCGGTCACCTGCACACCGTAAGCGATGGAAAGGTCAGCGGGCGGCCGCGAGGCGACGTGCGGCCTTGACCACGAATGCCCGCCGGCGGTCGCGCTCACCGGGATCGTTTCCACTGGCGCCTGTGATCATCTCCGCGAGCTGTGGGACGGTCTGCCACCACGCGGCGAGCGCGATGAGAGCGAACACCAGGTGGGCCGCGTCGAGGCCGGCGTCGAGGACGCCGTCGCGCTGAGCCTGCACGAACCGGTTGACCTTCTCCCGGTAGTGCGCCGAGCGGTGGGCAACGTCGGCGGCAGGACCCCGGGCCAGACCCTCCCACTGCAGCAGACGTCCCAGCTCCGGGTTCGCGGCGTGGTAGTCGTAGGTCGCACCCGCGAAGTCGCCGATGTCGTCCAATCCCGCCCCGGTGAGTGCTATCGCGGAGGCGAGCCGGTCGAGTTCGTCGGTGAGCACGACCTCCCACAGTGCGTTCTTGTCGCCGTAGTAGCTGTACAGCCTCTCCTTGTTGATGCCGGCACGGGCCGCGATACGGGTCATCGTCGTCCCGTCGAGCCCACGCTCAGCGAACTCCGCGGTCGCGGCTTCCTTGAGTCGGCGACGCGTCCCTTCGGTGTCCCAGGCCATCATTTCACCCTAGGACATCTCCAACGCCAGCGTTGCAGATTGCTCGAGGGTGTCTTACGGTGAGAACTCCAACGGCACCGTTGGAATTTATCAGGAGTCAGCCATGCAACACCCGTCGGACACCGGTGGGACCGCGTTGGTCACCGGAGCGAACAGCGGAATCGGCAAGGAAGTCGCCCGGCAGCTGCTGGGCTCCGGGTTGACCGTCTATGTCGGGGCGCGAGACCTGGGCCGCGGCCAGGCCGCCGTGGACGAGCTCGGTTCCGGCGCTCAGCTGTTGGTTCTCGACGTGACCGATGAGCAGTCCGTCGCGGCGGCCGCGGAACGGGTCACCGAGCTCGACGTGCTCGTCAACAACGCCGGGATCAGCGACCGTGGCCAGCCCCCGACCGAGACAGATGTGGACACCCTGCGCAGGGTCTACGAGACGAACGTATTCGGCGTCGTGGCGGTGACCAACGCCTTCCTGCCCGCCTTGCGACGCTCCGCCAAGCCGCGGGTCGTCAACATCTCGAGCGGCACGGGGTCTCTGGGCTGGAGCACCGGGCCCAACCCGCAGTTCGACCACCGGAACGCGGGCGGGGCCGCCGCGTACCGCTCCTCGAAGACGGCACTCAACGCGTTGACCGTTTTCTACGCGCAGTCACTGGCCGCGTACGGGCCCTTCAAGGTCAACGCCCTCGCCCCCGGGCTGCGCGCGACGAGCCTCAACAGCCGCGCCGCCGAGCTCGGCGGGGACCCCGCGGAGGCAGCAGCGCAAGCCGTCCGACTCGCACTACTCCCCGACGACGGACCCACCGCCGGGTTCTTCTCCTGGGACGGCACGATCGCCGCCTGGTGAGCCAGGGCGGCGGCGGGGGATGGCGCCTGTAGCCTCGAGGCGGTCATGACGATTGATGGGGCCGAGGGCCTGAGCCTGACCGATGAGATGAAGGCTGCCCTCCGGCCGGCGCTGCGCCGAATCCCCGAGCAGGCGCGAAGCTGGCGGCGGGTCGAAGCCGTGCTCGCCGCGGCCGAGCAGATCCTCGAAGCGGACGGCTACGACGAAGTCGTGCAGAACCTGAGCGGGCTCTGCTCACGCGCCGCCGTCCCCACCGGAACCTTTTACACCTACTTCGAGAACACCGAGGTGGTTCTCGAGTGCATTCGACTGCTCTGGGCCGAGCGGATCTTCGAGTACACCGACGCCGCCTATGCCCGGCCATGCAAGACCTGGCAGGAGGTCGCCGACCGGGTCGTGGATGGCACGCTCGAGTTCTTCAGCCACACCGCGACCCGGACGCTGTGGCTCACCCATCAGCTCTCCGTGCCCGCCCGGGAGGCCGAGCTGCGGGCGAACGCCTGGGCCGGATCGCGGATACGTGTCGAGGTTCAGCGTCTCGGCTACGCGTTCACCGGCGATGAGCTCGACGAGCTGGTGCTCGTGGAGATCGCCGACCAGCTGTGCCGTCTCGCCTTCAAAGCGCGCACCGACACACCGGATCCCGCCCTCGTCGACCGAGCCAAGCGGGCGACCAGGGCCTACCTCGCCACACTGTTGATCGAGACCAAATAAAGTCGACCCTGATCGAGTTTCGGGTCGATGACGATTGGTTAATCCGGGGTAACGCCCTTGTTTGCCCTGCACCCGCACTTCTAAAGTCGACGAGATTCGACTTCGGCGCGCAAGGAGTGTGGGATGACGCTGGTCAACGAGACGGACCCGGCTACCAGCACGGAGAGTTATCGCGGCAGCGCGGGTGAACACCTCTGGCGGCACTTCGCCGACATGCCTGCCGCGAAGAAGAAGCCGCTGCGCGTCATCACCCGGGGCGAGGGGTGCTACCTCATCGACTCCGAGGGGAACCGGCTGCTGGACGGCCTGTCGAACCTGTTCTGCGTGAACGTGGGCTACTCCTACGGGCCCGAGTTCGCCGAGGCCGCCTCGGGGCAGTACCTCCAGCTCGGCTACCACTCCAGTTGGGGAACCACGCACCCGCGCGCGATCGAGCTCGCGGAGAAGCTCGCCTCTCTCGCGCCGGGCGAGCTGAACCACGTCTTCTTCACCCCGAGCGGCGGCGAGTCGGTCGAGGCGGCGTGGAAGGTCGCCCGCCAGTACTTCCTACTGCGGGGCGAGCGCCGCTGGAAGGCGATTTCCCGGGACATGGCCTATCACGGGACCACGATGGGTGCGCTGAGCCTGATGGGCATACCGGAGGTGCGCGAGCCGTTCGCCCCGCTGGTGCCCACAGCCGGCACCGTCCGCAACACCAAGCGCTACGGACGTCCCTCGGCGGAGACCGAGCGGGAGTTCACCGCTTTCCTGCTCGAGGACATGGAGCAGCGCATCGTCGCCGAAGGGCCCGACACGGTGGCGATGGTGATCATCGAGCCGGTGCAGAACCACGGCGGGATGCTGGTGGCTCCGGCCGGATATCACGCCGGCGTCCGCGCGCTCTGCGACAAATACGGCATCCTGCTGGTCGCCGACGAGACGATCACCGCCTTCGGCCGGGTCGGCGCCTGGTTCGCCTCGGACCTCTACGACATCCGACCCGACATCATCACCACCGCCAAGGGCCTGTCCTCGGCGCACGCCGTGCTGGGCGCGATCATCGTCAGCGACGAGGTCTACGCCCCGTTCGACCAGGCGGGCCAGATCCTGCTGCACGGCAACACCTTCGGTGGCCACCCGGTGATGGCGGCCGTGGCGTTGCGCAATCTGGAGATCATGGAACGCCTGGACCTGCCGCACCGGGTGCTGACCAAGCAGGACGAGCTGCGCGGCAAGCTCGAGTCGCTCGCCGCGCTGGACATCGTGGTCGACGTGCGGGGGACGGGGTTCTTCTACGCCGTCGAGCTCGCCTCCGAGCGGCTGGACGGAACCCCGCTCACCGACGAGGAGAAGGCGTGGCTGTACGGCGACGAGCTGCTCGCCGGGGGGCTCGAGGAGCGTGGTGTCCTGCTGCGCATCTCCCTGGACGGCGGCGACCCGGTCGTCTGCGTTGCTCCGCCGCTGGTCGCCGACACCGCCGAGTTCGACGTCCTCACCGAGGCGCTCCGCGACGTCCTCGGCACGATTTCCCGCCACTACGCGGGCCTGTAGCCAGCCATGCAGCGGACAGCCGGGCAAGCCACCGATGCCCCCGTCGACGCCGCCCACGGTGGCCGCACCGACCACGAGGCCCTGCTGCATCGCGGCCTCGGCGTCGGATCGATCGTGTTCATGGTGGTGGCCGCCGCCGCCCCGATGGGCGTGGTCGCGGCAAACCTGCCGATCGTCATCGCGGTGAGCGGCAACGTCGGAGCGCCGGCGTACTTCGTCATCGCGACGATCATCCTGGCGCTCTTCTCCGTCGGCTTCACGCTGATGAGCAGGTACGTCCCGAACGCCGGAGCCTTCTACGCCTACGTCCAGGCGGGGTTGGGCCGCATCCCCGGGGTCGGGGCGGCAACCCTCGCACTCGGCTCCTACGTTGTCCTGCTCATCGGGGTGGACGCCTATGCCGGAGTCGCTGTGGCGAACGCCCTCGAGCACTCCACCGGTGCGCTGACGCCCTGGTGGGCCTGGTCGGTGGCGATCTTCGCGCTGGTCGGGTTGCTCGGCTACCGCGACATCGAGCTGAGCTCCAAGGTGCTCGGGGTCCTGCTCGTCGCCGAGACGCTCATCGTGGTTGTCCTCGACGTCGGCATCATCGCGCACGGCGGACACGGCGGGTTGAGCCTCGAGCCGTTCGCTCCTTCAGCGATCTCCACCGGGGCGCCGGGCCTCGGGATCATGTTCGCCCTGTTCGGGTTCTTCGGGTTCGAGGCGACCGCGGTGTTCCGGAACGAGGCGAGGGACCCGGACAAGACGATCCCGCGGTCGACCTACATCGCGGTCGTCTCGATCGGCGTGTTCTACGCCTTCTCCGCATGGGCAGTGATCGTAGGAGCGGGAATCGGGAATGCGGTGAACTCCGCCGCTACGAGCCCGGAGACCATGGTCTTTGACCTGGCGACGCGTTACCTCGGCCCCATCGCCCAAGACGTCATGCAGCTCCTGCTGGTGACCAGCATCCTTGCCTGCATCCTGTCCTTCCACAACGTGATCACCCGCTACCAGTTCGCCCTCGGCGGCGCGGGGGTGCTGCCCCGATCTCTCGGCCAGGTCAGTCCCAAGCACCGGGCACCATCACGGTCCTCGCTCGTGGTGACCGTCGTGTCGCTCGTCCTGATCGGCGTCGTCGCCCTCACCCGGATCGATCCAGTTCGGCAGGCCTACACCTGGCTGTCCGGAGCCGCGACGCTCGGCATCGTGGCGCTGATGGCGCTCACCTGCCTCTCTGTCGTGGTCTTCTTCCGCCGGGCCAACCACGAGCGCGGCCGCTGGAAGACGGTGGTCGCTCCCGGACTGGGCCTCGTCGGGCTGCTCACGGTACTTGTCATGGTCATCGAGAACCTCCCGCTCCTCGTCGGCAACCTGACCGCCGCCATCGTGGTGGCGCTGCTGGTCGCGGCGGCCTTCGTCGCCGGCACCGTCGTCGCCCTCGTCACCCGCGGCGTGCGCTGAGAAGGTGTGGGACGGGCCATGGAACGATCCGGTTGCCACGATCGGGTGACTGGCCAATACTGCAAGGGGAGCAGTTGTTGATCCTGCAAGGAGGTCACCGGTGGGGCACGAGCACCGCCGGCTTACCCTGCTCGACCTGGTGGACCGCAACGCGGCCGAGCATCCCGAGCTAATCGCCACGGTGGACGGCGAGAGCCGGCTGACCTGGTCGGAGTACCGGGATCACGCCCGAGCCATCGGGTTGGCGCTGCTCGACCTTGGTGTCGCCGATGGCGACGTGGTGGGCCTGCACATGGTGAACCGAGCAGAGCACGTGCTCGCCGATATCGGCGCGGTGATGGCGGGTGCCGTCCCGTGCAGCTACTACAACACCCTGACCGCTGAGCAGCTCAGCTACGTGGCGAACGACTCGGCGGCGACGGTAGTGATCATCGAGGCCGCCCAACTGCCACTGTGGCTGTCCATCCAGGAGGGGCTGCCCAAGCTGAGGCATGTGGTGGTGCTCGATCTGGAACCAGATGAGTGGCTGCCGCCACGCATCCAACGGTTCGAACAGCTGGTGGCCGTTGCCGAGGCGGCGCTGGGCGAGCGCGGCGCCGAGATCGACCAGGCCAGCGACCGGGTCGACCCCAGCGACCCGCTGACCATCGTCTACACCTCAGGCACCACAGGGGCGCCGAAGGGCACGATCATCACCCACGCCGCCGCGTTGTGGGTGATGGCCGAGGTGAACAGGCAGCTGGTCGAACATCTCGGCGGCCCGGTTCCGGCCGGCTGGTCGACGGTGTCCTACCTGCCGCTGGCCCATGTCGCGGAACGGTTGTTCTCGCACTACCAATCCGTGGCCCGCCTGCTCACCGTCACCTATGTCCGGGAGTCCGCACGGTTGCCGCACGTACTCTCGGCCACCCGGCCCCAGCTGTTCCTCGGGGTGCCGAGGGTCTGGGAACGCATCTATGCCGCCCTGCGGGAACGGGTCATGGCCTCGAAGAACCCGATCCGACGTCTGTTGGGCAGCTCGGCAATCTCGGATGCTCTCGAGGCGGGCATTGCCCGCTTGACCGGGGAGACCGCGCACTGGTGGATCCGCTTCCGGTCCCCGATCATGGAGCGGCTGGTGTACCGGCGAGTGCGGGCGGCCCTCGGTCTGGATCGGGTCGTGCTCGCGGTGAGCGGTGCGGCCTCGCTCCCGCCCAAGGTGATGGCGTTCTTCGCCGGGATCGGAATCACCATCATCGAGGTATATGGCATGACCGAAACCTGCGCGATGCTCGCGGCCAGCCCGCTGGACGCGCCGCGGCTGGGCAGCGTGGGACAGGCGCTGGCCGGCATCGAGCTGAAGATCGCCGCGGACGGCGAGGTGCTGGCTAAGGGTCCCAACATCACCCCGGGTTACCTGAATCGTCCCGAGGCGACGGCGGAGGCGATCGACCCGTCGGGTTGGCTGCACACCGGCGACATCGGCGTCCTGGACGACGAGGGCTACCTGCGCATCACCGGTCGCAAGAAAGAGCTCATCAACACCGCATCCGGTAAGACGATCTCACCCAGCAACGTGGAGCTCACCCTGTCGTCTGGCTCCGACCTGGTCGGCTCTGTCTACGTGCACGGTGACAACAAGCCGTGCCTGGTGGCACTGGTGACCCTCGACCCTGGCTGGCCGCAGTGGTGCGCCGCGCGCGACATCAAGGTCGACTCGCTCGCCGACGCGGTGGCCAACGGACGGGTGCGGCTGGAGGTGGCCCGGTCCATCGGCGCCGGCAACGCCGCCCTCTCCCGGGTCGAGCAGGTGAAGAACTGGGCTCTGCTGCACACCGAGTGGAGCAGCGAGACCGGTGAGCTGACCCCGACGTTGAAGCTGAGGCGCCCGATCATCGCCGACCGGTACCACGCCGAGATCGAGGAGCTCTACGACCCGTTGACCGCCGACTCCTGGACGGACGAGTAACCCGCGCCGTGTGGGTTATCCGAATTTGTCCAGAAAAGTGAGCATGATGTCGTTGACCTGGTCAGCCGCTTCCATCTGCACAAAATGGCCGACCTCCGGGATGATGTGTATCTGGTCCAGCCCGGGGACCGTGTCCCGCATTGCTTGAAATGGGTCCGGCCCGCTCAGCTTCTGTACCGGATCCCGCTCGCCGGTGATGAAGGTAGTGGGCACGGTAATCGGCAGCTCTGGTTGTCGTCGCTGCTCGAACCAGACGTGGTCGGCGGCGCGGTACCAGTTCAACCCGCCGGTGAAGCCGGTCCGGGCGAATTCCCGCGCGTAGTAGTCGAGGTCTTCCTCGGACATCCATGGCCACGGCAACGCAGGTGGGTCCGGCAGCACGTCGAGATAGCCGCGGCCCTCGCTCGGATGCTGGAAGACGTCCCGGTATCGGTACCCGCCGCTGAGCGCCCAGAAGATCTTGGTGAGGAACAGCGCGGAGTTGCCGCCGAGTTCTTCGTCGGCCGGCCCCTTTTTCTGGAAGTAATGCAGGTGGAAAAAATGCCGGGTCGCGATCTCGGCGAACACCGTGCTGGGCCGCCGCGGTGAGGTTCTGGTGCGTGGCACGCTCAGCTGGATCAGCGCCTTGACCCGACCCGGCGCCCACTGTGGCAGATCCCAGGCCAATACCGCACCGAAGTCATGGCCGACGAAGACGGCATCGTCGATGGCCAATGCGTCCAGCAGGCCCACCAGGTCCGCTACGGTGCTTTTCCGGTCGTATTCACCTGGATCCGCCGGGCGGTCGGTCCGGCCGTAACCGCGCATGTCCAGCGCTATGGCGCGGAAACCGTTCGCGGCGAGCACCGGAAGCTGGTTGCGCCAGCTGTACCAGAGCCCGGGAAATCCGTGGCACATGATCACTGCTGGGCCCACGCCTTGCTCGGCCATGTGCATCCGGATGGCGCCGACATCGATGCTCCGATGCCGCAGCGAGCTCACGGGTGTTCGACAACGATCGGCGGGGCGAGGCGGGCCAGGATCTCGACGGCCTGGTCGACCACGCCGGTGATCAACTCGGCACAGCTGGGCAGGTCGTCGAGCATGCCGACCACCTGCCCGGAGGCGAGCACCCCGGCGTCGGTGCGGCCGCCGACCAGCCCGGCGCGCAGCAGCATCGGGGTGTTGGCGGCCATCAGCACCTGTGCCCAGCTCAGCTCCCGGCCGTGCCGCATGGCCAGCCCCTCCCGGATCAGCGCCGGCCAGGACAGCCCGGTGAGGCCGCGGAACCGGGCTGCGTTGGCCACCGCCCTGGCCAGGCCGCGGACCTTCCCGGCGCGCTCCAGCCCGTCCACCAGTTCGGTGCGCAGCACCCGGTGCGGCAGGCCGTCCACCCGGGTGGTCACCACCGTGCCGTCCAGCTTGGACTCCAGGTACCGCCGCTTCACCGCGTCCGGCACGGTGCTCTCCCTGGTGAGCAGGAACCGGGTGCCCATCGCCACCCCGGCCGCCCCGTAGGCGAGCGCGGCGGCCAGGCCTCGGCCGTCGAAGAAGCCGCCGGCGGCGATCACCGGAATGTCCACCGCGTCCACCACCGAGGGCAGCAGCAGCGTGGTGGCCACCCCGCCGGTGTGCCCGCCGCCCTCGCCGCCCTGCACGATCACCGCGTCGGCGCCCCACGCGGCCACCTTCTCCGCGTGCCGCGCCGCACCCACCGACGGGATCACCACCACGCCGGCGTCCTTCAGCCGGGCGATCATCTCCGCGCGGGGAGCCAGCGCGAACGAGGCCACCGCGACCCGCTCTTTGATCAGCAGCTCCACCCGGTCGGCGGCGTCGGTGGCGTCCGCCCGCAGGTTCACCCCGAACGGGGCGGCGGTGCGCGCCCGGGTCTCCTTGATCGCCTCGGCCAGCTCCGGGTAGCTCATGGTGGCCGAGGCGAGAATGCCCAGCCCGCCCGCTTCGGCGACCGCGCCGACCAGCCGGGGGCCGGCCACCCAGCCCATCCCGGTCTGCACCACCGGATGGCGCACGCCGACCAGCCGGGTCAACGCGGTGTCCAGTTGGGGCGCGGCGGAACCGACGGTTCGCTCGCAAGCTTCGCTCACGATGGCACCTCCTTCTCCCGCCGTCCGTCCGGGTCGAGCCGGGTGCGCAGCAGCTCCAGCTCCGCCGCCGACGGTTCCCTTGTTGTCCCCGCTTCCTCGGTGACCAGCGGGAACGACGTCTGCGCCGCGACCTCGTCGAGCTCCACCCCCGGGTGCACCGAGCGCACCCGCATCGACCCGTCCGGGGTGGCGAAGTCGAGCACCGCCAGGTTGGTCACCACCCGGTACACGTCGTGGTAGCGCAGCCCGGCGGCGCGGGCCCGGTCGTGGCCGACCCCGGAGACCACGTCCACCGCCTCCACCAGGACGCGACGGGAGTGCCGGGGAACCCAGTAGCTGGTGCGGTGGTTGGCGGTGTTGCCCGGCGCGCCGCGCACCCCGAGCAGCTGCCGGGTCGGGCGCTCGTGCGGTCCGATGCAGGAGATGTTCTGGTTGCCGTACCGGTCCACCTGGTTGGCGCCCATCACCACGTGCCGCCGGCCGTGCGCGACCACGTCGAACACCTGGCGGAACGGCAGCCACCCCTCCGGCTGGCCGTCCGGCCCGAGCAGGGTGGCTTCGCCGTCGGAGAGCAGCAGCTCCGGTGCGCTGGTCAGCCGGGCCAGCCGGGCACCGAGCGAGGGGATCAACCCCATCGGCGAGGCCAGCACCTCCCCGTCCTCGGCAAACAGGTCCGCGCACGCCACCACACACACATCCGCCCTGCTCACAGGTCGTGAGTGGCGATGGTCGCTATAGCGACCAATACCACTCACAGGCTCCGCGGCGCTCACGCGGCCCACTCTCGGACGGCGTGGGTGTAGGAGGTTTCGTCGCCGGTCAGGAAGCGGTCGGCGAACCCGGCCCACGCCGAAGGGTCGCGGGCGGCGTCGGCGTAGTGGCGCTGGAAGGTCTCGTCGCGGGGGTAGTCGGGAACGCAGCTGGTCGGGTGGGCGCCGCCGGGGGCTTCGACCACGCCGTCCACCATCATCCGGTTCAGCAGCAGCGTCTGAGGTGCCGAGGCGGTCAGCTCGGTGGTCGGCACGATCTGCTCGCAGGAGACGTAGCGGCGCCGGGCGGCCAGGCAGAACAGGTCGTCGAAGTACGGGTCCGGGCCCAGGTACTGGGTGTTGCCGTGCGCATCGGCGCGGTTGAGATGCACCAGCGCGGCGTCCAGGTGCAGCGCCGGCATGGCGATCAGCTCCTCGCCGTCGTCGTAGGGGGAGCGGACGGTCCGCAGCTCGGGATCCCATGCCGGCACGTCCGAGCCCACCCCGGCGCGGATGGGCAGGAACGGCAGCCGGTGCGCGGCGGCGCGCAGCCCGCACTGCAGCATGCCCTCGTCCAGCTCGCGGACCTCGATCGCGGCGTCCTGTCTGGCCCGGGCGAAGTGCGGGTCGTACGGGATGGTGTCCAGCGTGACGAACCCGAACACCGCCCGGCGCACCTTGCCAGCGGCGCACAGCAGGCCCAGGTCGGGTCCACCGTAGGAGACCACGGTCAGGTCCCGCAGCGGGGACGCACACAGCGCCCGGACCAGCGCCATCGGCTTGCGTCGGGAACCCCAGCCGCCGATCCCGATGGTCATCCCGTCGGTCAGCTCGGCCACCACCTCGGCGGCGGTCATCCGCTTGTCCCGCATCAACGCTCCCTGGTGGGGGTCTCGGCGGGCGGGGGACCCCCCGCCGGGTCCAGCGCCGCGCCGTTGACGAACCGGGTTCTGGCCTCGTCCCCGGCGCCGAGCAGAGTCATCTCGTAGGTGAAGCCCTGCTCGAAGCGGTAGCTGCGGCGCACCGGCTGTGGGTCGATGCCGTTGAGCGCCTCCTTCGCCGCCCGGATCACCCGGGTGTCCTTGGCGGCGATCTCCGCGGCGACGGTGAGCGCGGCGGCGTCGAGTTCCTCGCGCGGCAGCACCTCCAGCACCGAGCCGTGCCGGTACAGCTCGTCGGCGGTGATGGTGCGGGCGGTGAAGTACAGCGCCCGGAGCAGGTGCTGCGGCACCAGCCGGGACAGGTGGGTGGCCGCGCCGAGTGCCCCCCGGTCCACCTCGGGCAGCCCGAAGGTGGCGTCGGACGCGGCCAGCACCACGTCGGCGTTGCCTACCAACCCGATCCCGCCGCCCAGGCAGAACCCGTGCACGGCGGCCACCACCGGCACCGCGCAGTCGTACACCGCGCCGAACGCCGCCGCGCAGCCCCGGTTCACCCCGACCAGCGCCTGGTTGCCGGTATCGCGCTGCAGCTCTTTGATGTCCACGCCGGCGCAGAACCCCCGCCCCTCGGCGCGCAGCACCACCACGTGTGTGGTCGGGTCCTCGCCGGCGTGACGCAGCGCGTCGGCCAGCTCGAACCAGCCGGCCACCGGCAGCGCGTTGACCGGCGGGTGGTCGATGGTGACCAGCGCGATCGGCCCGTCGCGGCGGGTGGTGATGCCCATGTCAGCTCCCGTAGACCGGTTCCGGCGGGGCGGCCTTGGCGAGCAGCTCGGGCAGCACCGCGCCCAGCTCGCCCGGCGACCACCGGCGCCCCTGATCGACCGACGGACCTGGCCGCCAGCCGTCGGCGACCACGATGCGGCCGCCGTCCACCTCGAACACCCGCCCGGTGACCTCGGCCGACTCGGCGCTGCCCAGCCACACCACCAGCGGTGAGACGTTCTCCGGGGCCATCGCGTCGAACCCACCGTCCGGCGCGGCCATGGCCTCGGCGAACGCCCGCTCAGTCATCCGGGTGCGGGCGGCCGGGGCGATCGCGTTCACTGTGACCCGGTAGCGGGCCAGCTCGGCGGCCGCCACCAGGGTCAGCCCGAGAATGCCGGCCTTCGCCGTGGAGTAGCTGCCCTGTCCGACGCTGCCCAGCAGGCCGGCGCCGGAGCTGGTGTTGATCACCCGGGCGTCCACCCGGTGGCCGGCCTTGCCCTGGGAACGCCAGTACGCCGCCGCGTGGTGCAGCGGCGCGGCGTGCCCCTTCAGGTGCACCCGCAGCACCGCGTCCCATTCCGCCTCGTCCAGGCTGACCAGCATCCGGTCGCGCAGGATTCCGGCGTTGTTGACCAGCACGTCCAACCGCCCGAACTCCTCGACGGCGTGCGCCACCAGCCGCCCGGCGCCGCCCCAGTCGGCCACGTCCTCGCCGTCGGCGACCGCCTCACCACCGGCCGCCCGGATCTCCTCGACCACGTCACCCGCCGGCCCCTCGGAGCCCCCCGACCCGTCCAACGCGGCGCCCACGTCATTGACCATCACCCGGGCCCCCTCAGCGGCAAAGGCCAGCGCATGCGCCCGCCCCAACCCGCGCCCCGCCCCGGTCACCACCACAACCCGCCCCGCACACAGCGCCCCACTCACCGAGCCCCACCCCAAACTTCCCGCGAGTCGGCGCTCTCAGCACACTGAGTCGGGGGTTTCAGCACACTCCCACCCCCGGAGTTGCCGGCGCTCCCGGCGTTGGCGGCAGCCAGGAAGGCGGGGCGCTCGCCGCCGCCGTGCACCGCCAGGGTGGCCCCGGTGACGTAGGAGGCCAGCGGCGAGGCGAGGAACACCGCGCAGGCGCCCACCTCCTCCGGCTCGGCCAGCCGTCCCATCGGCACCGTCCGCGCCACCGCCGCGAGACCGTCCGCGTCGCCGTAGTGCAGGTGCGCCTGCTCGGTGCGCACCGGACCCACCGCCAGCGCGTTCACCCGCACCTCCGGTGCCCACTCCACGGCCAGGCTGGCGGTCAGGCTTTCCAGGCCGGCCTTGGCGGCGCCGTACGCGGCGGTGCCGGGGGAGGGCCGGCGGCCGCTCACGCTGCTCACCATGATGATCACCCCGCCGCCGTCCTGGTCGCGCATCACCGGGTAGACGGCCTGCGCGACCAGCAGCGGGGCCAGCAGGTTCAGCCCGATCACGCCGGCGTGGAACCGGGGGGACGCGTCCGCCGCGGGCACCGGGGGAGCACCGCCGGCATTGTTCACCAGCACGTCCAGCCGGCCGTGCCGGGAGACCACCGCCTCGACCAGCGCGGACACCTGCTCTGGCTCCCGCACGTCGCAGGCCACGAACCCGCCGACCTCAGACCCCGCCGGCTCGGTCCGCCCGCAGGTCAGCACGGTGGCCCCGGCGGCCCGGAAGGACCGGGCGATGCCCGCGCCGACGCCTCGGGTGCCGCCGGTGACCAGCACCACCGCACCGTCCAGGCCCGGCCACGGTGAGGGCATCAGAGGCGTTCCAGGATGGTGCCGGTGGACAGCGCCCCGCCGGCGCACATGGTGACCAGCGCGGTGCTCGCGTCCCGGCGCTCCAGCTCGTGCAGCGCGGTGGTGATCAGCCGGGTGCCGGTGCTACCCACCGGGTGCCCCAACGCGATCGCCCCGCCGTTCACATTGACCCGCTCGGGGTCCGGTTCGTGCACCGCCGCCCAGGACAGCACCACCGATGCGAACGCCTCATTCACCTCCATCAGGTCCAGGTCGCCGATCTTCATCCCGGTCCGCTCCAGCACCCGCTCGGTGGCCCGCACCGGCCCGTCCAGGTGGTAGTACGGCTCGGCCCCGACCAGGCACTGGGCCAGGATCTTCGCCCTGGGGCGCAGCCCCAGCTCCCGGGCTCGGTCGGTGTCCATCAACAGCACGGCGGCGGCGCCGTCGGAGATCTGCGAGGAGGTGCCGGCGGTGTGCAGGCCGTCCTCCAGCACCGGCTTGAGCCCGGCCAGCGCCGGCAGGCTGGTCTCCCGCAACCCCTCGTCGCGGGTCACCGTCCCGCCGGCGACCGGCACCGGCACCACCTCACGATCGAACCGTCCGTCCGCCCAAGCCGCCGCCGCGCGAGTCTGAGAGCGCAGCCCGAACTGGTCGACCTCCGCACGGGTGAGCCCCCGCCGGGAGGCGATCCGTTCGGCGGCCAAGTACTGATTTGGTAGGTCGATATCCCAGGACTCCGGGCGGGGCATGCCGGCGCCCTCGCCGATGTTCGCCCGCAGCGGCACGCGGCTCATCGCCTCCACCCCGCAGGCGATGCCCACGTCGATGGCGCCCGTGGCGATCAGCCCGGCGACCAGGTGGGTGGCCTGCTGCGCGGAGCCGCACTGGCAGTCCACCGTGGTGGCCCCGGTGGCTTCGGGCAACCCGGCATGCAGCCAGGCCGTCCGGGTGATGTTGTTGGACTGCTCGCCGGCCTGGGTGACGCAGCCGCCGATCACCTGCTCCACCAGGGCCGGGTCGAAGCCGGCGCGGCCCAACACCCCGCGCAGCGCCACGCCCAGGATCTCGGCGGCGTGCAGCCCGGACAGCACCCCGCGCCGCCGTCCGATCGGCGTCCGCGCCGCCGCCACGATCACCGGAGTGCCCATCGGTCTCCTCCCTGAGAACCCCGCCACTCGGAGCCGCCTTCAAGGTAGAACACGTTCTTATATGCTACAAGGCGGCCCGGGCTGAGGGCTTCACGCGGTCAGGGCAGTGTGCTTGACTGCAACTAGAACGTGTTACATGTCTGCGCCCTTGGACTGGAGGTAGCCGTGGTCGCTGTGCGGATCCCCGAAGGCTTCGACTTCACCGATCCGGACCTCTACGCCGAGCGGGTGCCGCTGGCCGAGTTCGCCGAGCTGCGGCGTACCGCGCCGGTCTGGTGGAACGCCCAGCGCCCGGGCAGCGGCGGCTTCGACGACGATGGCTTCTGGGTGGTCAGCCGGCACGCCGAGGTCAAGGAGGTGTCCCGCAACAGCGACGTCTACTCGAGCTGGGAGAACTCCGCGATCATCCGGCTGGCCGAGGGCACCACCCGCCAGGACATCGAAATGCAGCGCGTCATCCTGCTCAACACCGACCCGCCGCAGCACACCGCGCTGCGCCGCATCGTCTCCCGTGGGTTCACCCCCAAGGCGGTGAACAGCCTGCGGGACGCGCTCGCCGCGCGGGCCGAGCGGATCGTCCACGAGGCGGTGGCCGGGGGCAGTGGGGACTTCGTCACCGACGTGGCATGCGAGCTGCCGTTGCAGGCCATCGCCGAGCTGCTGGGCATCCCCCAGGAGGACCGGCACAAGATCTTCGGCTGGTCCAACCAGATGATCTCCTATGACGACCCGGAGATCGACGCCGAGCCGCTGGAAGCGTCGATGGGGCTGCTCGGCTACGCGATGTCCATGGCAGAGGAGCGCAAGGCCTGCCCGATGGACGACATCGTCACCAAGCTGGTGCAGGCGGACGTGGACGGTCGGGGGCTGAACTCCGACGAGTTCGGCTTTTTTGTGCTGCTGCTCGCGGTGGCCGGCAACGAGACCACCCGCAACGCGATCACCCACGGGATGATGGCGCTACTGGACAACCCCGAGCAGTGGGAGCGCTACAAGGCCGAGCGCCCGGAGACGGCGGCCGACGAGATCGTCCGCTGGGCCACCCCGGTGGTCGCCTTCCAGCGCACCGCCAAGGTGGACACCGAGCTGGGCGGCCAGGCCATCGCCGCCGGCCAGCGAGTCGGGATTTTCTACAGCTCGGCCAACTTCGACGAGACGGTGTTCGACAACCCCGAACAGTTCGACATCGCCCGCGACCCCAATCCGCACCTCGGCTTCGGCGGCAGCGGCGCGCACTACTGCCTGGGCGCCAACCTGGCCCGCCTGGAGATCGACCTGATGTTCAACGCCATCGCCGACCACATGCCGGACATCCAGCGCGCGGGTAAGGCCCGGCGACTGCGCTCCGGTTGGCTGAACGGGGTCAAGGAGTTTCCGGTGAGCTACCGAAGCGCGCGCTGATGCGTACCCGGGCGGCGGCGCTGCTGGAGCAGCCGGGCAAGTGGCAGATCGTGGGCGTCGAGCTGGACGAGCCGGCCGCCAACGAGGTGCTGGTCCGCTTCGTAGCCGCCGGGCTGTGCCACTCCGACGACCACGCGTCGACGGGCGACATGCCGATCGGCAAGCTCCCGCTGATCGGCGGGCACGAGGGCGCCGGAGTGGTCGAGGCGGTCGGGCCCGGGGTGCGCTCGCTGGCCGTCGGCGACCATGTGGTGGCCCAGTTCGTGCCCTCCTGCGGGCGTTGCGGGCCGTGCTCCTCGGGCCGGGGCAACCTCTGCGACCTGGGCATATACGCGCTGGCCGGGTCGATGACGGACGGCACCTTCCGGGCGCAGGTGAACGGCACGGACGCCGGCCAGATGACCATGGTCGGCACGTTCGCCGAGCACGCTGTGGTGCCCGAGTACTCGCTGACCAAGATCGACGAAGACATCCCGTTCCCGGTCGCCGCGCTGCTGTCCTGCGGAGTGCCCACCGGATGGGGCTCCGCCGAGTACGGCGCCGAGGTGCACGCCGGCGACACGGTGATCGTGATGGGCACCGGCGGGGTGGGCATGAACGCGGTGCAGGCCACCGCCGCCCGGGGCGCCGCCCAGGTGATCGCGGTGGACCCGGTGGCGTTCAAGCGGGAAGCCGCCGCCGGTTTCGGTGCCACGCACGCATTTGCCGACATCGACGAGGCGGCCGACTTCGCCCGCTCGGTGACCGGCGGCCAGGGCGCCCACGCGGCGATCGTCACGGTGGGGGTGACCACCGGCGCGCACGTGGCGCAGGCGATCAACGCGATCGGCAAGTTCGGCACCGTGGTGGTCACCGGCAT
>Ga0137412_10000327_pt2 | contig 18076 bp, 16 predicted proteins | sample CZODoug2_1_16fun_FD_122160 | JGI IMG/M metagenome (GOLD analysis project Ga0137412, IMG submission 122160) | Vadose zone soil fungal communities from Angelo Coast Range Reserve, California, USA - CZODoug2_1_16fungal (Hybrid Assembly) | ecosystem: Environmental > Terrestrial > Soil > Vadose zone...
GTCGGCCGCCTCGCCCGGGGTCGGGGTCATCGGCTTCTCGCAGAGGACGTGCTTGCCGGCTTCGAGCGCCGCCGCCGCCCATTCCGCGTGCTATGCGATGCAGCTTTCGGCGATTATCGGCCAGGCCGGTGGCACGCCGGAAAGCCTCGAAGTCACCGCGAAGGTGTCCCTGGGCCCGGACCCGGCAGGGGGATTCCGGCTCACCGGAATCGAACTGGCGGTGCGCGGCGAGGTGAGCGGCCTGGACGCCGACGGTTTCGCCAAGGCGGCGCAAACGGCCAAGGAGTCCTGCCCGGTCAGCAAAGCGCTCACCGGCGTGGAAATCACCCTCGACGCCGCTCTTGATTAGGGCCTGCTCTGCGGGCGATCCGGCGGCATCGGAAGCATCCTGACGAAGCGTAGCCAAACGCTTTCATTCTGCACGCGTCGGGGAGAAGATGGTTCTTTGCCACAAGGCTGCCTGCATTCGCAAGAACTAAGGCACCATGTGTCACCGAATGTGTCGGCGCAGGCACAATCGGGGACAGAAATGCCCTCGCGCGTGGTTGCGCCAATTGGCGGACAGTACTCGCGCTAGGGAGACTAACGATGTCGGTAATGACCGTTCGCGAATTGGTTCCGACTCGGCAGCCGTCGCGTTCCGTGTCGTTTTGGGATCCGTCCTCCGGCACCAGGATCGAAGCTCACACACCGAGCGACCGCCCCGATCTGTGGCATCGGTACGTCGAGGGTGTAACCAGGAGTTATCGGAGATACGGCGTCGAAGCCGCACTGGACCTGGAATCGTTCGTTGACGGCGATTCCACGTCACTGTTCTTCGTGGCCTTCGATCCGACGCACGAGGTTGTCGCAGGCGTGCGGATGCACGGTCCGCTTGGCGACAGTGCCCAGGCGCACGCGCTGCTGGAATTCGCCTCAGATCCGGGCGGTGTCACGACAATCAGGCGACTAATCGACAATCGATTGCCCTTCGGCGTTATCGAAATGAAGGGTGGCTGGGTCGCCCACGACACTCCGCAGCGCAGCGAGCTCAGCAGCACGCTCGCGCGTTGTTTCCTGCACGCAATGGTCATTCTCGAGGCGCAGTTCGCCTTCGGTACGGCGGCAACGCATGCGGTTGGTCGATGGCGCACCACCGGCGCCCGGGCAACGGAGGGGCTGACCCCGGTGCCCTATCCGGATGAGCGTTACGAGACAACGCTGATGTGGTGGGACTTCGCTCGCCTTGATTCGGTCGCCGAGCCCGCACAGGTACGCCGATTCCGTGCCGAGCAGGCGGCGATCACCCACGTTGCGGGCTCGCGGCCGCTGCCCATTGCGGCCTACGAATGACCCAGGACCGCCTCGGTCGAGAATGGCGGCCGGAGATCCTGGATGAGCAGATAGAGACAGATCGCGTACGTGTCCGCGAGTTACGGGCCGATGCATCGATCGATGTGTTGGATTCATTGTCGGACATGCGCGCGGAATTGACGAAGCTTGTGCCGAAGCTGAGCGATGCTCTTCGGGACGAGCCAAGCCGCTGGATTTATTACTCGTGGCGGCGCACCCTCGTCGCGACCCTGGGACCGCTGTCATTTCGCCGACTTCGGCTGGATCGAAATCGCAATCGAATTACTCTCGCCGACCAAGAGAAACTCCAGGGCCAACGAGTTGGCGTGGTCGGCCAGAGCGTCGGTCATCTCGTGGCGCACACACTGGCGATGGGTGGTCTTTGCGGCGAGCTCAGGCTCGCCGACTTCGACCGTACCGAGCTCTCGAACTTGAATCGGGTCCCGGCGACGCTGCTCGACCTGGGAATCAACAAAGCCGTAGTAACGGCCCGACGTGTCGCGGAGCTCGATCCTTACATACGGGTCGAGGTCTTCGACCATGGTCTTACCGAACAGTCGATGGCGCGGTTTCTGGACGGCCTGGACCTCGTGCTGGATGAATGCGACTCGTTGGATATCAAGGTCATGGTGCGCGAGGTCGCACGAGAACGTGGCATTCCGGTCCTGATGGCGACGAGCGATCGAGGTCTGTTTGACGTAGAACGATTCGACCTGGAGCCGAAGCGGGCGATCTTCCATGGCGTCGTCGGTGACCTGCGGGCCGCTGACCTCCGTGGACTGTCCACACGCGACAAAGTGCCCTACGTGCTGCGCATTCTCGAGCCGGACAAGATGTCAGCCGTTGTTGCCGCCTCGATGGCCGAGATCGACCAGACGATAACCACGTGGCCGCAGCTGGCCGAGGACGTCACCGTTGGAGCGGCCAGTGCGGCCGCGGCGGTCCGCCGCATCGGCGTCGGCGAGCGCACCGAGTCGGGTCGGACGAGGGTCGATCTGGACGTGGTGCTCGGCGAGCGCACCCCGCCGCTGGCGGCGGCCGCGAGCCAGCCGCCTCACTCGACCGCGAACGGCGCGACGGGCGCGCCAACCTCGACCGACCCGATCACGGCGATCATGCGCGCCGCAAGCCTGGCGCCCTCCGGCGGGAACAGCCAGCCGTGGGCGTTCAGCATCAACGAGGGACGGTTCGACCTCCACCTCGTTCCGGAGCGCACCTCGACCATGGACGTTGCATTCCGGGCCAGCTATCTGTGCATCGGGGCGGCGCTGTGCAACGCGCGCATCGCTGCGGCGGCGGCCGGTCTGCTCGGTCCGGCCGAGATCTTTCCGGCCGGACCCGACGGACCGGTGGCAAGCCTGCATCTCGAACCCGGCACGGATCCCGGCTTGGCGGCCGAGCTTCCGGCGATGCTCGACCGTTGTGCCAACCGACGGCCCGGCGTGCCGGCGCCGCTGGATCCGGACCCCGTTGCGGAGCTGACCGCGCTGGTCGCAACGGAGGGCGCGGCGCTGCGCCTGCTCACCGACCGGGCGGTGATCGAGGACTGCGCCGAACTGCTGGGGCAGACGGACCGGCTGCGCTACCTGACACCACATCTGCATGCTGAGATGATGAACGAGCTGCGCTGGCCGGGCGAGGACGGTCTCGACACGGGCCTGGACGTGCGGACCCTGGAGTTGGACGCCGCCGACCTGGCCAAGCTGTCGGTCATCCGGCGGGCGGATGTGCTAGCCCAACTTGCGCAGTGGGGCGGCGGTCAGGTGTTGGGGGAGCCGATGCGCGACAGCGTGCGTGCCGCCTCCGCGCTCGCGGTGGTATCGATGCGTGGGGCGGACCCGGTCGACTATGTACGCGTCGGATCGGCGGTCGAGCGTCTCTGGATCAGGGCCCAAGCGGGCGGCCTCGGCGTGCAGCCGGTCTCGCCGGTGTTCCTGTATGCCCGCGGCGCCGCCGACATCGAATCATTAGTTGGCACAGCATATCGGGGTGAGTTGGCCCAGTTGGCGGAGCAGTTCCGTAGCCTATCTGCTGTGCCCGAAGATGAGGAGCTGGCGTTGGTGCTGCGGCTGAGCCACGCGCCGCGGCCCACCGTGCGCAGCCAGCGCATGAGCCTGACGGCGTTGTTGCGCCCTGGGTCAGGCAGAGTGCCGGGGCTGGCGGCTGATGGCTAAGCACGCAAAGCGGCCGGCCGAGGGCACCGGTGAACCCGATGAGGGTCAGCTGCGCGGCTTCTTGCAGACGTTGGGCGACGCTGTGGACGCCACGCTGGTTCAGCTCGTCCCTACGGCGGATGGCGCAGATGCCTTTACCTGGGCCGATCGGGAGGCCAGCGGCGATCTGGCTCGGCTGACCACCGGATTTGCGCGGCGCTGGCTGCGCGCCGAGCCGGCCCGGGCGGGGGACCCGTTGCCTCGCCTGGAACTGGCCGAGGTCGAGGGCTGGCGGCTGATCATCGCGAGCATTCAGGAACCGAGCGCCGAGCGGCGGGGGGCCCTGGTCGCTGCCCGTCCCGCGGCCAGAGACTGGTCGATGCCCGAGCGTGCGTTCGTCGAGATGGCGGCCGCGCTGTGCGGTGTCGTCGCCGCCACATCGGAGGCGGCACCGAGTCATGAGCGCCGCCTCGATGAGCTGGTGACGACCATTGCCACCGACCTGATGTCGGTGGCGGCAGCGACGATTGCCGACACATACGAGCACGTTCTGCAGACGCTGACCGAATTCTTCACCGTCGACACGAGCCTGTTGCGTCGCAACGACCACGAGCGCGGGGTCAGCGTTCTGGTGGCAGAGTGGCCGAGGCGGCCCGAGGTGCCCGATCCCGACCCGCTCGGTGAGGTGCCGTTCGAGCACAGCGATCCGGTCTTTGCCGCCTCCCAAACTCTGCGCGAACCACTGATCGTTCGGCCAGACGCCGCATCGAGCGACTATCAAAAACGGATTCAGGACGCCTCCGGCGTGCCGGCGGTGTCGGTCGCCGCAGTGCCGCTGCTGCGCGAAGCGACGACGCTCGGCGTGCTGGCGTTCGTGAAGTTCGGCGATCGGGCGTGGTCGGAGTCCGAGATCAACGCGCTACGGGCGATCGCGGCGTTGCTGGCGCAGCTACAGGCCCGGGTCGAGGCGGAGCACCAGCTGCAGGTCAACGCCTACCACGACGAGCTGACCGGACTGGACAACCGCCGTTCCTTCCTCGAACGGCTCGGCAGCGTGTTGGCCGATCGCCGGGCCCGGCCGGTGGCGCTGTTCTACCTCGACCTCGACCGGCTCAAGGCGATGAACGACTTTCTCGGTCACGGCGCGGGGGATCGGTTCCTGCGTGCCCTGGCCGGGCGGCTGCGCGAGGCGGTCCGCCGCGACGACTTCGTGGCCAGGCTGGGCGGCGACGAGTTCGTCATCCTGGCCGAGAACGTGGGGGAGCTCGACGACGCGCTGCGCATCGGGCAGGGCATCCTGTCCGCCGCGGCCGAGCCGATCGCGGTCGGGGGGCACCCGATCAGCCGTTCGGCCAGCATGGGCGTGGCGATCGGGTACCCCGGCGAGTCGACCGTGGATGAGCTGCTGCAGCACGCCGACGTCGCGCTGCTCGAGGCCAAGGCCCGCGGGCGGAACACGATCCAGCCGTTCAACGAGGAGATGCGGGCCAAGGTCGAGGCGCGCTCGGAGATCGAGCTGCACCTGGCCAATGCCGTGGCCACCGGCGGGCTGCGGCTGTTCTACCAACCCGAGTTCGACCTGCGCGACGGCGGGCTGTTGGCGGTCGAGGCGCTGGTGCGCTGGCAACACCCGATCCGCGGCCTGCTCGAGCCCGACGAGTTCATCGACGTGGCCGAGGAGACCAACACGATCATCGAGCTCGGCCGCTGGGTGCTGCTCGAGTCGTGCCGGCAGCTGGCTACCTGGCGCGCCCGGTATCCGGATCTGGCGCTGCAGCTGCGGGTCAACGTCTCGCCGGCTCAACTGATCAGCAAGGACCTCGTCTCGGTGGTCGCCGCGGCGCTGGCCGACTGGCAGCTCGTCGGCAACATGCTCTGCCTGGAAATCACCGAGCGGGCCGTCTTCCCGGACCTCGACCAGGTCCTCTCCACATTGCGCGAGCTGCGCGCAATCGGCGTGCAGGCGGCCATCGACGACTTCGGTACGGGGTTCAGCTCGCTCGCCCAGCTCAAGACCCTCCCGGTGGATGTACTCAAGATCGACCGGCGGTTCGTGTCCGGCCTCGGTGCGGATGTCGGTGACACCGCGATAGTCGAGGCGATTGCTCGGCTGGCCAGGACCTTTCAGCTGGAGCTGGTAGCCGAAGGGGTCGAGACCGGTCGGGTCATCCGGGAGCTGTTGCGCATCGGCTGCCACCGCGCCCAGGGCAACCTGCTCGGCCGACCGGTCCCGGCCGACCTGCTCGCCTCGGTACTGGCCGGCGAGCGACTCGACGTGGGTGCCCTGCTGTGTTAGCGCCTCGCCTGGGCTTGTCTACGATCAACGACGCGGGCTGCTAGCCCATCGTTCCGAGGCCTGGTGCTCTCGGTGCACCGCAAAGTCCCGGAACCATCGTGCCGCCGGTGGCAGCGGCCGGTGCGCAGCCCAGACCAGACCGATCCTGCGGTACGCGCGGGGTGAGATCGGTAGCTCCACGGCACCCGGTGCGCCGGTCGGCTCAGCGACCGGCAGCACGGCTACGCCCAGGCCGGCGGCGACCAGACCGCGCACCGTATCCGCCTCCTCGCCCTCGAACGCCAGCGTCGGCCGGAAACCGGCCTCGGCGCACAGCTGGTCGGTGATCAACCGCAGGCCGTAACCCGCCTTCAGCCCGACGAACGGCTCGTCGGCCAGCTCGGCCAGCCGGACTCGGCGCCGGCCGGCGAGCCTGTGTCCATTGGGGACAGTGACGACCAGTGATTGCCGGGTCAGCGCGGTCATCGACAGCTCCGACTCGTCGGTGGGCAGCGGCGAGGTGAGCGCCAGGTCGATGGCGCCGTCGCTAACCCGGCGCACCAGCGCGTCATGCGCGCCCTGGCTCAACGTGAATTGGACTCCGGGGTGCTCGGCGCGAAATGCCCGCAACAGCTCCGGCACCCGGACGCCGCCCATCGTGTGCAGGAATCCCAGCGCGACGTGTCCGCGGGCGGGATCGACCTCGGCCAGGGCCTGGCGGCAGCCGCTTTCCAACTCGGTGAGGGCGCGTCCGGCCGACTCAGCAAGCGCGCGTCCGGCCCGGGTGAGCAGGATGCCGCGGCCCCGCCGGGCGACGACGGGAAGGCCGAGGTCCGAGCCGAGGGCGGCCAACCAACGACTCGCGGTCGGCTGGGGGAGCCCGGCCGACTCCGCGGCCCGACCGAGATGTCCTTCGGCGGCGATGGCACGCAGCAGGGCGAGCCGCGGGGCAAGTGCGGCCGCCATACGTTCCGAATCCTGGTCCGGCATGGCTCCTCGCTTCTCATTCATGAATGAATGAATTGAATGCATAAACCGTATTGGACGAATGATACGTGAATTCGTATGGTAGAAGCATGAGCCTGCAAGCCGCCGATCCGATCGATGTTTCCGCCTTACCAGAGGGGTATCGACGAGGGTCGGCGGGATTTCGGCGCCTCACGCTGGCGTTGTTCGCCGCCGGGCTCGCCACGTTTACCGCGCTCTATTGCGTGCAGGCGCTGCTGCCGCCGCTGGCCCACGATTTTCGGCTCTCCCCGGCGAGTGCGAGCCTTGCGGTATCGGTCGCGACCGCGGCGCTGGCGATCGGGGTGATCCCGCTCACCGCGCTGTCGGAGGCGTTGGGCCGGACACCGGTGATGACCGTGTCGCTCTTCGCCGCCGCGGTATTCGGAATTGCCACCGCATTCAGCCCGACATTCGAGGTTTTGCTGGTGCTGCGGGGAATGCAGGGGCTGGCGCTGGCCGGCCTGCAGGCGGTCGCGATGTCCTACATTGCCGAGGAGGTCGACCGCCGCTCGCTCGGCTTCGCGATGGGGCTTTACGTCGCGGGCAACGGAGTCGGTGGGATGGCCGGCCGGTTGGTCGCCGGGCTGCTGGTCGATGTGGCGAGCTGGCGGGTCGCACTGGGTGTTGTCGGCGTGATTGCGTTGTTGTGCTCGGTGGTGTTTCGGCTCGCCATTCCGCCGTCGGTACGATTCTCGCCGCGCCCGTTTCGGCCGCGGGTTCTTGGCTCGGCGATCGGTCGTTCATTTTCCGACAGCGGGTTGATTCGCCTGTACGGCGTGGGTTTTCTGCTGATGGGATGCTTCGTCACCGTCTACAACTATCTGGGATTCCGGCTGCTCGGGCCGCATTTCCACTTGTCCCAGACGATGGTCGGGCTGATATTCGTGGTGTATCTCGCCGGCTCGACCGCGTCGACGGTTGCCGGCCGGCTGGTCGATCGGTTCGGCCGCCCGCGACTGCTGTGGGTGATGGCGGTCATCACGCTGGTCGGGCTTGCGCTGATGGTGCCCAACAATGTCGTTGCGGTCGTGATCGGGCTGGTCGTCACCACGGCCGGTTTCTTCGCGGCCCACTCGGTGGCCAGCGGCTGGGTCGGTGCCCGCTCGGCGACGCTGCGGGCCCAGGGTGCCGCGGTCTACCTGTTCTGCTACTACCTCGGGTCCAGCGTCGGCGGCTCGTTGGGCGGGCTGACGTACGGCAGCGACGGCTGGACCGGGGTGAGCGTCTACGCCGCGGCGCTCGTCGCCGGCGGGCTCGTGATCGCGCTGACGCTGCGTTCGCTCGTCCCGCTCCGAGCACGCCGCGCATGATCATTCATAGCCAATGTCACATTGGTACGCGTAGAGCGTACGAATGTGACATCGGCTCCGGTGGGGTCGAGAGTTGATCAGCGCCGGGGCAGAATGGCGGCATGGATAACGGAGTGCTTGCTCAGTTCGACCTGACCGGGCGCCGAGCGATCGTGACCGGCGCGAGTCGCGGCCTCGGCCGGGCCTTCGCGCTGGCGCTGGCCCAGGCCGGCGCCGACGTCGCGCTGGTGTCCCGCAGCGGGGACGAGATCGGCGCCGCCGCGCAGCAGGTCGCCATCGAGACCGGCCGCCGCGCGGTGCCGATCCAGGCCGATATCTCAGCGCGCGCCGACGTGCAACGGATGCTGGCCGAGACCCTCGACAAACTCGGCGGGCTCGACATTCTCATCAACAATGCCGGTGTGTGCTTTCACCGTCCATCGCTTGAGGTGCCGGATGAGGAATGGCACCAGGTATTCGACATCAATGTGCACGGCCTGTGGCTGTGCAGCACCGTGGCCGCCACGCACATGCGTGACGCAGGCGGCGGCGTGATTGTGAATATCGGCTCGATCTCCTCGCTCATCGTCAACCGGCCGCAGTGGCAGCCGGCGTACAACGCCTCGAAAGCGGCGGTGCACCAGCTGACCAAGTCGCTGGCGGCGGAATGGGCGCAGTACAACATCCGGGTCAATGCGCTGGCACCTGGATATGTGAAAACCGAAATGGCGCCGGTGGATCGGCCGGAATTCCGGCAACACTGGATCGAGGACGCGCCGATGCAGCGGTATGCGCTGCCGGCCGAGATCGCGCCGAGCGTGGTCTATCTGGCCAGCGACGCGACCTCGTTCATGACCGGTTCGGTCGTGGTGCTCGACGGCGGCTATACAGTCTACTGAGTCAGTGCGGCGAATTATGCGCCGCAAGCCATTGTTCGCGGGTTATGGCGTAAATTACGGCGTCGAAGATTTCGCCGCCCTCCTCGACCTTGGCCTCGTGATCGAAGGCCAGCCCCACGCGAGCCATTACGCCGAGGCTGCGCAGGTTCGAGGGCAGCGTTATTGAAATGATCCGTGGCAGGGCCAGCGTAGCGAATCCATGTTCGAGCCAACCGGCCGCCGCCTCGGTCGCGTAGCCGTGACCCCAGTATTCGCGGGCGAATCGCCAGCCGACCTCGACGTCGTCAGGATACGACCTCTGATGGTGCAGCCCGCACATGCCCAAGAACGCGCCGTCTTCGCGCCGTTCGACCGCGAGTAGGCCGATGCCCTCTCTTGCGTGAAGCCCCTGCGCCCATTCCGCGATCGAATCCGACTCTTCGCGCGGAATGACGCCGCCGAGGTGTTCCATGACCTCGGGATCGTCGTTGAGAGCGGCGTACAGCGGCAGGTCGTCCCGCCGGAATGTACGCAACACCAGCCGTGGTGTTGTCGCGATAACGGTGCCGTGCCACTCAACCATGTCGTCCCCCGTGTCGATCAAACCATCGAGATCCTCGCACATTCTACTGATAGGGCGCGTACCAATTATGCGGGTCCTGTTTGGGTACGTATTGCGGCGTCCGCGGCAGATCGTCGCTAACCCGCAAACACCAGCGCAGCAGCCGTTCGGTCAACATCGCCCGTGGCTGCGCGGCGGCCGGATCATCCCAGCGATTGTGCAGCTCGGCCGGGTCCGCGCGCAGGTCGTAGAGCTCGCCCCGGCCGAGTACGTCGTAGATGAGCTTCCAATCGGCCATCCGCACCATGCGAGTGGTGCCGCTCTGCGTCATCGAGTTCAGCTCGTCGTAGGTCCGCGTCGCATAGTCAAAGTGCAGCGGCGGCCGTTCGTCAGCTGTGTAAGGCAGTCCGCCGAAACCGCCCTCCACGTAAATGCTGTCGAATTCCGCGGGCGGGAATTCTGCGCCGCGGAGCAGCGGCGCCAGGCCGCGGCCCTGCACGCCATCCGGAATCGGCTCGTCGACCAGCTCGCAGATCGTCGGAAGCAGGTCGGCGAGCGAGACGAACTCCGATCGCTCGGCCGCGACAATGCCCGGACCGACGGCAAAGAACGGGATCCGCACCAGCGCTTCGGGCAGGCCGGCGCCCTTGCGCTGCAGCCCGTAGTCACCGACGTAGTCGCCATGGTCGGACACGAAGAAGAATATGGTGTTGTCGGTGCCGAGCGCCTCGACGAGGCGGCGCATCTGGTCGTCGATGAGACGCAGCATGCCGCAGTAGTTGGCCCGGTATCGCCGCCACAAAAGGTCGAAGCCCGGCCGTTTGTGCTCGACGAGATCGCGCAGCCACTGCGCAGCGTCTCCTTTGTCGACCGGATCGACTCGCGGGGGCAGCTCGTCCTCCGCGAAAAGCGAGAAATACGGCTCGGGTACCTGATACGGATTGTGCGGCTCCGGCAGCGATACCCAAAGAAAGAAGGGATTTCGACCGTCCACGGCCGCAACGGCGTCGTTCACAATGCGGTACGGGAATTGGCATTCGAGTGGAAACGGAGTCGGCTCAAGGGCCGGCCCGTGGTCGATCGACCGCAGCCAGGCGGAAAAGTCGGCATTCTGCCCGATGTCGTCCGGGCCGCTCTCGTGCCAATAGGGCCCGGCGTACGTATCGAAATCCGAAGCAGTGCGGTACATATGCGGCTTTCCGGCAAAATGCAGCGCGTAATCGGCCGAACGCAGCACATCGAGCAGGTCGGCGCCGCGGGTCACCTGGCCGTTGGCGTGGTTTTGCCGGACCCGGTGGGCGGATGGCCAGCGGCCGCTGAGCAGGCTGGTCCGGGCCGGTACGCACACCGGCGCGGTCGTGTAGGCGTTCGGCAGTCGGGCACCCGTGCCGGCGAACGCGTCGAGGAACGGCATCGTGTCCAGCGGGAAGCCGGCCGCCCGGCTGTAACCCTGGCGGTGCTGGTCGGTCATCAGCAGGACGATGTTCGGCCGCGACACACTCACGGCCGCAGACGATACCGGGAGTGACTTGTTCGGCTGGCCCCGGCGTGGCGGTGCGAGATGCCATGCGGCAGCATGGGTCCACCAGCGTCGGCGCCGGGCCGCGCTGCGATTAGTCCGCCGTGCTGCGTTACCGGTGGGGAAGGGGACGTGCTGCGTTGGCCGAGACACTCCAGGACCTGATGCTCAACCCGGACATCCGACCGCAGGTGGTGACCGACTGCCAGCAGCTGCTCGATTCTGAGGTCGAGTCCAAGCGCGGTGTTTCGAGCATCGCGGTCAAGGGCGCATACGGGATGGTCAAGGCCGTACGGCCGGGCATCATTCACGACGCGGTCGAGGACCTGCTCGACAAGATGGTGGACCGGTTGCAGCCGTTCTACGCCGACTTCCAGAGTTCGGGCGGCGGTTCGCTGCCGGAATACCTGTCCGGCCGGGGCGACGAAGTGTCCGACGCATTGCTCACCATCACGGACGAGCGGGCGGCGAAATCCCACCGCGCAACGATCAAGAAGGCGTACGGAAAGCTGCGCCCACAGGGCAAGAAGCACGTCCAAGAGGCGCTGCCCGGCGTCGGCAAACTCGTCGAAAAGTACGCGACCGGCTGAGTTGCGCTAACCGACGGCCAATTGTTCGTCACCGAAATCGGCGACAACTCGCAGCTCACCGCCCAGCGCCTCTACGTATGCCCGCAAGGTGCCGACCTCAGTATGGGCAATATCGCCGTTCTCCAGCCGGCTCACTCGTGACTGCGAGACGTTCATCGCCCGGGCAACCTCCATTTGGTTGCGGGTCTGGGATTCGCGGATCTGCCGCAGCCGGTAGGCGCGGGTCTGGGCCTCATGGGTACGCCGAGCCTGAGCGATGCCCGATTCGCTGATGTGCCCGGCCTTGACCGCGTTGGCGCGTACCTCGTGCCAGTTACTAGCCTTCGCCATCATCGTCACCGTTCCTCGCTGTAGTCTCCGTCGAGCCAGCGCTGATAGCGTTGCTCGGCTGTCTTGATTGCGGTCGGATACCAGTTGTTCCAGGCGCCAGACTTGTCGCCGCCTACTAGGAGAACCGCCTGTCGTACTGGGTCGAAAACAAACAAGATCCGGACCTCGGAACTGCCGGCCGATGCCGGCCGCAACGCTGACAATATGCCCTCTACGTCATATGACGGAGAGCATACGAGATGGACTCCCGCCTTGGCTCGATTCACTCATCCTGGCCGGCGTCAGCCGGCGAGAGGTCGTTGCGAGATTGTGGTGTGATCAACCGGTGAGCGCAGACACCGAGGACTCCAACCGGCGGATGCTGCGCGCCCGAGATGCGATGGATCGTACGTATAGCGAGCCGCTCGATATTCCCTCGCTCGCTGCCATTGCGCATGTATCGCAGGCACATTTTATCCGTACGTTCCGGGCGACATTCGGCGAGACGCCGCACCGGTACCTGCAGCGACGCCGGGTGGAGCGGGCCATGTTCCTGCTGCGCGCCACCGGCACCAGCGTGACCGACATCTGTATGGAGGTCGGATTTAGCAGTCTGGGCACGTTCAGCCGGACGTTCCGGGACGTCGTCGGCGAGTCGCCTAGTGACTATCGCGCCCGCGGCTCGGCGAAGCTTGTCCCGACCTGCTTCACCATGCGGTGGGCCCGACCGAGCAGTTTCGGAGAAGCGCGCCCGCCGGGCAGTCGGTAGCGTTCCGGATCAGTTGATCCGTGTTAATCGCCCACGAGGAGTCATCATGTACAACAGCATTAATATTTCTCATGTTTTCGTGCTTGACCAGGACGAGGCGCTGGAGTTCTACGTCGGCAAACTGGGCCTGGAGGTCGGGTCGGACGTCGATCTCGGATTCATGCGCTGGTTGACCGTACGGGTGCCGGGCCATCCCGATCGGGAGATTCTGCTCGAGAAGCCCGGTCCGCCCGGAATGGATGAGGCGGCCGCCGAGCAGGTGCGGGACCTGCTGACCAAAGGCGCAATGGGCTTCAGCTTCGGACTCACCACCGACGACTGCCGCAAGACATATGAGACGTTGCAGGCGCGCGGCGTGGAGCTCGTCGAGCAGGTGACCGAGCACGATTATGGAATCGACTTCGGTCTGCGCGACCCATTCGGCAATCACATCCGGATCGTGCAGCCCGCATCAAGTCCCGCGTAATTGTGTTCTTTTCAATTGCGCCGGCCAACCGCGTACCGTGGCGGTTGTCTGGGGTTGCATTTGCTTCCAGATGCAGAAGCCTCCGCGCCCTGGTGTTCCCCCCAGCCGGGCGCGGAGGTGCCCCCGCTGATAGCAGACATCTCCCTAGCCGGCCGGACGGTGGCCCAGCAGCCGCGACAGCTGGCCGGTGCCGTCCCGCACGAGGTCGGTCAGCTCGGTCGAGCGGGAGCGCGACCAGCGGGCCACCGGCACCGAGATGCTCATCGCCGCAACGAGGTCGCCGCCGTCATTTCGGACCGGCGCGGCCACGCACGCCACATCCGGATTCGACTCGCAGTTGTCGTAACCGAGGCCGGTCCGACGCACTTCGTCCAGCGCCACCTGCAGCTCGCCGACGCCGGTGATGCTGCGCGGGGTCATGCCGGGCAGCGCGCCGCCGGGCGGATACAGCGCGACCAGCTGCTCTGCCGGCAGGTCGCTCAGCAGCACCTTGCCCACCGCGGTCAGGTGCGCCGGCAGCCGATGACCGACCGCGGACACCATGCGGACGGTGTGGGTGCTGTCGACCTTGGCAATGTAGATCACGTCGGCGCGGTCCCGGATCGCCAGGTGCACCGTCTCTTGGCAGCGTGCGGCGACCGTCTCGGCGACCAGCCGACCCTCCCGCGCCAGGTCGAGATGCGCCCGGTAGAGGCTGCCCAGCTCGAAGGTACGAATGCCCAGTTCGTAGCGGTATCCGGCCTCATCGACCGTGCGCAGGTACCCGCGGGCCTGCAGCGTCTTGACCAGCTCGTGCACCGTGGTCCGGGGCAGCGTCAACGCCGCACCGATCTCCGGCGCCGACAGCCCGCCGCGGCTCCCAAGAAACAGCTCCAACACGTCGAGCCCGCGGGACAGCGCAGGCACCATTCGGGACATCTAGCCGCACCGCACGGTTCGGCGGACCGAACGGCCGCTTGCCGATACCTGGCCGTCATGTTTTCCTGATGCCGAACGCATTTCGATATCTCGAACAGTCATGGAGACAGTGTGCATCAGACCCGCGAGTTTCTGCACTCGTTAGGGCTGCCGGGTGGCGATCTCGGCCAGCTGCCGACGAGCACCAAGCGGTTTCCGGACGGCGCGCAGTACCGGGTGGAGATCCCGAGCGTCGAGGGGCCGGAGGTGCTGGCCGCGGTGCTCGCCGAGGCCGACGCCCGCGACGTGATCGTGCACCGGATCTCGCAGGGCAGCGGCGGGATGCTGCTCACCGATGGCGAGCTGGCCGATATGACCCGAGTGGGCGCGGACCGGCCGGTCGAGGTGAGCATCTTCGCCCGCCCGCTGGCCGGCTGGGATACCGGCGCGGCGGCGCTCGCCAGCGGAGCCGGTAGCGTCGTGACGCAGGCCCGCGGCGCGGAGCAGCTGGTGCACGTGCTGGAGGACATCCGGCGGACCGCCGCGGCCGGTGTGCGCAGCGTGCTCGTCACCGATATCGGCGTGCTGTCGGTCGCCGCCAAAATGCGGTCCGAAGGCGTATTGCCCGCGGACCTTCAATTCAAGGTCAGCGTGCAGATGGGCTTCGCCAACCCGGCCTCGATTCAACTGGCCGAGCAGGCGGGTGCCAATACGTATAACGTGCCCACCGATTTATCGCTGGCCCAGCTGGCGGCGATTCGGGCCGCGATTGATATCCCGCTCGATATCTACGTTGAGGCGCCCGATGACCAGGGTGGCTTCGTTCGGCATTTCGAGATTGCCGAGATCGTACGGGTTGCCGCTCCGGTGTATGTGAAATTTGGCCTACGAAATGCGCCCAATATCTATCCGAGTGGTACGCATCTGACGGCGACCGCGGTGGCGCTTGGCCGGGAGCGGGTGCGGCGGGCGGAGATCGGCCTGGGCATGCTGCGTCGGTACGCGCCGGAGGCGGTCACCTCCAAGCTGGGCGCTGACGGGCTGGCCGTCCCGGTCAGTTCTGCGGCACCCACTGGGCCCTGACTCCCCGCCGATCTTGAAGATAATGCCCCATATTTCGGACATCGATGGGCCATATCATCAAGATCGGCGAGGAAGGTTGGCAGTTCAGCGGGGCGTGCTGGCTTGGGAGAACAGGCGCATCCGGTCGCCGCGGGCGTAACCGACCGCGAAGTCGTACGGAATTCCCGCGTCGTCGACGATCACCTGCTCGAAGCCCAGTAGCGGACTGCCTTCCGGTATCTGCAGCAATGCGGCGACCGAGGCATCGGCCGGTCGGGCATCGAAGATCATGTCGGTACGGCCTACAGTGAGCCCGTTTTCGCGCAGGTAGCTGAAGAAATCGATGCGCTGCGGCTCGTTCACCAGTGCCTCGGCATGCGGCCAGGCAACGTAATTGATCACCATTGCCAGCGGCTCGGATCCGCGCAGCGCAATGTATTCGATTGCGAGGCAGTCGGCGCCGATCGGGCGGTCGAGCAGCCGGGCAATCATCGGTGACATCGCCATCCTGGCGTGCTCGAGCGGCCGGATCGCCAGCGGGCTGGCGTCCTGCGAGGCCGCGAACCCGTGGAACTCCGAAAGCCGCGACGGCGCGGGGTCGGCGATCACCAGCGTCCCGGTGCCGGTGAGGCGCCGCACCAATCCCTCATCACGCAACAACGACAGGGCATCCCGGACGGTGCCCCGAGACGCGCCGTAGGCCGCCATCAGCTCCAACTCGCTCGGTAACCGGCCGTCGGGGTACCCGCCGCGCAGCAGCTCGGCCCGCAGCAGATCCCGCAGCCGACGGGCCGCGGTGGCCCGGCCGGTCGCGGAAGTCCCGCGCTGCATGGGAATCGCGCCAAGCCGCGACGTCATGCCAGGTCGCCCGGAGCCGGGACCCCCAACCGATCCTGCAGGTCGATTCCGGCCTGCAGCGTCAGTAGGTCGTCACCCGAGCAGCCGATGAGCGAGACACCGACCGGGAGTCCACTGTGGACGCCGAGGCCGGCGGGGAATGCGGTAACGGGGAAGCCGGTCCAATTCCAGAACGCGGTCAGCATGATCGGATCGTTGTTCTCGGCATCTCGCTTCTGGTCGCCGACCTGGCGCTTGGTGGCGGTGGTGCCCGTGGTCGGCTCGATCAGGAGGTCGATGTTCGACCCGGCGAACCAGCGCTCCCATTGGATGACGGTCGCCCGTCGGGCTTCGTGGGTCTGCACATAGGTATGCGCCGGGATCGGCTTTTCCCAGTACGGCGTGAGGAATTCGGCCACCTCGGGCCGATATAACTCCGACTTGTCGCGATGTTGTTCGTGGTAGGACGCCGCGTCAGCCATGATCATGTCGAAGAACTCGTCCTGGTTGAATTCCGGTGTGGCGGTGTCAACCAGGGTGGCACCGAGCTCGATCGCGAGCTGCACGGTCGCCTCGACGCCCTTCGCCACCTCGGCCGAGACAATGGGATCCGACACCCGCGGCGACATCGCGACCCGTAACCCGGACAGCGGCCTGGCGCCGGCCCGCGGCGCCAGCCGGCTAAATCCAACCTGGCGCAGCAACGCCGTTTCGGGCCGACCCGGTGTCGGGCCGGCCATCGCCGGCAGGAGCATCGAGCAGTCGACGAGAGTGCGGGCCATCGGGCCGGTGTGATCGAGATGGATGGAGATGGGGATGACACCGTCGATCGAGGTCAGCGTCCGGGTCGGCTTGATGGTCGAGGTGCCGCAGAACGAGGACGGGATCCGCAGCGAGCCGCCGGTGTCCGTGCCGGTCGCGGCCGGGACCATACCGGCGGCCAGCGCGGCCGCCGACCCGCCGCTGGAGCCGCCGGGGGAGAGCCGCGGATCCCACGGGTTGCCGGTCTGGTCGGTCCAACCGCCGAGCGCGAATTCATGGGTGTGCGTGTGTCCAATGAGGACCATTCCGGCTGCCTTCAACTGTGCCCACACCGCGCAGTCCTCGTCCGGAACGATGTCGAGCACCTTGCTGGAGGCGGTCAGTGGCTTCCCGGCGGCGGCGTAGATGTCCTTGAGTGCCAGGGGTATCCCGTCGAGTGGGCCGAGCTCCCGTCCATGCCGGCGGCGCACATCGGACTCGATCGAAGCGGCCCGGGCATCATCGGCATAGACCCGGACCCAGGCGTTGATCGAGTCAATATCGCCGTAAAAGCTCTGGGTGCCGTCGCGTTCGGCGATCCGGCTCAGGCAGGCCTCGGCCAGCTCAAGCGCGGAGAGCTCGCCGGCGGCCAGCAGCTCGCTGGCGGCGGCGACGGTGAGATCGGCGGGATGGGTCGGCGCCGACAGTTCGAGTGGCACATTGGCGAGTGCGGTCATGCGTTTGTCCTCGATTTCTCAGGCGGCGGTAACGAGCTGGAGCTCAGGGACTTCGTCAAGCACGGTCACCGCGGCAAAGCGGCCGGCGTCCATGGCCTCCAATGCGTTTTCGTGCAGCCGTTGCGTCTGTGCGGTCACGCAGTCGGAGATAACCGTCATCCGGTAGTCGCGCATATATCCCGAACGCGTGGTGGATTCGACGCAGACATTCGTCACCACTCCGGTCACTATCAGCTCGGTGGCGTGCAAGCCATGCAGTATCTGCTCGAGCCGAGTGCCCAGAAAGGCGTCGTACCGGGGTTTGTCGATGACGAATTCCTGGTCCATCGGCTTGAGTTCATCGACCACGTCGGCGTCCCAGCTACCCTGAATGAGTGCGCCGCAGTCACGCAGCTGCTCGGCCATCAGACGATCGGCCTCCACGATCGGGTTCATGAACGCCAGCCCGGCATCGACCATCGACCGGTCCCAACAATGTCGGGTGAATATGACCGGCATGTCGATTGCGCGGGCTCTGTTGACGGCCTCGACATTGCGCCGGACCACGCGGTCGTTGTCGACCAGCGGCGCGGCGATCGTCGGGATCGAGCCTTTCGGGTGGCAGAAGCCGTTCTGCATGTCGACGACGAGTAATGCGGTGGTCATGCTGGTC
>Ga0137412_10001531_pt1 | contig 18076 bp, 20 predicted proteins | sample CZODoug2_1_16fun_FD_122160 | JGI IMG/M metagenome (GOLD analysis project Ga0137412, IMG submission 122160) | Vadose zone soil fungal communities from Angelo Coast Range Reserve, California, USA - CZODoug2_1_16fungal (Hybrid Assembly) | ecosystem: Environmental > Terrestrial > Soil > Vadose zone...
ATGAACGGTACGGTGCTCGTGACCGGCGCGACGGGGAACACGGGCGCGCCGCTGGTGGAGCTCCTGGCACGGCGCGGGGTAGCAGTGCGGGCGACGGCCCGGGACGAGCACGGTGCCGCCCGACTACGCGCCGAGTACGCGAACCGGTACGGGACGGGCGCGGTGCAGGTCGTGGTGGCCGACTTCGAGCGGTCGGAGCAGCTCGCTGAGGCCGTCAAGGGGATCGCGGCTGCCTATTTGGTGACGCCGTCCTCGGAGCAAGCGCAGGCCCAGCAGGAACAGTTCGTCGGGCTTGCCGCCGACGCCGGGGTGGCACACGTGGTCAAACTGTCACAGTTGGCCGCCAATGAGTCCTCCCCAGTGCGGTTCCTTCGGTACCACGCCGCTGTCGAACGGCGGATCCACGAGCTCCAGCTGGGCTACACGTTTCTGCGCCCAAACCTGTTCTTCCAGGGGCTGCTGGCCATGGCCGCCACGATTCGGGAGCAGCGCCGAATTCTCGCCCCGATCGGTGAAGCACGGATCAGCGCCATCGACGTGCGCGACATCGCCGCCGTGGCCGCAACCGCGCTGACCGAGCCCGGGCACACCGCTGCCACCTACACACTCACCGGACCCGAAGCCGTCACACACAACGAGATTGCTGCCGCCTTGACCGCCGCCACCGGTCATGAAGTCCAGTTCCTCGACGTCCCGCCGGCCGCGTTCGCCGAGCAGCTGCGCGGATTTCTACCGGACTGGCAGGTCGACGGGCTGCTCGAGGACTACGCGCACTATGCACGTGGCGAAGCCGCCGAGGTCCTGCCGGCCGTCGCCGAGATCACCGGCCGCCCTGCGCGCGATCTGACCGGGTTCGCTATTGAGTACGCGAGTGCCTTCCGCTGACGGCTGGTCGCCGCGTCCATTTCCTCGATGGCGGTGCCGAGAACGCCACCTGCCGCACAACCTCTCCCACACCGTCGACACCTGGATCGCACCCTGGTCCACTCCCCGGTTGAGCCTGGGACGGTCGGTGGGTGAGGCGTCGAGTGGAATCGCGGTTCAGTCGGTCGTCGACCGTGTCACGAGCCGGGAGAGGCCCCCGCGTTGGATGCCGCTCCGACCCGAGCTCGTTCTATGTCGTTGATATGGGTCTCCGTCCACTCTCGGAGTGCAGTGATCGGCTCGGAGAGGCTGCGGCCCAGTTCCGTCAGGTTGTAGTCGACCCGGGGCGGGATGGTGGGGTGCATGGTACGGGTGACGAACCCGTCGGCCTCGAGACCACGCAGCGTCTGGGTGAGCATTTTCTGCGAAACTCCCTCGATGCGGCGGCTCAGATCGGTGTACCGCATGGTGCCCTCAAGCAGCGCGTCCACGACCAAGACGGTCCACTTGCCGGCGATGTGGTCGAGGACCTGGCGAGTTGGGCACTTTGCGGAGTAGACGTCGGCCGGTAGCCCGGAGGACTCGACGATGGTCTTCATGAGGGGAGAGTAACGCACTAATTAGTGCCTTCTTCCCCATAGAGAGTTACTCTCTCATCGTTGGTCACATGAAGAACCAGACCTCCTCCGTCGCCGAGGCGATCCGCAATCGCCGTACCGTCCGCCACTATCGGCCTGACGCTGTCCCGCCGTCCCTGCTCGCCGAACTTCTCGCCCTCGCCACCGAGGCACCCACCAGCTGGAACCTGCAGGACCGCTCGATCGTCGCGATCACCTCTGACGAGGGTCGCGAGGGGTTGGGGTGGGCCACCGGAGGGCAGCCCCAGCCGCAGGAGGCACCGGTCACGCTGGTCTTCGTCGCCGAGCCGCAGTCCTGGCGCGATGACCACCAGGACGTTTACGACCAGGCACGCCGTAGCGGAGCCTGGAATGACCAGTTCATCGCGATGTTCTCCGCAGCCTCGCAGTCGTTTCAGCAGGACCTGGAGGAACGCGGTCTGCTGCGCGAGTACGCGGTGAAGGACGCGGTGATTGCCGCCACCTACGTGATGCTCGCTGCCACGGAGATGGGTCTGGCTACCTCGCCGATGAACGGCTGGGACGAGGCCAAGGTGAAGAAGGTGATCGGCGTCGAGGACCGCGACGACCTCGCCATCGCCTTGTTGGTCTCGGTCGGCTACGCGGCGGAGGAGCGACGGCACCCCGGTCGCCGTCCCATGGAACACAACGTCTTTCACCAGCGGTACGGAGCCCCGGTCACCCTGTCGGGTTCCAGAAACTCGGCTGTGCGCCTTGACCTGCGGATTTAGGCTGCCCTTTCGTACTCGTCGATCAGCCCTCCCAGGAGCGGTCGGCGTCTGATCCGCTGGTCCGGTCAGAGCACGGCGCTGTGCGAATCGGCGTGCCACCGTGGGCATCGTGTGTGCGGTCGACGAGATGCGGGCGAGGCAGATGAGGGCGGCGTTGTGTCGTTTTCGCCGACGTCGCGTGGCGCCAGACCAATTCAACCGATCGACATCACCGGGGTGCACGGCAGATCCAGATGTTTCGCACGTCCCGGCTTGGCCTCGAATGTCATGTCGATGGTGTCCATACGACGAGGGCCGCGGTTTGGCGCGATATAGCGGAATTGGCGAGGTGGTGTGTGGCAGCCAGGGCGCGCAGCGGGGCTGGGTGATGTGCCGCGGTCCACGGCTCGGCTCACGGTGTGTCGAGTCTGGGTGTGTTGATCGCTTTGTTGATGAATGCGGCGCCGTTCTTGGCGTCATCGATCGTGACCACGAACTGCCGCTTGCCGCCGTCGAGGTCCAGTTGTAGCGCGGCTCCGCCGCGTATCACGACCGCAGCTTTCCTGAACAGCCGCAGACTGCCTCGGTAGCCCCAGGACCTCGCAACGAGATCGATCTTTTCCGCGGTGGTGATCCGCTGGATCGGGATGCGGGTGAGAGGCACCCGAAGCACGCTGTAGGCGACGCGGACACCACGGGGTGTGGCGATGACCCGAACCGAGGTGAACAGCAACAGCCCCAGCCCGATCACGCCCAGGAAAATCCCCGCACCCCACCACAGGCGTGTCCCCTCCACGACCGCGCAAGCCAGCACCCCGATCGCCAGGGGGCCGATCCAGACGCTGCGTGCCCGCCCGACCCATACCGCGTCCTCGCCCAGGCCTGCCGCTGGGCTTGGCGGCGGGTGCCAGCGCTGAGCCGGCTCGCGCTCCCGGGGCGCCACGCGGCTCACCGGTGTTGTCGATGCGGCGGGCCCCCATCGGCGGATCGCGAACGTCCCCACCGCGGCGAGCGCGACAGGCCCGCCGAGCACCAACCCCAGCCCAGCGGTCAGCCCGAACTGCGCTTGCCGCCAATTCACCACATCAAGGTTGGCTCTGGTCAGCACCATCGAGAGTGACGCTGCCAGGCCCAGGAGAAACAATCCGATGCCGGCGGCCCCACGCGCGGCGGCCACGGGTGGACCGCCCACCGGTCGCGGTTTGAACCACCACATGATCCCCGCGCCGACTATCCCGAGCAGAACGCACGGTATGAACGCGGGCAGTTTCAGCTGCGCCCCGTTTGCCTGGCCCGAGGCCCCCCAGTGCACCGCGACCCGCGCGGGCAGGCGAGCCCATACGCTCAGCGGAATCACGAACACAGCCACGACCAGCACAGCCGGCAGCACCTGATAGATGACCCGCACCGTCCATGCCCGCCCGGCCGGTGGCAATCCCGACTCAGTCTGGTTGCCGGAATAGCCCGACAGTGGGGGCGCAGGACTCGGCTGGCGCGGATCATTCGGATCGTGCCGGCGCGGTGGCCATTCGGGTGTTGGTGGAGACATGGTGACCTCTTTTATGGCTCGCGATATATCTCCCAGCGCGGCTGCTCACCCAGGTAACCGGGGGCATCGTCGCGGCCGCGGCCGTTGTCACCGTTTCTGTTGAGGGCTTGCCGGTCTGCGCTGCCGGTGTGGCTCAAGAGTGCCGATCCCGACGGCCCAACACGATCGAGGTAGCCCTACAACTACCCGAGCCAAACCTCTACATCAGGTAGGGAAACCCACCTGGGTTCAGCCCGTGGTGTGGGACTGTGTTGGACGCGTTGAAGGCAGCCGCCGCCCAGCGGCTTGCGGCGGGACAGGGTGAACTCGACCTCGGTCTGAGCGTTGTGGCCGCGGCGGCCGAATCGAGGCCGTTGGAGATCGTGTCCTCCCGGATGGGAGTCGCCGGATGCCCCTCTACGCGCAGCAATCGTGGCGTCAGCGGTAGTTGCAGCGTGTGCCAAGCACGCGGCACCGCCCGCCTGCCGCGGCGGGGGTTCGCCTTGGAATGGACGCTGGCCTGGAACGTCGTCGGCATCGTCGTGCTGGGCATCGCGGCGCGTTCGGTGGCGCTGGCCGGTGTCGGCCTGGGCTCCCTGACGATCTCGCGCGCCATTGGCCGCGTACCCTCACCCCGCTGCGTACCGCCCTGGATGTCCTGCTGTGAGTCGACCTACCCGACAGGACAGCTCCGGTCGCGCCTTCCTCGACCTGGAATCCGGACGCTCTGACGAAGTCACCGTTGGGTCCTGACCGTCAGCGGAGGTGGGAGGCAGCGGCACCGTTTAGTACCAATACTGGTCGTACTCGCCATCGTGGCAGTACCAGTGATGGCGGTGGCTGTCCCACTCCTCGTGTCCGCCGCCCCCACGACAATGGTCGCGGTCGGTGTGGTGCCGGTCGTCGTCATAGCCCCAGGAAGGTAGAGGGGTGGACACCGCGGTGGTGGACAGCGCGGCCGAGGGAGCCAGTTCGGCGCTGGCCGGGCTGGCCCATGCCGCCGTACTCAACGCGCCGACGGCGCCGATGGCGAGCGCCATCGGCGCCGCTCCCCGGGCAAGAATGCGAATTAAGGGTGTCAATTTTCAGAGTTCCTTCCGCGTGGAAACGGAAATATGGTGCACCTTGATAATCTAGGTCTTCCGGCGGCGCGGGCAAATGACCCTGCATAGCCATCTCGGCGGCCGCGGATAGCCATCGTTAGGTGCGGGTCTGCCATGTCGGCCGCATCAGCCGGCTGAGCCCCTCGGTCTAGATCGCAGACGCCGACTGGTCACCAGCGCGCTCGACTGCCCGGTGCAGGAGCCCTACACCCGCTCACTGCAGCGTGCCGACGAGCCACCGCGGCCGGCGTAGGTGGCGCCCTACGCGGGCCGGAAGCCGTCAAGGGTGAACCGGATCAGTCGTTCGCTGCTCGCCGGGCTGAGGTGCTCGTGAGCCCAGGCAGCCGCGCTCATCAGGGTGATGAGGTCGTCGACGGATACCTCCGGGCGCAGCACTCCGGCGGTCTGTGCGGCACGGGTGAGTTGACCGGTCAGCTCGGTGATTCGAGCGCAGTCGGCGTGCATCTCGGATTCCCGGTCGCCGAGGCTCGCGGTGAGCACGTCGGCCAGCCCGCCGTAGGAAGCGGCGTTGTCGGCCACTGCTCGCACCCAGCGGCCGAGTGCCGCACCGCTGTCCGGCTCGGCGAGCAGATCCGTACCGAGGGCGAACAACGTGTCGTGCCGTGTCCGCAGCAGCGCCGCGATCAGGGCGTGACGGTTAGGGAAGTGCCCGTACAGGGTGCCGACGGCCACGCCGGCTTCGCGGGCGATGCGTTCCAGCGAGGCATCGGTGCCGTGCTGGCCAAACGCGGCGTCGGCGGCCGCGAGCAGGCGCTCGATGTTGCGTCGGGCGTCGGCCCTGGGTTCGCGGGTGCGCGGTGCGCCGGCCATCTGTCCTTCCCTAGCTAACTCGAGGCTGCCTCAGTATCATCTCGAGGGTGCCTCAGATTACCTGCCGCGGTGCAAGGGAGGTGGTGGCGTGATCCTGCTGACCGGCGCGACCGGGTCCATCGGTGTGCAGCTGGCTCCGTTGTTGGCCTTGCGAAAAGAGCCGTTTCGCGTCCTTGCCCGGGACGCGGGGAAGGGTCGAGCGCTGGGCGGCGAGGTGGTGGTCGGTGATCTGGACGACGCACAGTCGGTGGCCGAAGCCATGGTCGGCGTGGACCGCGTGTTTCTCAACGCGGGTGGGGCTGTTCCGGCGCCCGGCGAGCAGCCCATGGTGCGCCAGCAGAAGGCGGTGATCGACGCGGCGCGCGGCGCCGGGGTCTCGCACGTGGTGAAGGTGTCGGTATGGGGCGCCCGGCCCGGCGGCAAGCTGGCCGAAGGCGCGCACTGGGAGATCGAGCGGTATCTGAAGGCCTCCGGGCTGCCCTGGACCATGCTGCGGCCCAGTGGCTACATGCAGAACTTCGTGACCGGGGCGGGCGCGTTCAGTGACGACGGTGATCTGTTGGGTGCCTATCGGGACGGTCGGGTCGCCTACATCGACTGTGCCGATATCGCGGCCTGCGCGGCGGTGTGTTTGGCCGAGGGCACTGGCGTCGGCGAGACGCTGTTACTCAGCGGCCCCGAGGCGCTCAGTCACGACGAGATCGCCGCGAGGTTGACCCAGGCTCTCGGCCGCCCGGTCCGCTATGTGGATCTCCCGCCCGAGGTCTTCGCGGCCAGGCTCGCCGAGCGGGGCCTGCCTACCGCGTTCGCCGAGGATGTGGCCGCGCTGTTCGCCGAGGTGGCCGTCGGAGCGCTGGCGTCTCCGAGCACGACGGTGCGCGATCTGACCGGACGGCAGCCGAGGAGTTTCGATGAGTTTCTCGAGCGGCGCCGGCAGCTAGAACTCTGATGACCCAGGTACGGAGGCGGCCTTCGATGGATCCGGATACGTTGTTGACCACTACTCGCTCGGTGCGGCGCAAGCTGGACCTGGAGCGGCCGGTCGAGGCTCAGACCTTGTCGGATTGTCTGCGCATCGCGCAGCAGGCCCCGATCGCCGGCGCACTACTGGGCGGGTTCCGCTGGCTGGTGATCCGTGACCCGGAGATGAAGAGCCGGCTGGCGGAGCCGATCCGTGCGGCCGGGCTGGGATCGCAGGCTCGGTACGGGCACCTGGTGGAGCCTCGGACGCTGGCCTCTGGTCGGTACCTGCTGGAGGTCCTCGAGCGGGTCCCGGTGTTCGTCGCGGCGTGTCTGCACGGGCGGCCGGAGGGCGCTGACAATGGGCAGTTGTCCGCGTTCTACGGCTCGGTCTACCCAGCGGTGTGGAGCCTGCAGCTGGCGCTGCGGTCCCGCGGGCTGGGCAGCTCGATCGTCAACTATCACCTCGCCGAACACGAGCAGCGGGTCGCGGAACTGCTTGGCATCCCCGCCGAGGTCACCCAGGTCTGCCTGCTCGCCGTCGGGCATGCCACCAGCGCCCGTTTCCGGCCCGCCGAGCGCCCGCGGATCGAGGAGATCACCTACTACGAGCGGTGGGGTGCCGAGGGCGGCCAGAGCTGATCGTCACACCAGCAGGGTGGGGGCCGAGGATGGCTGGAGGGTGAAGGCGTGTCGGTAGGCGCTGCCCGGGTGGTCCTCGGGCAAGCTACGGACTCCGCTCCAGCAAGGTGGAGCGAGATACGCCTCAGAACGAGTCGCGCCGTCCGCGGAGATCCTGAGCCTATTGAGCGCGAGTTCTGGGACAGCTAACGGGGCTGAGCTTGGCCCTTGGGTCCGGACACTGTCCAGCCCACGGGGTCAAGCTCAGAGTCGGCTACGCCTCAAGCGGGTGCGACCAGCGCAATTGCTTGAAGCGCGCGAAGCCACGGTCGGCGCTGAGCCAGGTCGCGTTGTTGTCCAGCGCATACGCCGCGAGGTATGCGTCCGAGACATCGTTGCCGCGCGCGCCGATGTCGTTTGCCAGTTGCCGGAACAGCTGCCACTGGCGGCTGCTTGGCCTCAGCGTCATCGCCGCCGGTCCATTCAGCAGCTCGTCCACTGCCCGCCAGGCTTCGTCTGGCGACATCGGCTCGATGAACACACGCCTGTTCGTTGCGATCCGGACAAACCCGCTCAATACCGCATCGGGCAGCCCGAGCGGCTCCTCGCCGTTACCGAGCCGCTCGAGCAACCGCCGGTACTCGGCGTGCTCGGGCAGATCGGCACGGTGGGCGTAGATCAAAACGTTGACGTCAACGCAATTCATCGATCGACGCGCCCTCGTCCATTGCCTCTCGAACGGAAGCATTCGAGGCCAGGTCCACTCCTGGTCGCAGCCCACCACGACCGCCTGAGCGCACGATGTAAGGGCTCGCCGTCCGCTGCGCAGGCGGGCTCAGCCCCCTGCGGACAGCGTCCTCTAACACTGCGGCCACGGTCTGCCCCGAGCGCGCGGCCTTGGCCTTCACCTCACGATAGAGCTCGTCGTCGATCCGGATCGTCGTCCGCATTCTGTCATCTTAGCATCAGCAGCGGGCATCTTGATGTCAGGACCGTGACGCGGCGATGAAGCCCCCCGTCGGGAAAGACTTCGACGGTGCATTCGGCGCCGCTCGCGGGATCGACGGTGACGAAGCGGTGGTCGGCTGGCGGCCGCTCGGTGTCGCCAATGATCAGGCCTTGTCGATGGAGTGCCTCACGGAGCGCGGCGGTGACCTGGAGCGCTTCCTGGTCGTCGATCTCGGTGAACAGGTCGATGTCCTTGGTCACTCGGTTCACGAACCCGTGCGCGATCATGGCTCCGCCGCCGGCAAGGGCGAGAGCGGACGCTTCGGGCAGCGCCAGCGCTGTGCGGGCGATGCGGTCTTGCAGGGGGTCCAGCGGCATGCCACTCAGGCTGCCGTGCGCGCGGAGTTCGTGCACGCTAGCTGTGCGCTCAGCGCGAGAGCGCAACGACGCCAAAGGCCGTGAACGCAATGCCAGACAAGAGAATGCCCACCACGTCGAGCGCCTTCAGCGTCCCGGCCGCCGTGTTCGGCTCCCGCGCCGCCAAGCGCCGCTCGCGATGAATCATGTAGACCGGAAACGCGACGCTGACGCCGATCAAGACGGCAAACGCGATATAGAGCCACACCCCCGGGATGCCGAGGCGCCGCGCCTCGAGCACCATCCAGATCACCACCGCGAGAGCGAAAAACAGCACATCGGTGATGAGGAACCGGCTCGACTCGTTCATCAGCACGTCCTCGTGCCAGAACTGCCACTGGGTCCCCCAAAAGCCCAGCCGCCGCACTAACGGGACGAGGTTGGCCCAGGTCACCACCAGCGCCACCACGCTGATGAGACCGTAGGTCACACACAACACGTTGCGAGAAATAGTCATGACGACCCTCATCTCATGATGCCGCTACGAAATTTCTCTGTTCCGGATGGCGGTGTGTCGATTCGCCGGCCCTTGTGCGCTCGACGAGGTGCAGTCTCGAATCCAAGCCTTCGATAGAGACTCGACGAGCAGCGCGGGAACATGCTACTGACGATCTCCGCCCCTCGGGCGAGCAATGCATGCGGATGGCGTTGTGGCACTCCTCTGCTGGCCTCGCGAGTTCTGGAGCCCGACAGGCCGTTCGGACCGCGCCATCCGCCGCCGGTTGGTCGAGTGGCCCAAGGCCGGGCACGCCTAGCAGTTGCTGTGCATCGTGCTCGAGGGCTAGGGCACCTCGACCGCGGCTACGACTCGCGCAAGACCCGCGACCTACTCGAGATCCTCGGCTACGACGACGATCGTGGTCAGGGGAGTTCTGTCGGTCGCTCTTAGGTGGATATAAGCTGATCGTGACCGCTCAGCAGCAGATCACTCGCAGGTTTGCGAGTTCGACCAGCGCGGTGAAGTCGTCGTCTTGGGTGATCACTGGTAGCTCGCGGGACGCGGCGCAGGCGGCGATCCATAGGTCGTTGACATTGACTCGGCGGCCGGCCTCAGCGAGGCGGGCCCTCATCCGCGCCCAGGTGATCGCCGCGGCTTCGTCGATTGGCAGTAGCTCAATGTCGACGATGGAATCCAGCGTGGCCATGCGGCGAGCCCGGGTGTCGACGTCGGTGGCGGCCAGCACCCCGGCGTGGAGCTCGGCCAACGTGATCACGCAGATCGCGGCTTCGGAGGGTAGCGCGTCCGCGTTTAGCGCACGACCGCTCTCGGCGGCGATGAACACGCTGGTGTCGAGTACCCCACGATCGGCACTCACCGGATTGGGCCGAGGTCGTCGGTGGTGTCGCCGGCTAGACGGGCCAAGTCCGCGCGCAGCCCGGGATCCGCTTGGGTGGTGCGCAATCGCCGAACCAGCTCGTCGCGGCCCAGCCATCGCCGCCGCGACCCAGGCAACGGCACCAGCGATGCCACGGGACGCCCCTTGACGGTGATCACCACCTGTTCGCCGTCCTGCACCCGCCGTAGCACGCCGGCGGTGTCATTCCGCAGATTCCTCGACGGCACCTCGGTCATGCTACAAACGTAGCAGCACTGTAGCCGGCTGTCGCCTTGGCGTCAGGAGCCACGCGGTGGCGAGGTGGTCACGGGCGACCCGGAGGAGGATCCGGTCTTTCTCGGACCCCCCTGGGGCGCCTTCAGGTACGCGGTCAGCGAGTCGCCGAGAGCTACGCCTCCTCGGGCAGCTCCCCGCCGGTGTGGGCGAATAGTTTGCTGACTACCTTCCAGGTCCCCTCGATCCGCGCGAGCTGAAGGTAGTCGATGAATGCAACCGACCCCCAGTAGCCCTCCTCGGCCACCTCGGCCACAGCCGCGTCTTCCATCTGCTGCACCGAGCGGATGCGCGCCCGGTGGCTGCCCGTGTCGCCGGGCTCCTTCACCGCCAGCTCGATGAACTCCGCGATCGACATGTCGTAGCGCACGCCCCCGATCGAGCCGAACATCCGGAAGCTCGGGTGCAAGGCTTCCTGGAGCTTCGCGGCGTCGCCCTTAGTCTCGCCGTCGAGGAAGAGCTGCACGGCCCGGCGCACCTCGTCGTACTCGCTGACCGCGTCCACATGGTTGGCCTGACTGGGAAGTATCTCAGTCATGATTACGCCCCTCTGCTGCCAAGCGTCCCGCCTCAACACCGGCTGAACGTTCGGTGGCCAGCCTGACGGTCGCTCGCCATAGCCAACCGCCCTGGACGTCAGTTGCAAAGGGGAAAACCCGAGGTCCACGAGGGCCGGCACCCCGGGCGGGTGTCAACAGGCCGTCTGCGGGGCGTTGGGAGCAGCTGCGGACCATGCGCGAACGCTTCCCGCGTTCGGGTGGCTCCGCGCTTGCCGGGGATGAGCTGCTAGTGGTCGCATTTGATCTGTCGATCTGACGGGCGTTTCGATCTGCCGCTACAGAGCGCGCAGTTGAGTCTCTTGATCGTTGGGAGACCTGTGAGAGATCCACCGCTCGATCGCGAGGTGAGCCTTGCCGAGGCTCCGGACTGTAGGGGTGCCTAGGGGTTGCCCGGGTGAGCAAGGATCCTTAGTGTTCGATTCGATGTTCCAGTGCTTCTTGCGCCGTTAGCCGTCAACGAAGGCATCGTCGTCGTGGTTCTGTGCTTGTCGCGGCCGGCGTGAGCGTGAGCCGGAGAGGTTCTACCTCTTCTAAAGTTGAAATTAACGAGTCAGGATCGCCCCGACTCGCCGCCGTTTCGTGCGGCGGCCACGAATCACATCGCTCACTGGTCGGCGGAAAGTCGCGCACGATGTGGTGCGTACTCTAGTTGCCCATTTGCGACCATTGCTGGTGTGGGATAGAAGGAACGGTGCATGCCTGACTTGTCGAATTCCGGGAAGGACCTCGCCCGCCGGCGACGTGGCGATAAAGCTCGGGTTCTCGTCTCGGCCGTGATCGGGCTAATCGGCGGGTTCACCGTGATCTACTTCGGGACCCTGTCGCTGTTCATCAAGCCGATCACTGAGGAGTTCGGCTGGGGACGCACCGAACTTTCCGCACTGGCGGCACTCGCGATGATCGGCAATGCGGTTGGCGCATCGATCGCCGGACGCCTCGCCGAGCGGTACGGCTCTCGCCCGATCGTCGCGGGCTCGGGGGTGATGCTAGGCATTGGTCTGGCAGGCCTCGCCGCGGCGCCGGCAAGTCAGGTTTTCTTCGCTGTGGCTGGCCTGTCCATAGGCCTGTTCACTGCCGGAACCACGACCGTGGGCCACCTGGTAAACCTGCCACGGTTTTTCGAGGAACGCCTGGGACGGGCCCTGGCCATCGTGATGGCCGGCTCCGCGCTTGGGCCCGCTGCCGTGCAACTCCTCACCGACGCGGTGATCGGCTCTTCAGGTTGGCGCTCGGCTTACCTCGTTCTAGCGATCGTTGCGATCACCTGCACGACCGTCTCGGTTCTCATCGGCTTCCCCGCCGGCACCGGCCCGCAGCCACGCGGCCTCACCGAGGAGACCGCCGAGGTTCCGCCAGGGCCGCGGTCCCGCGAGGCCTTGCTTTCGCTGCGGGCGGCCACACTGTTCGGTTGCACGGCACTGGTGGCTGCGGCGACACTCGGTTTCAGCGTGCACCTCGTCGCCCTGTTCACCGACCGCGGCTTAGGCACAACCACCGCGGTGGGCGTGGCGGCGGGCGCCGGGGTCGGCGTAGTCATCGGAAGGCTGCTCATCGGCGTACTCCTGGACCGAGTCTCGGCCGTTCGCATCGGAGGCGTCACCTTCACACTCGCCTCGGCGGGCTTCGTGGTCCTTAGCTTGCCCGTGGCCTCGTCCCCGGTCCTCTACTCACTGGGAGCAGTCCTGGTTGCCGTGGCGCTCGGCGCGGAGGGCGACCTCGTCCCCTTTATGGTGCGACGCTACTTCGGCATGAGGTCCTACCCGAGCGTCCTCGGCGTCATGCTGGGCGCCTTCGCCCTGGGTGGCGCAATTGGTCCAGTGCTCTACGGACTGAGCTTCGACTTGCTGAACAGCTACGAGCCCGCTCTGGGTTTAAGCGCCCTGGTAGTGCTAGCGGCGGCGGTCGGTCTGCAGACACTCGGCCCGTACCGGTATCCCAGCGCGGGCCGACTGCCCGTGGACAGCAGCCCACCAACGAGACGCGGCTGACCGGCCGCCGGCCCAGAGCTAGCTTCGCCGGCACCGAGCGCACCCACTTCGGGCGGATCCGTCCCATCCGGGAACGGCACAGCCAGCCACAACCAAGTCGCTGCGATCGACCATCTCACCCTTCGACGGTGGAAGGGAGCGACGAGAGGCGGTCTTTCCTCGCTATTGGTATACATGTTACGGGTGTTAGCTCGCTAGCTCGGAGCTCATATGGATGGGACCGCTCGGTGGGTCAACCTGTGGCAGGCGCTCGCCGCGAGCCGGCATCCCGGCGGCAGCGGTCCTGACGGACCCTGGTGGATCTGGACCTATGTCCCCGGCACGCGCAGCGTCGCCATTGGCGATGACCTGGCAGAACCCGTCCGTCGCAGCCACCCGGGCCTTATCAGCCTCGCGGCCCTCCTCATCGGTAGCTGCACCGCCGTGGTCGCGTTCTCCTGGCTGCATGGGCATCGAGTGCCGGTTGCCGGGCGCGAGCTATTTTTGGTAATCAGCATCGGCCTGGCTGGTACCGCCGGAGTGATTTCGGGTGGCGCAACCCGGGACGGTCTCAGGTACATCAGCGACGCCGTCCAGAACCGCCGCACAATGCGCCTCCAGGCGGCTCGCCAGACAGCCATCACCCTCGCCACCTTCCGCACCGGGGCATACCCGCCCGGCAACCCGGCTGCCGGTGTCTCGATGGAAGGCCAGCTCGTCGCCGTCGCAACGGTGATCGCGCGACGCATCCAGGCCTCTCGCGCGTGGCAGTCCACCCACCTCGATACCCACCGCGTCCGTCTCGATCTCGCTGAGGACGTACGCCAGCTGGCCGTCCGGGCCGCGCGACTACACAGCACGCGGCGCAAGCTCGGTCCGCGACCGGAGCCGACCTCTCCCGGTCTCACCCGCGCCGCCGAACTGTGGGAGAGCCACAGCCTCGTCGCGGACCATATCCAAAAGGCACTCGCTGAACGGGTCAGCACCCTCATCACCTACTACGAGCACCTGGAGACGCTCTCCCACGAGCTCGCCGCGCTAGACCTCCTCTCCGGCGCGAGCATCGACGACCAGCTCGCCGAACTGCTCGCCGGCACCGTCGCCGACCAGCTGGCCGCCCAGCACCTGCGCGATCTCACCGCGGAGGCGCGAGCCAGCATCAGCGCGATCCACGACGTGATGCAGCTGCTCAGTCACGACCTCCGCACGCTCCAATCCGCCGACAACATCGCTCCCGGGAACGACCAGAGGTGAACGCGATCCCGGCGTAGACCGGCTCAGTCGTCATCGAGCCAATGGAGACGACCCAATGGTGTCGAGCGTGTCCGCGGTCTATTGACGATCCGGTTCGGAGCTGGGTGGATCACCCGAGTATCTCGCCGGAGAAGGAGATCTACCACATGATCGGGAGTGCATCGCGCAGCGCAATGCTCGTCGTGCTCTGCGGCGCTGTGGCTGCCTGCGCGGGACCCTCGAACGGGCCGGCCGACGTACCCTCCCCAGCTTCGCCGGCACCGAGCACATCCACTTCGGGCGAATCCGTCCCATCCGGGAACCACCCGGGAACGACACAGCCAGCCACAACCAATTCGCTGCGATCGACCAAATGGACCTCGGTCACGAAGTTCCGATGCCCCTCGCCCGACCAACAGGTACTCCTCGACAAAGTCGTTTATGGCGACTTCACCGGCGACCGAATAGACGATGCGGTGGTTGCGCTCACCTGTACGACGGCAACCTCGACCAACCCGCTCAACATCGAGGCCTTCGACGGCGCCTCCAGCCCCGACCACCCGAAGTCGCTCGGCGTACTCGTGTCGTTCGACGACCCGCTCTATGTCGAGAAAGTTGATATTGCCATCACCGGCTCCACGGTGAATCTGTCTGGTGCCGGACTGGGCCCAGACGCGGCGCTAGCCGCCGGCCCAACCGCGCGATTCAGCCAATCCTTCACCTACCAGCCCGGCCGCCTGCAAGCCTCCGAGCGCCACACCAGCAACTAGTGTCCCGCGGCTCAGCCGGTGTTGTGGGTGATGTCCAGTGCGGGGTCCTGGTGGTTGGCCAACTGGTCGGGGGTGAAGACCGGCACCTCGGTGGTGGGTGGGATGCCGGGGCCCTCGTAGTTGCGGCCGTCGGGGGCGATGTAGTCCTCGTTGCCGACGCTGACTGTCCAGCCGTTGGGCAGCGCGCGGTCGGGGTTGTCGGCGAACACGCCCTGGGTGGTGGCGCCGACCCGGGTGACGGTGGGCTGGCGGTCCATCATCGCCTCGATGAAGGTCTCGCCGGCGCTGATGGTCAGGTCGCTGGTGAGCAGCTCGACCGGGCCGGCGTAGTGCGGCCGGCCGGCGGTGGGTACCACGGTGACCACTCGGGGGCGGCCGTACTTGGTCGGGTCGGTGGGGTTGTTGCGGGCGAGCTTGGTGTAGGCGGTGTAGGACCGGTCGGTCATCCGGCCGGCGATGCTGAGCCCGAGTTCGTCGTCCCCGCCGTCGTTGTAGCGCAGGTCGATGACCAGGCTCTTCCAGGATTTCACCTGCGCGTCGGAGAACACCTCGTCCAGCACCTGGTCGAGCAGCGCCTGCCGGGCCAGGTAGCTGTCCGGCTTGGTGTCCCAGTCCTGGAAGGCGGTGATCCGCAGGTAGCCGCGCCCGTCCGGGAGGTCGGCGTAGGCCAGGTTGTCGTCGCCCCAGGTCCGGATGTCCCGCACGCCCAGGTCGTGCAGGTGCGCGTCGACCGCCCGCACCGCGGTTTTCTTCTTGATGCCGCCCGGACCGTCGGTGTAGCGGGTGCCCGGCCGGAAGCCTTCGAAGTCGTCGTCGTCCGGCCCGCTGATTTCGATGTGCGCGTCGCCGAGCGGCTGCGCCATGTCGATCATGATCTGGTACAGCTGCTGGGGCGTGCTGCCCGCGGTGATCTTCGGCCGGTAGGTGTTGCGCAGCGCGTTCCAGTCGACGTGCTTGCGCACCGTGGAGTTGTAGTTCTCGGCGAGGTTGGCCCAGAACACGTCGAACGTGGTCAGCGGGTCCTGGGCCATCGGATGGGTGCAGGCCGCCGGCAGCGCGGGGATGGCCACCAGGTCGATGTCGGCGGCGGTACCCAGCAGGCGCAGTTCGGCCTGGGTGTCGCCGGTACGGCGCAGGGTTTCCTCAGGCTGGTCGTGGCGGCCGAAGCCCACCGCGCCGTTCGGGTCGGGGCCGGGTACACGGGCCAGCGGCTTCTCCGGCATGCAGCTCAGCGAGGTGGTCTCGAACGTCTGCGCCTGGCCGTCGTTCACCTGGATCACCAGACCGTAGCCGTCGGAACGCCATATCCCGGTCATCGCGCCGGCACCCTGCTTGGAAGCCTCGGCCGAGGTAGGGGAGTCGGACACGTGGCCGCAACCGGTCAGCAGCGCGACCGTGACCAACAGGGACAACCCACCAAGGCGGCGGCGAATCATGCCCAGGCACGCTAGCCCTCTTGGCGTCCCCACGAGCGCCAGAATCCACTACCTCATCAGGACTTTCACAGCACCAGGCGGGCCTTTCCTGCTGTCGGAGGGTCAGACCTCGACGATCTCGCGTTCGGCCGGCTTCGCCGTCGAGGAGCCGCCGGACCGCAGCGCCAGGGTGAGCCCCACCGACGCCAGCGACATGACCGCCACCAGGTAGAACCCGTTTGCGTAGGTCCGCGTGGTGATCTGGTTGGTCACCATCGTGTAGAGCCCGAGCAGGCCGCTCGCGCCTTGCGCCTGGTACGCCGCGATCTGCGGGAGCATCTGGGCTCCCCCGTCGTAGAGCGCTCCTCGGTCTGCCAGTAGCTGCTGCGCGACGTCGGTGTTCATCCCGGTCAGAGCCGCGACCGAGACGCTGGAGATGGCCTGCCGCATCACGTTGTTCATCGTGCTGCCCGCACTGCTCAACGCGGGCGGCAGCGCGGCCAGACCGGCTGTCATGATCGGCATCATGGACAGCCCCAGGCCGAAGTTCCGGATCGCCAGGTTGACCTCGATGAATTGCCGGGGGGTGTCCACGTTCAGCTGCGCCAGCTGGTAGGACGCGTATGCCGCGATCAGCATCCCGATGGTGACCGGCCAGCGCGGGCCGATTGCGTCGTAGATCCGTCCGGCGATCGGCATCATCACCAGCACCACCAGCGAGGCGGGCAGTAGCACCAGACCGGCGTTGAACGCTTGCATGCCCTGCACGTTCTGCAGGTACTGCGGAATGAAGTACAGACCGGTGAACATCCCCGTCATCACCACCACCAGCAGCAGCAGTGAGTTCACGAACGGCCAGCAGGTCAGCACCTTCAGGTTGACCAGCGGGTTGGGCACGTCCAGCTCGATCACCACAAACAGCGCGATAGCGAGCGCCCCGGTGACGAACAGCCCGAGGATGCGGTACCCGGTCCAGCCCCACTTCTGCCCCTCGGCGCAGGCCAGCAGCAGCGCGAACATGCCGTAGCCGACGGTCAGGAAGCCCCACAGATCGAACTTCGGCCAGCTGGTCGGCTTCTCCGACGGGAGCACCATCGCGGCGGCGGCGGCGCCAAGTATCCCGACCGGCACGTTGATGTAGAAGATCAGCCGCCAGTCCACGTACTCCACGAGGTAGCCGCCGAGAACCGGACCGACTGCCGGGGCCACCGTCACACCGAGCCCGTAGATACCCATCGCGGCGCCGATGTTGGACTTGGGCACGATCCGCATCAGCAGGATCATCGCGATGAGCGGCAGCATCCCGCCTGGGACGGCCTGCAGCACCCGGAACACGATCATGCTGGGCAGGCTCCAGGCCAGGCCGCAGGCGGCCGAGGTGGCGGCGAAGCCGAGCATGCACCAACGGTGCAGGCGGGTCAGCCCGACTCGGCTGCCGAGCCAACCACAGACTGGCACCACCACGCCCATCATCAGCGTGTACGCGGTGACGATCCACTCCACGTCGTCCGGCGCCGCGTTGAGCGTGACCATCATCTTCGGGATGGCCACGTTCGTGATGCTGGTATCCAGCACGGCCATGAAGCTGCCGGACACCAGCACCAGCAGCGGCACGACCCACGAGCCTTCGCCGGCCCCGCCCGCCCGGGAGTGGTCACTCACGGGCAGGCAGTCTAGCCGATCTAGGCGTTCCTTAATAAGGTCCTGAGAGTCTCTTAGTGTTGATGGTCAGGTCAGTTGACGCCGGATACAGTCCCGCTGTTAAGCCCGACGTCAAGGGGGCCGTCGCTGTCCGCCGTCCAAGCATTGTCGCTCGTTCTCCTCGTTGTTGTCCTGGTCGTCGCGATCTGGCGGCGGATGAACATCGGCGTGCTGGCGCTCGCCGCGGCGCTGCCGGTCCT